>Ga0265314_10000284_pt1 | contig 73660 bp, 51 predicted proteins | sample 4126metaG_FD_203106 | JGI IMG/M metagenome (GOLD analysis project Ga0265314, IMG submission 203106) | Rhizosphere microbial communities from Carex aquatilis grown in University of Washington, Seatle, WA, United States - 4-1-26 metaG | ecosystem: Host-associated > Plants > Roots > Rhizosphere >...
AGGCGCGGCCCAGGCCGTTTTTCTTCGTCTCGTGGAGGACATGGATGTTCAGATGCTTCGCGGCGAGTTCATCTGCGATCTGCGCTGTGCCATCGCTGGAATTGCCGTCCACGACAAGCAAGTCCACTTCCGCCGGCAGGGACAGAAGTTCGGCCGCCATGCGCGAGAGGTTGTCCCGCTCGTTGACGGTCGGCACGATGATGAGAGTTGCGTTCACGTGTGATGCAAAGGTCAGGAACAACTGGCCGTAAAACGAGTCTATCCAAGGATTGAACTCGGCTGATCGCCGTCATTCGTACAAGACATGTTTTCAGTCAATAGACACCGCAGGCGAAGGATTCGTGTATTTGCCCAAGAGAGATTTCAACGAGGGGGGGAGCGGACTCGGAGAACCCCGAAAACCGAAGCCCGAAATCCTAGCCTTTAGTCTTTCGATTCAGCCGTTCCCCCTAACTCCCGTGAATATCGGCTATTCCGCAATTTGTTATCGCATCCGCAGCCCGTGATCATTCAAGGCGCGCCCCGGCTTTGACGGACCGCGGCTCTAAGCCGCAGCAACGTTGCAGCCACAGGACGCCTCGCTCCACTCCCCACGCGCCCCGAGCACGCAGGTCGCTGCGAGTCATAGACTCGCGCCCCGGCTTCCGAGCACGCAAGCCGCTGCGAGTCATAGACTCGCGCCCCGGTTTCCGAGCAGGCAAGCCGCTGCGAGTCACAGACTCGCGCCCCGGCTTCCGAGCAGGCAAGCCGCTGCGAGTCATAGACTCGCGCCCCGGTTTCCGAGCACGCAAGCCGCTGCGAGTCATAGACTCGCGCCCCGGTTTCCGAGCAGGCAAGCCGCTGCGAGTCACAGACTCGCGCCCCGGTTTCCGAGCGGGCAAGCCGCTGCGAGTCACAGACTCGCGCCCCGGTTTCCGAGCAGGCAAGCCGCTGCGAGTCCCAGACTCGCGCCCCGGCCGCTTGATACTCTCTCCTCCCTCGGGGAAAAGGAGACGACGGCTGCCTTCTGGGATAAAGGTGGATTCTCAACGCGGCCAGAGATTATGGTTGGGCCGATGTTGAATCTGAGCGCATATGCAGGATGTATACTCGCGCAGATAGCGAGCCTCTCGGTCATGGCTGGGGCTCAAACCCTGACCATCACTTCAGGCGTTCAAAGATACGGCGCGCTGACCGATACCTTCGTAGAAATGAGCGGCCGGTGCGAACTGTGGGTGACCAATTCCCCCGCGCCGCTCTCCGGCTGCACCATCAATTTGAATTCGATAGATGCCTGGCTCTTTATGCCGGGCGTCAAACCGTCCGTGGTGGCGTCAACGCTCCTGGGCCAGGTGCGGGTTAGCGGCGCGCCCGCCGTCGCGGACAGCAATGTTCGAGTCGTGCAGTACGGGCAACGGGGGGCAATCGTCATTCCTCAATCCTCGACCTTCCAGCCGCTGACCGTTTTCACCGGGGCCGAATTCAGCGGCACAGCCCGGCAATTTCGCCCATGGACGTATTATACCGCAAGCGGCCTCACCAATATCAGCTCCTTGATCTTAAAACGCGGTTACCAGGTCGTTTTGGCACAGTCGTCGAATGGGAAAAACTCCAGCCAATGTTACGTGGCGCAGGATGGGGACCTGGAACTGGGCGGGCTGCCGCAGGCCCTCGACCGACAAGTGCGGTTCCTTTATGTCACCCCCTGGCGCTGGACGAGCAAGAAAGGCACTGCCGGTGATCCTGGAATTGGTCGGTTGAACCTGCTTTGGTGGTACGACTGGAACATCAATTCCAATTCCTCGCGCGATCTGGAGTATGTGGCCATTCGCCAGAATCAGTTTTGGCCGAGCCTGGCTCAGAATTGGCAATCGCTCAGGATCAATACCGTGCTCGGTTACAACGAGCCTGACAGTTCCAGCCAGGCCAATATGTCGGTAAGCACGGCGATCTCCGCCTGGGGCGATTTGCTGGGCACCGGTCTGCGGGTTGGTTCGCCGGCCACCACCGATGGCGGGCCGAACAGTTGGTTGTTTCCGTTTGTGTCGCAGGCCGATAGCGCCGGGTTGCGCGTGGATTTTGTGTGCGCCCATTATTACCAGGCTCACAACCCGGCAGATCCCGCCGGCTGCGCGTCGCAAATGTATAACTTTCTCCAGAACATCTGGAACAAGACGCACCGGCCAATCTGGGTGACCGAATGGAACAACGGCGCTAACTGGACCGACAATAACCCCTGGCCGCCTCCGAGCTACGCCCAACAAAGGGCATGCATCCAGGCGATGGTGAACATGCTGGAATCCACACCCTTTGTGGAGCGTTATGCGCTGTACAACTGGGTCGAGGATACGCGCTCGCTGGTGACCAGCAGCAACACGGTCACGCTCGCGGGTGCGGCCTATTCCAATACGGTTTCCAACCTCTCCTATTCGCAGGCGATGCCCGACAACGGGACGCGTGGGATTGCGACCTTCCTTTTTGCGACCAATACTTGGGACGGCTCAGGGTACCGCAACAATGGCATGGCTGTCGGCGCGCCCGCATACGCCACCGGACACAACGACCAGGGGCACGCCATAGTGCTCGATGGCGCGAACAGCTACGTTCAGCTTCCGGTCAATATCGCCAGAGCCAGCGCGTTTACCTTCGCGGCCTGGGTTTATTGGGGCGGCGGCGCGGCATGGCAGCGCATTTTCGATTTTGGAAACGACACTTCGCATTACCTTTTCCTCACACCCAGGTCGGGAACTGGGACGCTGCGTTTTGCCATCAATAACGGGGGCGGCGAGCAAATCATTGAGCGCGTCGGCACTCTGGCCTCCCACTCGTGGCAGCATGTGGCCATCACCCTCAACGGAACTGCCGCGAGGCTTTATGTCAACGGCGTTCTGGTGGCGTCCTCAACCGGCTTTTCCATCGCGCCCTCGGCTTTCGGTCCCGTTAAGAACTATCTTGGAAAGAGCCAGTTCTCCGCTGACCCGTTGTTCAGTGGACAATTGGAGGCGGTGGCAATCGCCGATTACGCTATGACACCCGCGCAGGTTTCCCGGCTCTACCAAGTGGCGCAGGATCTGACGAACCTTTCCTACAGCTTTGGCACGGGCAGTTTTACGCTTTCCTGGCCGGCGGACCACACGGGTTGGCGACTCCAGGCGAACCCCAACCCCATCTTGATAGGCTTTGAGGCAAACTGGTCTGACGTGCCCGGCTCCAACGCGACAAACCGCATGATCCTGCCGATGGACTCGCGCGAGGGCAGCGTTTTCTATCGCCTGATCTACCCGTGAACCTGACCTGCGCACCGGAGCTAAAGGGCTAAAGGGCTCAGCCCATAGAGACCCCCAGACGGAATGCTCGGTGGTGGGGGGCGAATCGCGTTTTTGACCGTTGACTTGTGCCCAACTCGTGCCATAAGTTAGGCAGAATAACGAAGCGTGGGTGCACAATGTACGCTTTTGGACGCGCTAACCATACCGGTGGAAAGTTGCCGCTACTCCAGGTTCAGGGTCAGTGGCGCGAGGTCGGGGATTTCAGGCCGCTGGATAGTGGCGATCCACGAAAAAAGCGGCGGGTTCAGCCGCTTTTTCAATAACCGAACCGGCAGTCGTATTATTTAGAGGACGATTGTTGGTAATGAACAGCTTGCGAATGAGGGCCCGTCGAGGGTCCAGAAAGATAACCGACTGGCGGTTGCAGAATCACAGTTATGCCTTATCTTGTATGAGGTTGATTGCTTCCACCATAGCCGCCAGCCTCTTCCTCGTTGGGTGTTCGCGGTCTAAAAGCACCATCACGCTCGACAACCAATCCGGTTTTACGCTCAGCAACATCCTGATCTCGGGGTGCTGCGAGGCCCGCCACACGAATGAGCTTCTTCCTCGAACGCAGTGGGTGGCCGTGACTCCGCATTGGCAGGATGCCCCGATTCAACTGTCGTTTGACAGCCAAGGCCAGCACTATACCACGAACTCGGGATTTTACATCGAAGGCGGGACCTCCTACCAAATTCGCTTCGTAGTAGGTTCCAATCTGGCGGCCATTTCTGAGGTGAAGAACCAATATCAGCCCAAATGAATGCACGGCATAACCCGATTGGTGCAGTGGACGCGTCGATGGCGTCTGTGTTGGTGGTCGTGCGCCAGTGGGGCGCGCCACTGACCAGCGGCGTTCGGCAGAGGTCGTATGCAACAGCAACGGGACCGTATGAGGGAGGGCGTGCTCCAGCTTCGTTGTGGTATTGAGGAGACGCTGACGCTCTCTGCATTATGCTTCTGAGATCACGGCGCCGCCAGAGTATCGCGGACATTCTTGGGCTTCCCGAGGGTCACGTAGCTTGGTACCTGTCCGGCGCACCTCACTCAACAGGCACGCCGGGCGCACCAATAAGGCGACACTGCTTTTGTCGAAAGGAGATGTTGCTCAATCCATGAAACACCTAAAATGGATGACTCAAGTGTTGTTACTTGTATTGTTGTCATCCTGTGCGACTCAATCGACGGCAGGGATCAAGCTATTACCAGGCGTAACGTACTATAAAGGTTTTGAAACACTGACCGGTAAGTTGCTCTTCCTCCTCAGCGCCAGCTCCGAGGAGGATCGTAATGAGGTGGGAAGAGGAGCTATCTACGAATTGGACCTTAGCGAGCACACGCTCCGGAAAGTGGCTGACTCGCCAAGCGGCATCCTCTCGACGTCTCGCGACGGTAACCTGACTTGTGTGGTCTGTTGGCTTGGGAGTTGGCGTAACGATAACAACACGAACGTTTTCATTTACTCGCTTCCGATGCGTCGAGCCCGCAATCTCAGCCTGGAGAGCACGCCAAAGGCGACAGTGATAATTGACGATCATGTGTTTTTTCAAATAGAGAACTCAGCCTTGGATAAACACACGACGGCCGTGAGGCTTGTCGAGTATAGCGTCACCAGCGATGAAAAACGGCTCGTGGAGCTTCCAGGTGCCAGCCGATGGCAATACGAAACCTATGACATGATTCATGCGCCAACAGAACACACGAATGTTCTCCACTTTCATTACGTATGTTCTGGAAATCGTCTCGAGATCGGTCGGGATTATCAAACTGGTGTTTACAGTTTGGATGTTTGCACTGGTGACATCAAACGGAGCTTCGACCTAGCGAAGGACGAGGACGACGGGACCCGAGAGTTCAAGACATTCGAAGGTAATCGTATTTATTTCGTAGGTGCCCAAGGCCCCGACGAGGGAGTCAAGCTGGTAATGTCTCCTTGGGACGAGTACTCGGCCAAGCGGCGCGATCCCCGTGGAGAAAAGAGCAAAGTGTTGCACTATTTCCCAAAATCACCTCTCTCAAAGGGTGGGAGCTTTGTGTTGAACACCATCTCACCCGATGGTCACTTTGCTCTAGTCGTGCTCACGATGCCGGCAAGAAGAGCATCTGGTATGTTACCAGGGTCGACCAGAATCTATTATCTGGTGGACTCGTCGAACGGCCATACGAGGGTTTTACTCAAAGATGACGTTGACCTTGAAACGGGCGGATCTATGTCGCCCGTGCACTGGATTCAAGGACGCTAGACGCCATTCCATTATTTTGCTAGGTCATTCCAAAAGCGCACGGCTGTGTGCGGTGTGTGGTAACGTCCAGGGGCACCTTGTGGGGAGCCCGGCGCGGCTGGTGTTTATCGTGAGCCACAATTACGGATCTGGCGGTGCTGTGCGACGTGGAACGGGTGATCGTCGCTGAATTGGCCGAACAGCTGATTGCCGGATGAATTTTCTCTCGGGAGAGATCGAAAACCGAGTTATCAACAAGGCGATTGTTGATGCACTTGACGGAACCACGCAGGCATACAAGAATTGAGGTTTCAGGTACTTGCTCATCATCCGGTTAAACGCGGACGCGAAGGCGCATAGACGCTGGCCCTTACCCGTGACCAGAGACGAATCGCCTGCTCGCGCCGATGCAGGTGGGAGTCACCTTCGATCGCAACGCAGTGAGGCCAAGGTGCGACGAGCGGGGAGGCGAGTCGCAATCTCCTTCACAGAGAGGGTGACTTCCCTGGGCAGGCGCAGCGCGATCTCCAGCTTGCTTGGGTCGCGCTCGCGTCGGGAGACCAAATCCCCCTCCCCCCAACCCAGCCGACACAGTTCTTCACTGATGATTCGCCCAGCTTTGGCATGGGCTAGCCCAGTAAACGCTCATCCCCTCTGAGCAGCCCAGCCCGCGCCGGATTCAGGTGAACGTAGTCGCAGGCGGTGCGCAGGTGATGGTTCACGTCCTTAGAGCGTGTTTTAAAAATATCCCAGGCGGTCTTGCGGCGGGGCGGGGCGTCTGGCGTCGTTGCTCCTCAGTTACAGATTTCTAACGAATATGCGCCTTCGTCGCGTCTAGCCATCCGCCCCGCCGCGCTCGCAATCCCTTGCCGACCTATTTTTAAAACACGCTCTTAGGCTTCACCCCTGCGCTACTTTGATTCGCACTGAGATGATCCCGCTGGCGGTGGTGCGATCCAGGTAAAGGCTGACCACTTTCCCCGTTCCGACAAAAGACGGTGTGTTGGCTGTTCCCGTTGGGGTTGTCGAGAAGCTCACCACGGATGGGGCCGTGAGCAGATCGGATTGGAACAGCACTTCGTAGGTGACGTTCCGCCCGGTGGGAAATTGTAACTGAATCCGAGGCGAACCTGCGTTGTCGAGCGGTGCTACCGCAAGCTTAAAGCCCAAGCCTGGGACTTCGATGCAGAGCGTCGCTCCATCGAAACTAACAGGGTAACGGGCAAGCGCCTGTGGCGAGGGGCCACTCAACAGGGCGCCGTCAATCCCATACCGAGAGCCATGGCAGGCACAGACGATCGCGCGCGCCGCGGCGCTGTAGGGAGGGACGACGCAGCCGGAGTGGTTACAGTGCGAGCTCATCGCATAGAATTGCTGGCCAGAACCTCGATTCACCAGCACCGGATAGAAAGGCCCAAGGGGGCCGGAGCGAACGAACGTGTTGAGCGCCAACCTCACCGACCCGTTGGTCTGTTGGAGCGCGGGGAAGTCAGCCACGTTGACATGCAGGATACCGGCTCCGGAAGCGGACGGCTGGCAATCGGCGCCCACCACCTCGAGCCAGGTCTTGCCCATGGCGCAGGAGACGGCGCTTCCGAAGACGAGGGACTTGATGAAATCCCGGCGCTGCAATCCCGTGCCCACAGCGCTGCCCGTTGCCTCCGGCGCGGATCCCGGGCCGCACGTGGCAACGGGCAGGGTTACCGCTGTCTGGGACTTACTGGGTCGACACTGCACGTCGCGGTTCTGATACATAGTTCAGCATTCCTTCTGCTAAGAGGTCACACTGGAAGCGTCGCATGCCGCTGCCGCTCTCCTTCGCCTTCGGGTTCACCATGAGCCGAGAGCATCACCCTGCATGGGGCTGAGCGCATCCCAAGAGGACCCGGCGGGGATTCAACGCCGCAGCGCCAGGGAGCCCGATTGTTCAAGCTGGTTCTTTCGCGCGATTTCGAAGGAGTTTCCGACAAGGTTTCACAACGGCGGCAGTTTGGCAAACGCGACATTAAGATTCAATGAAGCAGCCGCAAAGATGCCGATGCTCACCCGCGCCGGAACCGGGCCTCGCGGTTCCACGCTTACGGGACGGTTTCAGCATGCAACGAGACGCAGCGGTCCTTGCGAGGCACTAATCGGCTGGCCCTCGCGGCGGTCGGCAAGGATTACCGTGCGGTTGGTGAATTCGGGATCGAGTTTGCTCCCCTTGAGGAGCTCTGTTGCAGACCGTGTTCGCCAAGGAGCCGATCCACTCAAATCCAATCCGGCGGGTGTTCCGGGGCCGGCCAGGTAGTACCCGAAGCTGCTCCAGACAGCATGGACGCTCTGGACGCGATGGACGAGCGCAGGCGGTGGCGGGCTTGATGGAGGCCGAGCCAATCTGACCGCGGCGGTTGTGGGCGAGGCCTACGAGCAAGGATGGGGCCGATCGGTCGAATGGATTTTCGAGGTCGAGCGGAGGAGGGAGGGAGATTAAGAGTAAGAGGAAGATTAGGATTTGGAGGAGGGGAAGGGAGGATCCGTTCACGCGAGGACCGTGGCGAGCACCCTCAACAATTGCTCGGCGGTGTAGGGCTTCCGCAAAAAGGCGTCGGCGTTGAGGGCGCGCGGGTCTGCGGTGCCATCTTCGGGGCCAAGCCCGCTGGAGGCGATGATCTTGAGTTTGGGATCGATGAGGCGAACGGCGCGGATGGTGGCGGCCCCATCCATGATGGGCATCATGATGTCCGTCAGCATTAAACTGATTTTGCCGACGTTCTGCGCGCACATGGCCACCGCCTGCGCACCGTTGATGGCTGTGAGGGTCCGGTATCCAAACGCTTGCAGGCTCTGCCGCGTGACGCTCAAGATCGCGGCTTCATCATCAACCACCAGGATGAGTTGGCCATGGCCCATGGGCAGAGGGGTTTGATGGGTTTGCTCCGGGCGGGCCGGAAATGAAGGGGCAGCGGGAAACCAGACCTTGAACTGGGAGCCTTTGCCCACTTCGCTGGAAAGGGAGATGAACCCATGGTGGCCCTTGACGATCCCGCGGACGGTTGAAAGGCCGAGGCCGGTGCCTTTCTCCAACGGCTTGGTGCTAAAGAACGGATCGAACATACGCTTTTGGACGTGGGCTGGGATGCCGACTCCGGTGTCGATCACACTGAGGACGATGTAGGGACCGGCGGTGGCCTCTGAATGGATGCGGGCGAATTGCTCGTTAGGAGGCACGTTCTCGACCTTGAGGGTAAGGGTCCCGCCGTTGGTCATGGCGTCGCGGGCGTTAACGCACAAGTTCAAGAGCACCTGGTGGATTTGGGTGGCGTCGCCCATCAGCGTCCATGTGTCCTTAGGAACGTCGGTCCGAAGCACGATCGACTTGGGAAAGGTGTGCTGGATGATCTCTCTCATTTCCGCGATCAGGTACTTGAGGGAAACCTCCGCGCGCTTGCCTTCGACACCTCGGGAGAAGGTCAGCACCTGCCTGACCATGTCCGCTCCGCGTTGCGCACTCCCCTCCAGAACATCGAGGATCTTCACGCTTGCCGGGTCCGCCAGGCGAGTGCGCAAACACTCGACGGCCAGCAGGATCGGGGACAGCACGTTGTTCAAATCATGAGCAACGCCGCCGGCGAGAGTCCCCAGGCTCTCCATGCGCTGGTTCCGCAGGTTCTGGGCCTCGGTTTTCTTCTTTTCGGTCACGTCGCGAAAAATGCACCGAAGCGAGACCGTCCGACCCTTGACCGATTTCGCGCTGACGCTCCCCTCGACCGAGATCCGCTTGCCAGACTTAGAGACGAACTCGGTCTCGACGAGTTCGACCTCTTTCCCCTGGGCGACGGCAGCAAAGGATTTGGCGGATTCGTCGCGGCGATCAGGGTTAATCAGGTCCTGCAATTTGACGGTGGCTAGATCCTCGGGGCCGTAACCCAGCGCTTCGTGCCAGGCGCGGTTAGCATAGAGCAAGCGTCCATCAGGTGCGACGCTGAGGATCAGGTCAAAGGCGTTCTCGAAAAGGTCCCGGTAGCTTTCCTCGCTCGCGCGGAGCGCTCGATCCGTCTTCTTACGCTCGGTGATATCACGCTGGACGGCTACAAAGTGGGTGAGGACGCCGGTGATGCTACGGATCGGTGCGATCTGCCATTCCAGGTCGAAGGCGGTACCGTCTTTGCGATGGTTGATGGTTTCGCCTCCGATGAATCCCGGGTGGCCGGATGACTCACCCAGCCGAGGCAGCACGGATGGGTCGAAGGATTGCCCTTGCAGGGCTCGCGGGGTTTTTCCAAGGACCTCGTCCGCGCTGTAACCGGTCATTCTTGTGAAGGCGGGGTTCACGAAGAGGATTTTAGGACCCGCGGGGGCGGGTTCGGTATCCATGATCATGATGGACTCGTTGGACTGTTCCACGGCGGCCCCGAGCATCCGCAGGGATTCTTCGGCCTTGGTATGTTCGACAACTTCGGTTTGGAGCGCCGCCTTGGCTTCCAGGAGCCCGCGATAGCGGTTGAGGCGGGTGATGGTGCGCACGCGCGCGCGGAGTTCGGTATGGTTGAAAGGTTTGATGACAAAGTCGTCGGCGCCGGCCTCGATGCCAGCGAGTCGGGCCGCCGGCTCATCGAGGGCGGTGACGATGATGACGGGCACCTCGGCGAGCTGTGAGTCGGCACGCAGACGGCGGCAGACTTCGTAGCCGTCCATGCCGGGCATCATGAGGTCGAGGAGGACGAGGTCCGGGCGGGTCTCAGCTGCAAGGCGCAAGGCGGTGGGTCCGTCGGCGGCCTCGATCAGCCGGTAGTCTGGGGAAGCGAGGAGTTCGCGGAGCGTCAGGCGATTGGCCGCGATATCATCAACGATGAGGACCAGAGCGGGGGGGTTCATGAGTCTTGAGAGTTGCCGGAACAAAATGCCCGCGGCGCATGCACCTCAGGGCGCTCGGAGGGCTGCCTCGGCGCCTAACCGATCATCGGGCCTTCTGCGTCGCGCAATGCCGAGATCGGTACGAAGGCGGGAAAGAGGCTGACATCCTACTCGTTCCCTCCGCATAAGGCTCTCGATCCTGCTGTTCCGATCATGACAGCGGGAGGGCGCAGGAGCTACATCGGGGTTGACCGTGGGGCAATTCCCCCGTTGGTGAGCGTTCGTGGGTGCCAGCAGTGCAGAACGCCGCGCCGCCAAAACGCGGCTCGATTTAGCTTTGATTTCGGGCCGTATCCCGCCAACATTCCTGCCCTCTTTGCCGCTCCCAAGAAGGTAAGCGGCAAAGCGATTTGTTTAGTCTCATGAATCGGACGCACCATTGTAACGAATTGCGCCCAACGCACATCGGCCAAACAGCCACCTTGTGCGGATGGGTCCATTCCCGCCGCGACCTGGGCGGGGTGATCTTCATCGATATCCGCGACCGGGAAGGCCGCACCCAGACGGTTTTCGACCCGTCGGACTTGCCCAAGGATTTATTTGACCAGGCGGCGGCGCTGCGCAGCGAGTGCGTGGTGCGCCTCACCGGCAAGGTCCGCCAACGCCCCGCCGGGACCGCTAATTCCAAGATCCCCACCGGCGAGGTGGAAGTGGCCGCGACGGCATTGGAAGTCCTGAACGTGGCGGAGGTGCTCCCCTTCCCGGTGGATGACCCGGAGGCCTCGGCCAAGGTGAATGAAGAGCTGCGCCTGAAGTATCGCTACCTGGACTTGCGGCGCCCGGAGATGGCCCGCAATTTGCGCTTGCGCCACAAGGTCGGCGCCGCCACGCGGACGTATTTCGACGAGCAAGGATTTCTGGAGATCGAGACCCCGCTGCTCTTCAAGTCCACCCCCGAAGGCGCGCGTGAATTCCTGGTCCCCTGCCGCACGAACCCAGGGCTGTTCTACGCCTTGCCGCAGTCGCCGCAGCAGTTTAAGCAAATCCTAATGGTGGCGGGCGTGGAGCGTTATTTCCAATTAGCCAAATGTTTTCGGGACGAGGATTTGCGCGCGGATAGGCAGCCGGAGTTCACGCAGATCGACGTCGAGATGTCGTTCATCGAGAGAGAAGACATTTACGCCTTGGTGGAAGGCCTGCTTAAGCGCGTGTGGAAGACGGCCCTGGGCCAGGACATTCCGACGCCTTTCCCGCGCCTTTCATTTGCCGAGGCACTCAACCGGTTTGGCATCGACAAGCCCGACACCCGTTTTGGACTCGAGCTGGTGGACCTGACCGAGGATTTCCGCGCCAGCGCGTTCCGGGTCTTCAGCGCCGCCGTGGCCGCCGGCGGGGTCGTGAAGGCGATCAACGCCAAGGGATTAGCCTGCGCGACTCAGGGCCAAATCGAAACCTTGACCACGACGGCCAAGAGCTGTGGGGCGAAAGGATTAGCCTTCATCAAGGTCGAGGGAGGCGAATGGAAATCGCCCCTGGTAAGGTTCTTCAACGAAACCGAGAAAGCCGCCCTCACGAGCAAATTAGCGATCGAGGAAGGCGACCTGATCCTATTCGCGGCGGATCAATGGCTGACGGCGTGCGAGACCCTGGGCCGCGTTCGCCTTTATTGCGCCGAGGTCCTGCGGGGCATGGGCCGGCTGGTGCTGCCGCCGGATCGATTCGATTTCCTGTGGGTGGTGGATTTCCCGCTGCTGAGCTTCGACAAGGAGCAGAACCGGTGGTATTCGAGCCATCATCCGTTCACCTCGCCGGTGGTCGAGGACGTTCCCCTGCTCAAGACCGATCCGAAGCGGGTGCGCGGACAACACTACGACGTGGTGGTGAATGGCGTTGAACTCGGCGGAGGCTCAATCCGAATCCATCAGCCTGATGTGCAGAAGACCATTTTTGAGGAAGTGCTGCAGATTCCGCCGGAGATGGTGCAGGCGCGCTTCGGCTACATGCTGGAAGCGTTCCGCTACGGCGCCCCACCCCACGGCGGGATCGCGCTAGGGTTCGACCGGATGGTGGCCATGCTCTGCGGCACGCCCAGCATCCGCGATGTGATCGCTTTTCCGAAAACGGCCAAAGGGACCGACCTGATGACCGACTCGCCGGGAGGCGTGGAGCCCAAGCAACTGCGTGACCTGCATTTGGAACTGAAGCTGCCGAAAAAGGAATAGAGGATAGAAGAGCTCGGTCCGGCTGGCAGTCTTGCGCCCGGCCGACGTGCGCGAGACGGCGGCGTCGAAACGGGGAGTAGGGCGAACGGCTTGCTTCGGAGCCAACCGGGTATTACCTTTGCGGTATGCCATCGAATCTGAAGGTCGTTACCGTCAAACTGGCAAAATCGGATTTGTATCGAATTCCCACCGCGAACCGGAGCCGCTTCATTCGCGAAGCCGTTTCCGAGAAGCTGGCGAGAATAGACGGACCCAAATGGAAGCCGACGACGTCCCTCGGGAAAAAGCTGCTCCAATTAAGTGACCACTACCAAGGCGAGCGACTCGATCCGGCTCAGATTGCAGACGAACTTCGGGAGCGTCGCGGAGGTATCGCATGATCCGGACCTTTCTGGATTCGGGCGTCCTCCTCACGGCCTGGAAGGGAAAGGATCGGGCGCTGGCCCTGCGGGTGATGGAGTCCCCGGACCGCGAGTTTGTGACCGGCCAGATGGTCAGGCTGGAACTCATTCCAAAGGCGGTTTACCAAAAGCAGTCCGCCGAGGTCCGCCTTTATGAGGCGCATTTCGACACCGCTAAAAGTGAGGAGCCTCTGAGCCAAGAGCTGGGGTCAGCATCATTTGCCCTAGCCAGGAAATATGGGTTGGCGGCTGCGGACGCCATCCACATTGCCGCGGCCATCAGGCTCGGTGCTCAAGAATTCGTCACCTCCGAACTCCCGGGCAAGCCGATCTTCCGGGTGGCGGAGATAAAGGTGACCGCATTGCAGAGTGGACCGGGTTGAACGGGGAATGGGCGGGCGGGATGGTATCGAGGTGAGAAACACCTGCAAATCCCTCACCGTTGTCCTATAATCGGCGCGTGGCTAAGCCGCCGTACATTGAACTAGGCTCAGGTGAGCGCATCCCGATCCTCTTCGAGGACCGCTCCGTGATTGCTATCGACAAGCCCGCCGGGTGGATGCTCGTGCCGGTGACCTGGCAAGACACCCTGCGGAATCTTCAGGCCGCGATTGCATCGAGCCTGGCGGAGGGGCGTTTCTGGGCGCGGTCGCGCAATCTCAAATTCCTGCGCTACGTCCATCGGCTGGACGCCGACACCAGCGGGGTGCTTCTGCTGGCCAAGAGTCAGGGAGCGCTGGAGAGCCTCGGCCGGCTGTTTGAATCGCGCCAGGTTCACAAAACCTACCTCGCCGTGGTCCGTGGCGTGCCAGTGCAAAACCAGTGGGAATGCCACCTTGCCCTGGCGCCAACCACTGGGCCTGCTGAGCCGGTGCTGGTGGACGAGAAGGGTGGCAAGGAGTGCGAGACCCATTTTCGAGTGCTGGCCAAGCGGCTCGATCCCGCGCATGGCGAGATCACCTTGGTGGAAGCAAAGCCCATCACCGGCCGGACGCACCAGATCCGAGTGCATCTCGCAGCGGCAGGCTACCCGGTCTTAGCAGACCCGATGTATGGACGGCCAGCCACCAAACAGCCGCCGGCCCCGCCACCACCCGTTCCGCGAAGTCCTCAGCGGCCGCCGCCGGCACGCCGACCAGCGCGAGCCCCGGATGCCGCCCCCCTCGCCTTGCGCTCGATCATGCTGGCCTACCGAAACCCGTTCGACCGGCGGATGGTAACGATCCACGCTCCTGTGGATGAATTCCTCCGGCGCTATGGCTTCGCCAGCTACGTCGAGAAGCAGCCCGATTCGCCCAAAACGAACGCATCGCCCCCGCCTGCGCCTCCGGTTTGATGCGAACGATCTATCTCGATTACAACGCGACGACGCGGTTGGACCCAGGCGTGCGGGCGGCCATGGCGCCGTTCCTCGACGAGATCTACGGCAACCCATCGAGCGTCCATCACGTCGGCCGTCAAGCCCGCGCCCTGTTGGATGATGCGCGCGAGCGAGTCGCGGGCGTTTGGCACTGCAAGCCGAGCGAGGTGGTGTTTACGAGCGGGGGCACCGAATCCAACAACCTGGCGATCTTCGGGACGGTTCGCAAACTGCGAGATAAGGGTCGCCACCTGATCATCTCACCGGTGGAGCACCACGCGGTACTGCATCCGTGTGAGTATCTCGAACGCCGCGAGGGTTTCGACGTGACGCGGCTGCCGGTTGATTCGTTTGGGCGCGTTGATCCGGCGGATTTGGCTCGAGCCATCAAGCCCGACACCATCCTGGTGTCAGTGATGGCGGCGAACAACGAGGTCGGCACGCTGCAACCGGTGGCGGAGCTCGCACGGATTTGCCGCGAGCGAGGCGTGCTGTTTCACACCGACGCCGTGCAGTGGTTCGGAAAGGAGCCGGTCGATTCGATCAACCATTTCGAGGCAGACATGGTTTCCGTGTGCGCACACAAGTTCCACGGTCCGAAAGGGGCTGGCGCGCTCTATGTCCGCTCACCTTGGCTGCCGGATCCGATTGTGTTCGGTGGCGGGCATGAGAACGAGCGGCGGGCCGGGACCGAAAACGTGGCCGGAGTGATGGGACTGGTGGCGGCGCTTGAACGCTTTGTTTCTCCTCCGGTGTTCAAGGGTGATGTTTTGAGGCCACTGGTGGGACGGCTGCGGGCGTGCGCGGAGGCGATTCCGGGCGTCACAATACACACGCCGGAGGCTGGCTGCCTGAACAACACTCTCGCGGTGTCGGTTGAAGGGGCCGACAGCATAGGCCTGTTGGCGGGATTGGATGTCGAAGGGATTTGCGCCTCGAGCGGATCGGCCTGCTCGGCGGGCTCGGTAGAGCCGTCGCACGTACTGACAGCCATGGGAGTGCCGCGCAACCGAGCCAACGCATTGTTGCGTTTCTCATTGGGGCGCGAAACAACGGAAGAGGAGATCGAAATGGTGACCAACGTGTTGCCTAAGGTAATTGCGCGCATCCGCGGGGTTTAGGAGTTCCCAATGGCTCCCATCGAGTCGTGGGCACTTACTCATCAGGCCGTGGGATAGGAGACAGAAAAGCCCTCACCCGCCCTTCAGCCTCCACCCGATTCCGGCGGGACAAGCCGGGCACTCTCTCCCATCGGATGGGCGAGGGCCCGATTGGGGGCCAGTGTCCCCTGTCCCAGAGTCTACTTAGTATGACCGGCATTTCGGCCTTGCCGCGGAGGCTGGAGTTCCCAGACTAGGGCTATGAACACCAGCCCTCAGTCTCTCCCCTGCCCTCTGGGCGCCCTCTCTCATCCGAAGGGCGAGGGGTTGGTTGCGGTCACGATCTCAATGTTGGCGTGCCTGTTTTTCCTGGCGGAGGCGCGCGCTTCCAGCCAGGTCCCGGACGGCTGGCAAACGCTCGCGCCGCGGGACGAACTGCGCCCGGCGTTTTCGTTCGAGCCAAAGGGTGGACCAAGCCATGCCGGCAGCATGGTGGTGAAGCACGACCATCGGGACGGACTAGACGGATGGTTTCAGAAAACGTTTGCGGTGAAGGGCGGAGATTATTACCGCTTTCAGGCGATGCGCCAGACCCGCAACGTGAGCGTGCCGCGTCGCAGCGCGTTGGTGCGTGTGGTCTGGCAGGACGAGGCCGGGCAGACAGTGTCGGCTGACGTTCCGGACCACCAAATCCAGGAACTCGGCCACGTCCCGAGTGCCGAACCCGAGTATCCGACGGATGGCGCGACCGATCCGCATGGCTGGACGACGGTAGGCGGCCTCTATCGCGCGCCCACCAAGGCCACGCGCGCGATTCTGGAACTGCACCTGCAATGGGCTCCCAACGGGCGTGTGGAATGGAGCGAGGTCGCGTTCGAGAAGTCGCCGCCAGCACCATCACGCAAGGTGCGCCTGGCTACGATTCACTACAAGCCAAGCGGCAAATCCCCGCGGCAGAATTGCGAGGAATATGCCCCGCTCCTCGCCGAGGCCGCGCGTCAGAAGGCCGATCTAGTCGTGCTCGGAGAGACGGTCCCGTCGGTCGGGCTGAAACAAAAGCTAACCGAGATGGCCGAACCCATTCCCGGACCAACGACCGACTATTTCGGGGAGCTAGCCAGGAAAAACAATCTCTACATCGCATTGAGTTTGAATGAGCGGGAGGGGCACCTGATTTACAATGCGGCGGTGCTCCTGGGTCCGGACGGCAAGCTGAAAGGCAAATATCGCAAGATTTGCCTCCCGCCGAGCGAGGTCGCGGCGGGCATTGCGCCGGGCCACGAATACCCGGTGTTCGAGACGAGGTTCGGCAAAGTGGGCCTGATGGTTTGTTACGACGGGTTCTTTCCCGAGGTGGCTCGCGAACTTTCCAATCGCGGGGCGGAGGTGATCGCATGGCCGGTCTGGGGCTGCAATCCGTTGTTGGCCCAGGCCCGGGCCTGCGAGAATCATGTCTACCTGGTGAGCAGCACCTTCATGCAGCCGAAAGACAACTGGATGATCTCGGCAGTTTTCGATCAGACGGGCAAACCAATCGCCCAAGCCGCGGAGTGGGGCACCGTAGCGGTTGCCGAGGTTGATTTGAGCCAGCCTTACGTAGGGCCGTACAACCTGGGAGATTTCCGCGCGATGGTGCCCAGACACCGGCCGTGAACAGGCCGGAGATCCAAGATTTTTGCCAATATGAACCGGAGACGTCGTGTCATCATCACAGGAGCCTCTTCAGGCATCGGCAAGGCCACCGCGATCCGTTTTGCCCGAGACGGCTGCGACGTTTGCCTGAACGCCCGAAGAGAGCCGAGGCTGCAAGAGTTGGTGGCTTCGCTGCCGGCCGGGGAGCACCTTGTTTGCGCCGGGGATTACAGCCAAGCCGAGGTGATAGCGCGGATAGACCGCGTAGTACGCGAGCGCTGGGGAGCGGTGGACGTGTTGGTGAACTGCGCGGGGGTATCTCTCGGCAGCCACTCAGTGGATTCCCCTTTTGAGGCGTGGCGGCGACCTTTCGACACCATGGTTGATGGCGGCGTGCGAGTTACGCGGATGGCAGTGCCGCTGATGGGCACCGGGGGACGCATCATCCACGTTACTTCGATCCACGGGGGCCGCGCGGAGCTCAATGCGAGCGCTTACGCGATGGCCAAAGCGGCGCTCAACCAATTCTGCCGGGCGCTGGCGGTGGAACTGGCCGCACGCGGGATCCTGGTTAATGCGATCGCACCGGGGTTCGTGGACACCGAGATGAGCATCGGTCCCGATGGGGTGAACGAGTTGGAGACGGATTGGTTTCGCGAGAACTACGTGACCGGACATCACCTGCCGTTGCGTCGAGCGGGTCAACCGGAGGAGATCGCCGGTGTGGCTGCGTTCCTGGCTGGGCCGGATGCCACGTATATCACCGGGCAAGTCATCACGGTGGACGGTGGATTGACCGTCACCTTCTAAGTCCGGATGAACGGCAGGCCCATTCCAGGCAGCGCATGAAAATTGAATCGGTGGATTTCTATTACCTGGCCATGCCGGTGGTTCGGGACATCGGCGACGGCAGCCAGGACGCGTTGTTGGTGCGTGTGAAGGCGGGTGGATACACCGGCTGGGGCCAATGCGAAGCCTCGCCGTTGGTGTGCATGGCAAGCTGGAACTGCCCCATGTCCCACAGCGCGTGCAAACCCTTGAGTGCATCGGTGCTGGGGCAGAGGCTTGACGACCCGCAGGATATTCGGCGGATTAACGAACTGGTGCGGGCGAACAGCTTCGACCTGCTGCAGGCGGATCATACGCTGTCCGGGATCGACATCGCGCTCTGGGATCTGCTGGGCAAGAAGCTTGGAGAGCCCGTTTACCGGCTCCTAGGTTACAAGCGCGCCTACGCGAAAGTTCCCTACGCGTCGCAGTTGTTCGGCGACGATCCGCAAGCCACGCTTAATAAGGCTCGCACAGCCGCGGGCGCGGGATATCGAGCGGTCAAGTTTGGTTGGGGTCCTTATGGCCGGGGAAGCGTCAAGACTGACGCCGAACACGTTCACGCGGCGCGGGAGGGCTTGGGGGATGAGCGCCAGTTGTTGGTGGACGCGGGCACGGTTTGGGGGAGCAATGTGAAGCAGGCTGAGCGGAGACTAGCCGCGCTGCGTGCTTGTGACGCGTTGTGGCTCGAGGAACCGTTTGTGTCGTCGGCTCTGGGCGCGTATAGCGATTTAGCTGCCGCCTGCGGGCCAATGCGGCTCGCCGGTGGGGAAGGCTGTCACAATTTCCACCAAGCAAAAAACATGATCGATTTCGCCAAGCTCGGGTTCGTGCAGATCGACGCAGGAAGGATCGGTGGAATCACCACGGCCAAGCAAACGGCGGATTACGCGCATGCGAAGGGAGTGACTTTCGTGAACCACACGTTCACCTCCCACCTCTCGCTCAGCGCATCGATCCAGCCCTATACGGGGCTCCGATCGGACACGCTATGCGAATACCCGTTCGAGCCCTCGGAGATGGCGTCTGCATTGACGACCACGCGAATTGTTCCCGATGATGAAGGCATGGTGTCGGTGCCCGAAGCGCCGGGCCTGGGAATGGAGGTGGATCACCGCACCCTCAAAAAGTATGCCCTCTCCGTGACGATCAAGGTCCAGGGGCGAGTGGTGGTGGCCGCGCAGGTTTAGACCGCAGAGGGAAAGATGTGGCCCATGTGGGGCCACGCAAGGGTCATTGAATTGGAAAGCGCGGGAGGGAAAGGATTGGTCCGATTTCGATTACCGATTGCAGTCGCGCGGCAGAGCCCGGACCAGTCTCTAGAGGCTCAGTAGCGGGGCACAGTGGAGTCTACTTCAACCGACCAGCCTTCGATGCCGCCGGATAGGCTGCGGACATTCCGAAAGCCGGCCTGGCGCAAAAGACCCACGGCCTGCAAGCTGCGGACGCCATGGTGGCAGTAGACCACGACATCGCGGTCGGCCCAATCGGTGAGCTCATGGCTGCGCTCCATTAACTCCCCCAGCGGTATCAGACGGGACTCGGGCAAAGCGGCGATCTGGTGCTCTTCCGGCTGGCGGACATCCAACAATCGCGGGGGGGTGGCGGATTGGAGTTTGCTGGCCAGTTCTCTAGGGCTAATCGAGGCGTTCATAAGAAAGAGGGATTCGAGCAGGAACGATGCCGAGGACAACGAGAACCCGACTGATCCTTACGAGTTCAGCTTGGCGAGGTAGCGTTCGGCGTCGATCGCCGCGGCGCAACCGGTCCCGGCAGCAGTGATCGCTTGCCGATAGACGTGGTCGGAGCAATCCCCGGCCACAAACACGCCCGGCACGTTGGTCTCGGTGCCATGCTTGGTGAGGAGGAAACCGTTCTCATCCATCTCCAGCACCCCTCGAAAAACCGTAGTATTAGGGACATGGCCGATGGCCACAAAGACGCCCGCGCAATCCAAGGTCGTTTCCCCCCCGGTCTTGACGTTCTTCACCCGAACACCGGTCACCTTGTCGAGCTTGGTGTCCATTATCTCAGTCACGACCGAATCCCAGATGGGCTTGATCTTCGGGTTGCTTAGCGTTCGCTCGGCCATGATGCGGGAGGCGCGCAGTGAATCACGGCGATGGATCAGGTAGACCACCGAGCCGAATCGCGTGAGGAACGAGGCCTCTTCGCACGCCGAATCCCCCCCACCGACGACAACCAGCGGCCGGTTGCGAAACATTGGGAAGGGGCCGTCGCAGGTGGCGCAATAAGTCACCCCTTTACGCTCCAACAACGTCTCGCTCTCGATTCCCAGGTGCCGGTGGCTTGCACCGCTAGCCACGATGAGCGCCTCGGTTTCCAGGGGTTCCCCATCGACCATCAGCGTCAGCGGCCGTTTCGACAGATCGACCGAGTCAACCGTGCTCCCATGACTGATGCGGGCGCCGAAACGCTCGGCCTGCTTTTGCATCCGGGTCATCAACTCGAAACCGTCGATGCCTTCCGGAAAACCAGGAAAGTTCTCTACTACGCTCGTGGTGGTGAGGAGGCCGCCGGGCATCGTCCCGGTCAGGACCAGGGGATTAAGATTGGCGCGCGCGGTGTAAAGCGCGGCGGTCAGCCCGGCACAACCGGTGCCCATGATTACAACTCGTTCCATAATCGCGGGCAGACCCTAGATTCTGGCTATCGACTTGGCAAGCCCTGGTGACCTCCGCCTTGGGAGACGCGGCGGACACGTCCAAACCCCGGGGGTGGCGAGGGTCTGCTAGCGGGAGCGAACGCGGTAGAAGCGGGCTGGGTGGTTGGCCCAGTCGGGATCAGAAACCTGAATCGAGCCAGCGCCGAGGCTGTTGGTTTGCAGAGGAACCCAAGAGGGGTTTGCCAACCCGGTGGAGGCTTCGACCACGACCGGGAGGTCGGTTGTGCCGATGATGGTGAACCCGAAACCGTGCGGTCCCATACCGAACCCGGGGCTGGCGGTCTGGATCGACGAATCCCAGAGCCGGGTCGGAGCGCCCGCGAAGTAAGGGCTCCAGCCGGTGGTGCCAGGGTGGCGATAGACGGTCACGCGCATGGGCGAATCAAACATGGGGGGGTAAGCCTGGGGCGGAGCATTGCCAGCGAAGAATACGCCGGTTAGCCCGATGCACCCGGCGAAGGCAGCACCTCCGATATTGGTCACGCTGTTCGGCAGAACCACTTCTTGCAGCCCCGCGCAGCCAGAAAACGCCGAATCGCCAACCACAGACACCCCGTCGGGTACGATATAGCTACCCGACTTGCCTGCCGGACACTCGAGGAGCACCTGCTGAGTCTTGTCAAACAAAACGCCGCTCGAGCTGATGTAAGCCTGGTTGAGTGGATCTACTATGATGTTAATAAGGTTGGAAGATTGATAAAACAGCGCGCCGGCAATGTTGGTCACGCCTTTTCCGATGGCGGCATTTGTGAGCGCCGTCCAACTGGCGAAGGCTAGGTAGCCCAAATTGACCACGCTGTCCGGGATCGCCACGCTTGGGAGCCGAGTGCAACCCGCGAACGCACCACCTGCAATATCGGTCAAGTGGTCTGGCAGCACCAGGCTCAGCAGTCCGGTGCATCCGTTGAAGGCCATAACGCCGATCCTGGCAACGCTGTCGGGTATGGTGACGTTGGTCAACCCGACCCGATTGAGGAACGCCCCGTCTTGGATCGTGATTACGGTGCTCGGAATGACGTAGCTGCCGTTTGCGGTGCAGCCCAAAAGGGTGTCTTTAGTTCGGTTGAACAGCGAACCGTCTAGACTGCTGAACGCTGGATTGTCTTGACTGACAATGACAGAGCTTAGGGAGGGGCAATCACCGAATGAGCTTGGTCCCAGGTTGGTCAGCCCGCTGCCGATCGATATGGTCGTAAGATTGCTGCAAGCGGCGAATGCAGTATCCCAGACGTTTGCCACGCTATCGGGGATCGCAATGGCTTGGAGTGCGGTGCACTCGAAGAACGCATGTGAGTCAACGCTGGTGACTCCGGAGCCGATGGTTGCATTGGTCAAGCCGGCGCATGCGTAAAACGCCCAAGCCCCGATGTTGGTCACGGTCACGGGCATGGTGATGCTGGTAAGGTTGCTGCAACCAGCGAAGGCTTGGGAGCCGATGGCGGTGACCGGCAAGCCAGCGATCGTATTCGGGATGGCAGCGGCGCCTGGAGGACAGGCGTAGCCAGTGATGGTGACACTGGTGCCATCCGTCGAGTAGCTAAAATCCCCTTCTGACGCCGCGTTGACGGCCGCGCAGAGGCTCATAAACGTCAAAAGGAGCGGCCAACGCCAGATGCTGGGAAAGAGCCCAGGCATTACGCTGAAGGCAAGAATTGGAGATTTTCCCTGAGGTATCGCTCCTGGCGAACAACAAAACGGCCCTCCCTGTTTGATCATGATCCACTCTATTACATCATGATTATTTCACAGTCAATTCCTAATGTATGGCCCGCTGGCGATTGCCGGCAGGAGCGTGTTGTCATACATGACAGGAACGAAAAGGCTTGGAGGATCAGGGGATCCGCTTGAACATTGAACGGGATGAAGCAGTCATTTCCTATCGGTGAATGCGAGACTGATCACGTTGACAACTGATTTTGGCCAGGAGGACTGGTTTGTGGGTGTGATGAAAGGGGTGATCCTGACCCGGATTCCCGGGGCAACCATCGTGGATGTCAGCCATGGGATTCCCCCGGGGGACGTCCGTTCCGGGGCATTCGCGCTACGAGCGGCTTATCGCTACTTTCCGCCGGGCGCGGTGCATGTGGTAGTGGTGGACCCAGGGGTTGGAAGCTCCCGGCGTGCGATTGCGGCGCAGGCGCAGGACTGCTTCTTCGTGGCGCCCGACAACGGCGTGATATCCCCTGCCCTGGCACAAGCCGGGACCACATCAGTCCGCCAGATCACACGAACGTCGCTGTTCCTCCAGCCGACCAGCAGGACGTTCCACGGTCGCGACGTGTTTGCGCCGGTGGCCGCGTTTCTTGCTGACGGAGGAGCATTCGACACGCTTGGACCAGAGATAGCCGACTACGTCCGGCTGCCGCTGCCCGGGCCTGTGCGCACGGAGCACGGGTGGGAGGGCGAAGTGGAGTACTGCGACCGGTTCGGGAATGCCATCACGAATATCCCCAATGAATGGATTGCCGGGGCGAACGGATGGCAACTCGAGCTGGCGGGCGGGAGTCGCTATGCGATCGGGGGCTGTTACTCCGATGTCGGCGAGGGCGAGGTGGTGGGTGTCCCCGGGTCGAGCGGGTTCCTGGAAATCGCAGTGCGAAATGGAAATGCTGCTCGAGTGCTGGGGCTTAGCGTGGGTTCGATCGTCCGGGTGTTCGCTGGGGGTGAAACTGTGAACAGGCACGGTGGGGACTAGCAGACCGGCAGGGTCCGCTAGTGGTGAAGCGACCTTAAGGTCGCGCACCCGCGGCTTGGCGACGGGTGCGCGGATCTCAGAAAAACGCAATTCGAAGGGGCCGTGGGTGCGGCAGTCGCCAGAGCACCGGCCGCCTGGATTACGCTTTAGCAGCAGCGTAGTTCTTGGCGATCTCGGACCAATTGACAACGTTCCAGAAGGCCTTCAGGTAGTCGGCACGGCGGTTTTGGTACTTCAGGTAATAGGCGTGTTCCCACACGTCGCAGCCCAACACCGGCTTGCCCACGCCACCATCCATCGTGGGGTTGTCCTGGTTGGGAGTGGAAACGACTTCGAGTTTGCCGGCCTTGTTGACGATCAACCAGACCCAGCCGCTCCCGAAGCGGCTGACACCGCCGGCTTCGAACTTTTCCTTGAAGGCATCGAAGGTGCCGAAGGTAGCGGTGATATCCTCCGCTAACTTGCCGGTCGGAGGGCCACCAGCACCGGGGCCCATCATTTTCCAAAACAGCGAATGGTTCAGGTGGCCGCCGCCGTTATTTCGAACCGCGCCTCGAATGTTATCGGGGACCGAGGCCAAGTCGCTGACCAAGGCTTCGATGGTCTTGGCTTCGAGCGCGGCGTTGCCGGCGATGGCCTTGTTCAGGTTAGCAACATACGCAGCGTGATGTTTGCCATGGTGAATCTCCATGGTCTGGGCATCGATGTAAGGCTCAAGGGCGTTCTTTGCGTACGGGAGGGCAGGTACTTCGTGGGGCATAGTTCAGTGGATCAGGTTTAAGGTTCAATTCTCTTCAACTGGCAGATACGCCAGCACCGATATTGCGTTCGAAAGGACAAATATAGCAAACGGCGGTCAAGCGCACAAGCCCTTCGGGATCAAGCGCAGCCAAACGGTCAATGCTCGACCGGCGAGTCACGCCGGGACAGGAAGGTCAATTCGCCGTCTCTTTGGTCTTAGCCAGGCCGGCTTTGGCGAGAGGGTCGTCGGGGTCGATTTCCAAGGCGGATTCGAAATGGGCTTGCGCCGCGCGCCGGTCGCCCCGATCCAGAAGCACGTAACCGAGGTTCCCGTGGGCTTTGGAGTTCTTGGGGTCGAGCCTCAGGGTGGTCTCGAACTGCGCCTGGGCCTCCGCGAGCCTTCCCTGTAAGCGAAGCAACACTCCATAATCATAGTGGGCGGGTGCGTACTCGGGTTTGGATTGGATCGCGAGGCGAAAGTGCTGTTCGGCTTCTGCCCGGTTACCCTGGCTGAGCCGCAGCATACCCAACTCAGCGCGCGCGGGAGCGTTATTGGGATCTTTGCGGACCTCGTTTTCACGATGCTTCGCAAACAACGCGGTCATCTTGTGGTCATAATCTGCCGCGAGCTTGGGCCGTTCGCCCGGGTCACGAGGCAACAATTGAAACCACAGCTCGGCCATTTCGTCCTTTGACTGCGGACCGTAGGAGACGGGATGGGGCGGGTTGTTCGGGTTGAAGACGTTATTGGTAGAATTGTCGTAAACGAACCGCATCGAGAGCTTTGTGCCTCGAGGGAGTTCAACGGGGGTCGCATAACGGTAGTCTCCCTGCCAGTTGAAGTCCCAGCGTTTGATGAGCAGCAGCGATTTCCTGGTCCCGTCAGGCAGCGTCGCCCAGCCCTCCATGGTTTTGGCCAGGTAATGCGCGTGTGGCAACACCGCCAGGACTTGGACATCGATAGGCAGGGTATAGTCATCCTCGACCACGTAATCCTGAGCGCCCGCGGGGACGTCGATCACCAAGGAACTCAACGCGATCTTGAAACAGCGGTTGGTGGCGGGATGGTCCGTGAAGTAGAGGCCGACGCTAAACTGGAGGCTCTCCGGCTTGCCGCTGGGTTGGAGGTGTGCCTGGACCACCAAGTCGTTGCCCGGATCGAGTCGCCAGGCCAATCCTTCCGGCACAAAGGCCGCCAGTCGTCCGGGCTGCCAGCCAAGAAAATGGCCATCAGGCATTTCCGCCGGGCTGTTCATTCCCGAGAAGCCCGGCTCGGCGTCCTGGGCGTCCAAGCGGCGCGATTGGGCGGTGCGGTCGACCTTCACGAACGCGTGGTGCACGATCCGGGCGTTGCCCGGATGGAACTCGACTCCACGAACGTAGCGCGGGCTGGAAATCGGCGCTGGGAGAACGAAATTGCGATAAACGTCACGGCCCTCGGCGGCCAGATTATAGGGCTGCGGCAGGGTCAGGATCAGGTCCGGGACCCCCAGCTGCCAGTCGCCGGCCCAGTGCGGCAGTTGCGGCAAATCGGTGGCGAGGCCCTCCGCTTGGCCCTCCGCAGCCCACTGGCTGATCATTCCGATCTGGTCCACAGTGAGGCGTCGTTCGCCGGCAAACTCACCGTACCCGGGCTCCGGCAACCACGGGGGCATGTATCGGCGCCTGGTCACCTTGGCCAAATCAAGCGCGTGTTTCTTGGCATCTCCGTAGGTTAAGAGCGGGAACGGTGCTGATTGGCCAGGACGATGGCAAACCGCGCAGTGCTCAAAGAGGATCGGAGCGATGTTTTTGGAGAAGGTAAGCTGGCCTGGGGGACGTGGACTGTATCCAACCATCGGAGCGGCATCTGGCACAACTAGATCGGCCGGGAAGGACACCGGGATGCAGAGGCCAAGGCAAAACGCCATCACAGCAAGCGGCCCGGAGCTGAGGCGCAGGACGGGCGTAGCAGCCGACCATGACGGACCCTCCTGGCGCAGCCGCTTCGAAGAGCTTTGCATGCGCGCTCGCTCCGGTCGCATGTGCCTAATGCTCATAAGTCGACGGAAACGACAAATCCTGGCCCCGATGGCCAGGCAATACTCTGGGGCATTTTGGCGGAGGCGGCCGTGAGAGCATGGTAGCCAACGACGCTTGGAGTTGAGAGGCAGCCGGGGTGCTTCGTGGAAAACATCAGAACCTCGGACCTCAACCCTTGTCAAGGCCGAGCGACCACCCTGGCCGATAGGCGAGCGCGACATAATCCTTTCAGGGGTGTGTAGGGCCTGACGGTTTCGCCGGAACTGACCACTCGTCCACGCAACCGACAAAGCGCGCGCGCCTTTACGGCGTGCCTGGATCCAGCAGCTAATGAGGCGGGGCATTCAGGTTGGCGAATGGTTCAGGGATCGAGCCCACCGGTGCGGTTTGCCCACGAAACACTTGTGACCACCCTGAACTTCGACAAAGAGCTGTAGGCTTGATGTCACCCAAGCGAACGCCTTCAGCACCTCTCCTCCTTGCGAAGGTTTCGAAGCCGCGCTCGGAAATGATGAACAGGGTGACAGGCAACAATTGCCCGAGGTCGCGACAATAAGCGTAATGCGGGTTGCTCCGCAGTTCGAGGTCGAGGAGGTGTGCCCATTGCGGTCGCGCAAGGCCCTGGAGGTAGAGGGTGTAACGGCAACCAAGGTCGTCCTGGTGGGGTGCGAGCATCGCGAACTGCGGCGGCTCAGTTCCAAACACCTTGGCCAAAGCCGCTGCAACAAACGGTTCCGACAGCTTCTCCCCGAAACGGTCGGATACGATTCCCGCCCGACCTAGGAATCTCAAGGTAGGCGTTTTGCCCATCCAACCCGTTACGCGAACGCGGTCAGCGAGCCGATAACGCCACAAGCCGCTGGCGGTGGTGACGACGACCTCGTATTCGAGGCCTTCACACAACGCTTCAACGGGGACCACCCGCTCCGATTCGTCAATGAACTCAAAGAAATGCGAAGTGACGGCCAATGGATATCGGCCGCTGAAAGGGAGGGTGACCACGGCCTCGGTGGCTATAAGTCCCTTGGTTTGGAGGAGGGCATTGGGAAATCGCCTCTGCAAGTCCGCCGCGCCGGCCTCCGCGGCCCCTTCGCCCCAGCAACTGATGATCTTCAATTGGGGCCAGATGGACTCAGGCTGGAACGGGGTGGCGGCGCGCAGCTGAGCAGCCCGTCGCGGCGCCGGGCTGAGGTTTCCAGAGCCTCGCGCGACAGCGTGGAGCAAGGTGTCCCAGTTCGCAGGCAGCGAATCCAACAACAATGCCAAAAACGAAGGGTGCCAAACTGAGATCAGGCGCAATTCCGGGCAACGCAACAGATGCAGCAGTGTTTCGTGGCGGAATGCATCAAGGGAATGGGCATGCTGTACCTCCGGTGGAACGGCCATAACGGCCTCCGCCAGCCGTCTTCGTGCTCCACCGAGATAGGCGGCGTCTGAATCGAATCCAATTGGAACCATCGCCGGCTCATCTGAGTTATTTCGGAGCACGGGTGTCACGGACCAATAGGCCGGCCCCGGCAAGAGCCCTGGTGAACCCCGTAACAGGTCAAGCAACCATGGTCCAATAGCGGCGTTGAACTCGCGCTGCGATCCGGCAGTGAACGGAATTAGTTTGCGAGGACCTGACGAGCCGCTGGTGGGAATAAGGTGAGTGACCGGATCGTGCGTCAGCACGTTGGGTTCCCCGCCACGGATACGATCAATCCAAGGCTCGAGGGCGTCATAACTCGTGGTCGGAACGCAGCGGGTAAACTCCTCGTAGCTTCGAATCGTGTGGAACTTGTGGGCTATGCCAAATGAAGTACCAGCGTTCCGTTCGAGATAGGTGCGGAGCTTCGTTTGCTGGGCACCAGGATCGCCCAGCGCCCGCTTGAATCGCCAGAATGCCGGCAGATTCGACGCGCTCCACAAGGTGTTAGCGATGGCCGCAATGGGTTGCACGGAATGAGGAAGCTGCCATGCGTCGGCCGGCGGCACTCAGATTCTCGGGACAAAGTGCCGTTAGGCAGACCAGTTCGTCGCCTTCCGCGTGGCCCGGGTTGCGTGACAGAAAAAACTCCACGTGCGGATCAGTTTGGCGGTTTTGGGGGATGTTCTCCAAGCTGGCGCGCAAGCGTTGCGGGTGGCTAAAACGCACGATGCCGGTCTCGGTATTGAATTGCGCACCGAACCGCGCTCGAGCGAGTTGGACGGATAACCGTTTCATTTCAGGACTTGCCGGCGCATCGAACTTCGGGAAAAAGTCGATCCAGAAGACCGGAAGAAAGCGGTAGGTTCGAAATCCGGATGTGAGCAACAGCCAGAAGCAGCGCGCGGGAGGAAGTGTAGCACGCAGCGCCTCCACGCCAGCCACCCACGCGCGGGGCAATGCGGTGGTGCCCCAAGCCTCCGTACTCACGATGGTATCGCCGGAGTAAATCACGTTCACCGTCTCGCCTTCGAAGGCAGCGGTATAGGCTAAGAGGGTGGAGAATCCGACAAGAGCACCATCACGCTCCAGGAGCAAGGCGAGACTCTTTTCCGCAAGGTCGCGCGCGAATTGCTCAGGAGTGACTCCCTCGAAGTGTCGAGTGAGGAGGTGAAACATCTCGAGCTCCTGGCGAGGGCTGAGTTCGCTTCGGGGCACCAGGCTAGATTGGACTGCTTTCACGGAACTCACAACAGGGCAACCTCCGGCGCCAGAAGGCGGCCGTCCAGCTCATGAGCCGCCCCGCCAACGTTCGGCCAAGAAACGCAGTAGAAACGGGAGTGATACTCGCGGCACCGGAAGTTGCGACGCACCGTGCCCAGGCGTGGATCGTTCGCGGCAAAACCAAAGGTAAGCAATTCAAGCTGACGCCGCGCTGCAGTGCGGCGCAGTTCAGCGACCAGGGCAATTAGGGAGTCCGCGTCGTCCGGGCCGACGGCAAGGTGTGAGACCAGCGCATTCGCAAGAGGCTCTCCTACCGCCGGCAGCCGTGGCCAGACCAGGAGCCGGCCCAAGGCGTTAAGCAACGGCCTCGAGGCGGCCAGATGAGGGGCATAGCCTCGAATTACGGTCTGCCTGAACGCTCGCTGGTCCCACAATGCGGCACTGGCCACAGCGCGTCCCGATTGGCATACAAACCGAAAGTCGTCGAGCTGCAGGCCCAGTTGCCTGAGCGAGAATAGTTCGGGCGCAGCCCAACAGGGGGCGAACTGGTGTTCGCGATTGCAGGCGTTGAGACGGGGAACGACCTCTTCAATGCAGGGAGCCCAGGCCTGCAGTTCATTCCGATTGGGCTTTGCCCGTGAGAGTGTTCCGCGTGCGGCGGGGAGCAGGAGGGTGACAAAATCCCCCACAAATGCATAGTGGGGCATTCCTGGCAACCGGCGCTCCAGAAACCTTCTCGCGCGCTCGTTGTCGGCAGCGATGCTCGTGAAATAGTAATCGGCAGGTGATTGGATCTGGAGTTGATGAAAGAAATGGTAGCCACGCCGTAAGAGGTCAAAACGTCCGGCGTTGCGGGCATCGAGGCGCAATCCGGCGAGGTACCCCACCTGGCGAGGGACGCCGTTGACGAATCGGTTGCGGACTACGCAACTACCCGCGCCGACCAAACCAGCAGAGTCGCGCGCGATGATGGTTTGTTTGAGTTCACCGGGGAGGGCCGTATCGGCGAAATAGTCTGGCTCGCGTTCGAAGGAAACCGACACATCGCCGGGGATTGGATTCTCCCGGAGCAGACGGCGGATGTCCTCGTCGTCAGCACGGGAAGCAAGGGCGAAATCCACGCAACCGGCGCGGCTTGGACCTAATTCGCGTGCAAGAATGGCCCTTGCCATAATTCGTCTCCGAGCGGGTAATGATCGCGCAGGCTAACGTCGTTGCGATGGAGGGCATTGATCAAATAGAAGTTACGCCACATGAACCAATCGCTGCGATTTACCTGGTCGAAGCCGCGCTGAGCGATGCTGGTCCAGGAGTAGAAATCGCGCCTAGCGGTGAGGCAATTCTCCTGGAGGGTCTCCGGCGCCATGCCACGCGGTTGAAATGGGATCCGGTTGTAGCTGTAACGATCGTCGAGCCACCATTTGCTGTAAAGCAGACGGCCCTCGGCCTCCAACCGACGGTAAAGGGGGGTGCCAGGAAACGGAGTGAGATGGTTGAAGGCGGCTATGTAAAGAGCATGTTCTTTCGCGAACTCAACGGTGGGAGCGAAGCTCTCCAGGGTATCGCGATCGTACCCAAAAATGAAGGTGCCGTACACACGGATGCGATGCCGGCGCAGATTCGCCAAGGCCTTCTCAAAACCCCCACGCATGGTGTTGAACGACTTGTTCATGTCACGCAGGTTTTCGGGATTCAAGCTCTCGAAACCGATCAATACGCCCTGACATCCGCTGCGGACGAGGAGGTCAAGGAGCTCTTCGTCGTGAGCGGCGTTGATGCTAGACTGGCTCACCCAGCGGATGTTCAACGGAATCAGGGCGCGAAAGAATTCCTTCGCCATCGCCAAGTTGGACGTGATGTTGTCGTCTACAAAGAAGAACAATTTCCGCTGCCCCTTCAACGGCTCGATTTCGGCGATAATCCTGTCGGCGGGCCTTCGGGTCTGAGTGGCATTGAACACGGTTTGGACGGCGCAGAAGTCGCATTTGAAATGGCAACCGCGCCCGGCCTCAACCAACCCGATTGGGAGGTAACGTTTGTTGCGAAAGACCGAGCGGTCCGGGTTTAGATTGAGGAGCGAAGGACGACCGGTCTGGCGGTAGAATTTTTCAAGGCGGCCATGGCGCGCATCATCGACGACCCGCGGCCAGAGCAACTCGGCCTCGCCGCAAACGACCGCCTCGGCGTATTCCGCGACCTCATCGGGGCAGAGGGTGGCATGGAACCCCCCCATAACGACGGGCACGTGGCGCTTGCGGTATTCGGTTGCGATTTGATAGGCGCGTTTCGCGGTGTAGGTCTCGACGCTAATGGCAACGAGATCGGTGGGTTCGTCGAAGGGAACCTGCTCCATGCGATCATCATAAAACCGGACCGCGACGCCCGGTGGAGTCAGGCCAGCGAGAGTGGCAGCGGGCAGCGCCTCCATCTGCCAAGTACGGATGTATTTTTGTCCCGGTTTTCGACCGATGCACGGATGTACAATGGTCAAGCGCATGGGGTTCAAGCCGGTGTCGTTATCGGAGGCGGAGACTGGAGACCCTTGCACTTGGCGGGGGCACGGCCGATGATCCAATCGCAGTTGTAAAAGCGGCTCAAGTTGTTGGCGTAGAATCGGTAGCCGAGATTGGTGCCAAGCTTTACGGGCCAAGGCGCCGGCGAATGGGCGATGCGCCGGGCGATGGCGCGAAAGCTGTAGGCGTGTTTCCAGGCGGCCTCGGTGCCTTGTTGGAGCTGCTCGATGGACAATTTCGCCGGGCGAAAAACGACGTGCTGGCCATCGTAGAGTTCCCAGTTCCTGGTCAGGATCCGGCCTTCGGCCTCCAATCGCCTGTATAGGGAGGTGTTAGGAAAAGGCGTGACGATGGCAAACCGAGGCAAGTCGATGTGCGCTTGGACCGCAAACTCGGCGGTTTTCAAAAACACATCCGGCTCGTCGTGGTCCAGGCCGAAGACAAAACAGCCCTGGAGCGCAATGCCGTGCTGGTGGAGACGCTTGACGACACAAGCGAAATTCTCCGGGGCGTTGAAGCCCTTGTGACTCGCCCGGAGGTTCTCGGGCGAGATCGACTCGAGCCCCATCAACAATCCCTTGCATCCGCTGAGCGCGGCAAGTTGGAGGAGTTCCAGGTCTTCTGCGAGCAGGACTGTGGCCAGGCCATACCACTGAACCTGGAGTGGAACCAGGGCAGTGAAGAGACGGAGCGCGTAGTCACGATCCGCGATCAAGTTCAGGTCGACGAAGATGAGCTTGCGAGCGCCATGTTGGCGGATATCGGCGAGCACGTCTTCCACGGGCTTTTGATAGGGTTTGCGGCCCCAAGCGGCGGGCACCACGCAGAAGTCGCAGTTGTGGATACACCCGCGTGTTGCTTCAAAAACGTTGTTTGTGAGGTAACGATGGTTCGGGAGCAGGTCCCGACGGGCAAACGGCCGGTTAGAAAGGTCCAAGTCGGCCGCCTGATGGTAGCGCGGTTTCAGCTGACCGTGGAGGAAATCCCTTAGAAGCAATGGCCAGGAATCCTCCGCGTAACCTACGACCACGGCGTCGGCGTGAGGGGCTGCGTTATCCGGGATGAGTGTCACGTGCGGTCCGCCGAGCACAACGGCTGTTCCCCGACTCCGGAAGTGATCGGCGAGCTCATAGGCTCGCACGGCGGTGCCGGTGATCACTGTCATTCCGATCAGATCGGCATTTAGTTCCAGCGGCACGTCGGCGATGCCCTCATCGAGGAGTTGGACCTCTGCGTCGATGTCGCGCGGGATGAGGGCAGCGAGGGTGGTCAGGGTGAGCGGTTGGTAGCGAAGCGATTTGCGCCAGATTCCCCCGCGATGGCGATAGAGGGGGCCTTTCGGCGAGATCAGCGCGATTTTAAGTTTCCGTTCCAACATCATGAGTGCGGTTGGCGCAACCATTAGGCCTGACGGTGAGCTGCTTCAAGTGGAATAGTGCAGCAAGCTCGGTGATAATATCAATGATCCGCTCTCCATTTTCGATGTAGCTTTGGGTTTTTGAATTGTGCGGGTGAACCGGGCTTGCCACAGTGACCCTCCAGTGCCAACCAGACATCCCAGCGCGGCCACGGCAGGGGCCACTTCAGTGCTCGCAGACATTCCCGTGGCGCTAAACCTGGCGATGATAGCCGGGCAAATTGCCGCAATTGCCGCCTGCTGTTATGCGGCCGCGCACGTGCGCCAAGCCTGGAGCCTAGCAGCGCTGGCGCTCGCCTTCGGCCTGGTGATGAATTCGGTATACTCCATCATTCACGAGGCCGAGCATGCCATTCTGTTCCCGGATCGGCGCTGGAACGACCTGGCGGGAGCCGTCATGGCCCTGTTCTTTCCAGCTCCGTTCCACCTCCTCCGACAAGGCCACCTTGGCCATCATTTTCGGAACCGCTCGGACGATGAGGCTTTCGATCTCTATTTTGAGGAGGACCATCGCTTGTGGCGATGTCTGGTGCTTTATGGGATTTTGACGGGCTGTTACTGGATCGTGGTGGTCCTGGGCAATCTCGTCTTCTTGTTTGCTCCATTCGCTATCGATAAGAAATACTGGCGCTTCGACCGCCCCTCGCACGCATTCATGGAGTCGCTTAACCCATCGTATCGACGCCTGATTCAACTGGAATGCCTAGGCGTCATCGGCCTACACACGCTGATTATCTGGCTGTTCCAGATTGCGCCAGTGAATTACATGGTGATGTATTTTGGATTCGGTCTGAGCTGGTCGGCGATGCAGTACGTTCATCACTACGGCACGGAGAGACATGTCACACGAGGCGCGCGAAATCTCAGATTGTGGGACCCAATCGATCGGCTGTGGCTGAATCATAACTGGCATCTTGTTCACCACGAGCATCCAACGGTGCCATGGATTCACCTACCGGCGCTGGCCCAGGGGACACAAGCAGGAAAGCGGGGCTTTCTGCCCTGGGCTTATTTCAAAATGTGGCGCGGTCCATGTAAGGCAACCGACCATGTCGAGAATCAGTATGCTGGACGCCTCATCCGCTGAGGCCAGCCTGCGCTTTTGGGAGAGGATTAGGGCAGTTTGGCGAGCGAAACTGCGGTTAACAGCAGTTATAAACGTGTGGTTCTGGGGTCTGTATCTGGTCCTTTCGCGACACGCGCTGCTGCCGGTTCATGTCCTACCGCTGACGTGGCTGGACAAATGGGTGGGATTTCAGCCACATCCGTGGGCCTGGATCTATGAATCGAACTTCCTAATCACGGGAATTGTCCCCTGGTTAATGACCTCCCGCGCCCAGCTACGGCGGTACGCGGTCGGGTTCATGCTCCTCTCGACTTTAAGTTTTTTGGTTTTTGCTTTGTATCCAGTGGCTTCGCCACGACCAGCAGACCTGAAAGATGACGCTACGCTGATTTTTATCACTCAGGTGGACGGTCCGTTGAATGCTTTCCCCTCGCTGCACGCGGGAACGCTAGTTTACACACTCCTTTTAGCCCGCCGTTTATTGGGTCGGCGATTGAACGCAAGCTGGGTCTGGGGGCTTCTGTTGGTTTGGGCAGCGCTGATACTATTCGCCACTCTGGCCACGAAACAACACTACGCTCTGGATTTGCTGGCGGGAGGCTTAATCGGATGGGCGGCAGATTGGGCGGCGTGGCCTAGCCCCGGCTGCGACGCCATGGCCTCCGCGAACACGCCGCGCAGAAGCGGGGTGGTATCCCAGGCCGGCTGAAGATAGTGGTCCGCTCCCCAGATCGGGAACACCGTGCCGGGGAGCTGAGTAACATCGCCAAGGAGAAAGCCACCTCCATCATTAGGTCCCAAGGGCGCCACACGCTCATAGCCGCGGGCGGCCCAGGGGTGTCTGAGGTGCCGGCGAAGAGGGACGGCAACGACATGAACAACGCGGAGATGCCGGGGCAGGCTGGGCCAGAACGCCAGCGGCCCGTCAGCTTCGCTTCGCAATTCCTCAACCACCGAATAGCGCTGTCCACGAAGTCGGAGGAGGAGGCGGACGCCGAATTGACGCCACGGTCGGCGGCGAAGCCAACTCACCAGCGGCGTGCCCTGGGGTAATCCGCTGATACTGATCCATGCTAGCACGTTGCTGAAGAGTTCATGGGCGTGGGAGAGGGTCAAAGTGACCTTTAAATCCGCAGTTCCTTTGCTTAGGCTTACCAAGACCACCCGCTGTTCTGGGTGCCGCGAGAGCCATCCGGCGATAAGCGACGCGTTGCGGGCGAGCGAACCAAAGCTATCCACCGGCACACATTCCACGCGGCAGTCCATCGAGCGGAGGATTGCCGCGACACGTCCCCCATCGGCGCCCGTGCCTCGATGCTCACGATGAAAAGCGCCCGGAACAACTCCGACCAACGGAGGAGGAACCGGGAGGGATGCGGGCGTGGTGCGAGCCCGCTGGAAAAATGCGCCGTGGTGCACGTCGCGTAAGATGCGATCGTAGAGCACCGCGGTGGCAAATTCCAAGCCATGGTCGTTCGCGACCTCGGCGAGTTTCGCGGGCAGACAATCCCCCAGCGTGGGAAGCTGTTTCCATGCAGCCCCGCGAGCGAGCAAATCCGCGTCTTCCGATGAAATTTCGCCCTGCGGCTCAATCATGCCGCGCCGCTGGCCTTTGGACGACGCAATAGACGCGTTGCGAAGGCGCCGGCCAGAATTCCGATCGCCAGCCCAACGAGGCCCCCAAGCAGCGACGTTTTTTTGATCGCCAAACCCATGATCAGGTTATCGAAAGCGTTGACCGATACATGAAAGGCGGTGACACGCCATTGGCCGGCTCGTTTGGCGATAGTCGCGGTAAACCGGCTGTTCAGTGGCAATTCGCGACCGTCAGTGAGGACAAAAGTATCGTTGAGATTGCCCCACGAAACGGCCCAGTCACCCTGGAGGTGACGGCCAAGGACCTTAGGGTCAGAGGTGACCTTGCTGACCACGGGATGGTCACCTTTCATCATGCGTTGGTAATACGCTTTGACGGCTTCGGCTCCTTCGCAAACCTCCCCGTTTTGCCAAGTTACCACGGCGTTGGTATCCAGATACGTGAGCAGCCGATCGATGTCTCCTTGGTTGAAGCTGTCCACCAAACCCTCGCGCAGACGGGTGATTGCCTGCTCAGCCTCCGTATTACTGGATGGCGCGCCCACCTGAGCTTGGAGGACCACGGCGGCGGCGGCGATAGTTAGAATGATGCAGAAGGGGGTTTTCATGGATTCTGCGTCGAGGGCGGCTCGCAAACGTTTTCGAGCCAGGCAAAATACTCTGCCATTACCCCATCGGCGGCGATTAGGTTCCCCGGTTGGTAACGCAAACCGGCAACGCGTGGCAAGTCGGAACGCAAAAACGTTTGAATGAATTTCCGACGGATAGCGGCATTGAGCGGATCGAAGAAAACACGGCCAAAGGCGTTTTTGCTGCGCTGCACCCAGACGATTACGCGCCCCAGGCTCCGGTTCGCGTCAACCGGCAGGACGTTGAACATTCCGAACGTAGTAGTTCGGGCGAATTCGGCGCGCACCAAAATCAATGTTCCCTTCCAGACGGTGACGTTCATCGTGACCTGCGGCCCGGCGAAGCACCGGGTCAGCCTGTCCTGATAAGAACCGCCGGAAACACCGAAGGTAGCCACCACTCGCCGGGCAAAGGGTGAGGGAGCGCTCACGGTGGGTTGGCCGATCAAGGTTCGATCATGCGCCATGCGGAAATGCTGGAGATCAAATCCGTTTGCGCCCGCAAAATACCAGGGCACCTCGGCGATCAGATCGAAGGGCCTAGTTGACCGCAGCTGACCTGGTGACAGGCCTTCAAAAAAGGGTAATGCAAACAGCGCGCGTTGGCGGTTAAAGAAGAACAGATGGCCTCCTCGTTCTTCGACCGGGAAACTGCATTGTCCGGCGAAGTCCGGAATGGTCTCGGTGGCAGGGATTCGCTCGCAGGCACCATCCGGGCCGTATTCCCAACCGTGAAGGGGGCAAACCAGTCGTTCGCCTTTGACCGTTCCGTTGCTCAGGTCCACACCCAGGTGCGAACAGCGGGCCGACAGCACAGCCAACCGTCCAGCCTGGGTTCGGTACCCGACAAATGCGTGATCGCACAATTCGACTTTGACGGGCCCGCGGTCCAGAGCATGAACTGGACAGAGGTAATACCAGGAAATCGGAACTAACGGAAACCCTCCGCCGCGACTTGAGCGGCTCTCCGATGGTAGGTTAGCTGAAGCCATGCAGGATGTTCGCCTGGCAGAAGCCCAGGCTAAACGAGACTCACGAAATTCTTCAGCAAACGCAGACCAACGGCCTGGCTTTTCTCGGGGTGGAACTGAGTGGCATAGACATTATCTCGCCAAACCGCGGACGCGAAATTCTCACCGTATTCCGTGCGCGTAGCGATCACCGAGGGGTCTTCAGGACGAGGGAAGTAACTGTGGACGAAGTAGACGTAGCTTCCGCTCGGGATCCCTGCCAGCATGGGACATTCGGGCTTCAGAACTTCGAGCTGGTTCCAACCAATCTGCGGGACTTTCAAGCCAGGCCGATCCGGAAACTTGACGACCCTGCCTTTGAAGCAACCCAGACCGAGAGCAGTGCTGTTGAATTCGTCGCTGCCCTCGAATAATGCCTGATAACCGACGCAAATTCCCAGAAACGGTTTGCCGCTGCGGATAAAATCGCGGCAGGACTCCAACAATTCCTGGCGCTTCAAGGCGTTGAGGCAATCGTCGAAGGCTCCGACGCCAGGCAAGACAGCGGCTGCGGCCTCATTCAAACCATCTGGCCGGGTCAGCACCTGCACGTCTGCGCCGACATGCAACAAGGCTTTCCACACGCTTCTGAGGTTCCCAGCGCCATAATCAAGTAATGCGATCATCGAATTCTGGCTCCAAATACAGGCGGGTGTTATGAGGTGGCGGAGACCCCCGCCTCCATCTCGCGCTCGGTGCGGAGGCGCAACTGGCCACAAGCAGCATCGATCTCCGTCCCCTTCTCCCGCCGGAGCGTTGCGGTGACATCGCGGGCCTCCAAGGCGGCCAAAAAGGCTTCTTGTGCGGCTTCGTCAGGTCGCTCCCAAGGGAGGCCCTCGACGGGGTTGTAGGGAATCAGGTTCACTTTGGCATGGAGGCGTCGCGCCAAAACCGCCAAGGGCTCGGTTTGGTCCAAACCGTCGTTGATACCCGCGATGAGGATATATTCCAAGGTGATCATGCGGCCCTTCTTGGCCTGGTAGAATTCGCAAGCGCTTACCAACTGCGCCAGCGGGTACTTCCGGTTGACGGGCATGATTTGGGCGCGGACGTGGTCGGTGGCTCCGTGAAGCGACACCGCCAGGCGTAGTTGCATGGGTTCCTCGGCCAAGCGACGGATCTGTGGGACGAGGCCGCTGGTGGAGACGGTGATCTTCCGAGCGCCGATCCCCCCACCCCACGGGGCGTTGAGGATGCGGAGGGCCAGCATCAGGTTCTCATAGTTGGCGAGTGGCTCACCCATACCCATGATGACCAAGTTGTTCACTAACCGTAAGGAATCCCTGGGAGTGGCGGCTCCTCCGGACGGCGGGGACTCGGCGCTCGGGTCCGTTAACGGGGCGGGCTGAGCCGGCTGGGCTTCGTGCCATCGCTCAACACCGAGCACCTGTTCGACAATCTCCTCGGCCCCAAGATTGCGTTTCCAACCATCCAGGCCGCTGGCGCAGAATTTGCACCCGTAAGCGCAGCCTACCTGGGTGGATACGCACAGGGTATGGCGGTCGCTCGCCTCGCCGTAGAGGGAAGGATTCGCCGGGATCAGGACGCTTTCGATGAGTGCCGAATCGTGGAGACGCCAAAGAAACTTTTGGGTGGTGTCGCGGGCGCCTTGAAGCTTGATCAGCTTAAGGGTGATGAGGCCGAACTGCTTGTCCAAATGCGCCCGAAGCTTGGCCGGCAGATTGGACATGGCGGACCAACTGGTCGCGCGGCGATCGTAGAGCCACTCCATGGCTTGCTTGGCGCGGTACGGCGGCTCGCCCCAGGCGACCAACTGCGCCTGGAGTTCCTCCAGAGTCAAGGACTTGATGTCTCGCTTCACGCCAAACCAAACGGTGCGGCAGCCCAGCAACGGGCGCGCTCACCCGAAATATACTACCAGAAAGCCAGCCTACTTTCGCAGGTAATATTTCTCGGTGTACTCCCTCACCATGCGGCCGGTGTTGAACTGGGGCACCAGGGTTGCCATGGCGCGGCGGATCTTGTGGATCCATTGGCGCGGCAGGCCATTTGCCGAACGGTCATAGAAACAAGGGATGACTTCCTCGGTCAGCACCTGGAAAAGGTGTTCACTGTCCTGCCGATCCTGCTCTTCCACGGAGTCGGGATGGGAATCAGGCCCGATGGCGAAGCCGTTGGTGCCGTCGTAGCCCTCGCGCCACCAGCCGTCCATGATGCTGAAGTTGAGGCAGCCGTTTGGCCCGCCCTTCATACCACTGGTGCCTGAAGCTTCGAGCGGGCGGCGTGGGTTGTTCAACCAGACATCGCAGCCGGAGACCATCTGGCGGGCGACGTGGACATCGTAGTTCTCAATGAAGACCAGGTGTCCCTTCAACTCGCTGAACTTGCTCAGGTGAATGATGTGCTGGATGAAACGTTTGCCCTCGTCGTCACGAGGATGGGCTTTGCCCGCGAAGACAAATTGGATCGGGCGGTGCCTGTCGCGAGTCAGTTCAACGATGCGTTGGAACTGCTGGAACACCAGCGGGGCGCGTTTATAGGTGGCAAAACGCCTGGCGAAGCCGATGGTCAAGGCGTCCACGCTCAGCAACTGATCGTAGGCAATGAAATCGCCGTGAGCCAGGCGCTGGCCTTGCAGCAAGAGCCGTCGGCGCGCGAATTCGATCAACTCGCGGCGCAGCCGGTAGCGCAAGGCCCAGAGTTCCTCATCGGTGAGGAACTCGGGGTCGAGCATTTTCTGCCAAAACTCCGGGGTGGCGGCTCCTTGCTCCCAATCGGGCCCCAGCTTCCGGCGCCAGAACCGGCGAACTGGTCCCTTCATCCAGCCGAGCAGATGGATGCCGTTGGTGATATGGCCGATTGGCACTTCGGCCACCTTCACGTCCGGGTATAGAGAGTGCCACATCTCGCGGCTCACCTGCCCGTGCAACTCGCTCACGGCGTTGGCGGAGCGCGACGCCTTCAGGGCCAGCACCGTCATGCAGAAGGGCTCATGGTCGTCCTCGGGTTTCACGCGCCCTAGCCCCATCAACTCGGAGTGGGACAGCTTGATCTGCTTGGCCAAGCGAGGCATGGCGTAGCGGATGAGGTCGGAGCTGAAACGGTCATGGCCGGCCTCGACTGGGGTGTGGGTAGTGAAGATGCATTCCGCACGGGTGGCCTCCAAGGCCGCCTTAAAGGTCATTTCCTCGGCCAGCTTTTCGCGGATCAGCTCCAGGGTTAGAAAGGCGGCATGACCTTCGTTCATGTGGAAGACCGAGGGTTGAACCCCCAGCGCCCGGAGTAGGCGCACGCCGCCTACGCCAAGGAGGATCTCCTGCATAATGCGCGTGGTGCTATCACCGCCGTAGACCCGCAAAGTGAGATCGCGGTAGAGCTGCTCGTTCTCAGGATGGTTGGTGTCCAGGAGATAGACAGGGTTGCGCCCCACGTTCACGCGCCAGGCCTGGAAATAGACATCGGTCATGGCGATATTCACCATGCAGACCAGCGGCTCGCCGCGAGCGTCCAGAACGGGCTCCATTGGGAGGTTCTTAGGGTTGAGCAGGGTGTAGTATTCAGTCTGCCAGTTGTCCTGGTTGGTACTCTGCATGAAATAGCCTTCGCGATAGAAAAGGCTGATCCCTACGAAGCCCAAACCCAGGTCACTGGCCGATTTGGCGTGGTCGCCAGCGAGCACGCCTAGGCCGCCGGCGGCGATGGGGAGGGTCTCGTGGAAACCGAACTCAGCGCTAAAATAAGCGACAGGATTCTTCAACAAAGCGGGGGCGTGCTCTTTGCACCAAGTCTTTTCCTCGGTCATGTACGCGTCCAGCAGCTTGAGGACGCGTTTGACGCGCTCCGCCAGATGGGAATCCTGCAGGCGCATCCGCAACTCGTAATCCGACACCTCGTGCAGCACAGCTACCGCATTGTGGTAAAGGTTTTGCCAACCCCGGGGCGATAGCTCGCTGAAGACTTCCTGGGCCTCCTGGTTCCAGGTCCACCAAAGGTTCCGCGCCAGTCGGTTCAATCCGACCGTCATTTCGGTCACTTCGCTTGCCGTCAATGGCTTCGTGCTCATAGATTATGTTCTACAGGATCTCAAATTGGCGGTTTTCAGTTCGCGCAGCCCATCCGCCGGGGACGAGGTTAAGGCTTCCGGGTAAAATGCTGAAATGTTTTTTGCGGATCTGTTCGCGAAAGCAAAATGCAGGTTAGGCTCGACTTGGGGGAAGGGTCTTGGTCAATTTTCGGGCGTGGCGCCCACCGGAAACGGCCATTCCAGCGTTAAACGCATCCTGCTGATCGATGCGGTGACATGGTCATCGGCTTACCCGGTGGATGTGCCAACGCGCAACGTGGGCCGCTGGTACGCGCGCTGGCTGGCCGACCTCGAACGCGTGCACCTAACGCCTGTGGGGACGGATGTGGACCTCCTGTCGTGGGTGGAGGCGGAGGCGGATGGCGTGGTTATTAGCGGTTCCCCCCGCGACGCGTGGGCAGAAGATCCGGTGAATGACCGTTTGTGTGAGGTTATCGAGCGGTGCAGGCAGCTACGCAAGCCTCTCCTGGGAGTGTGCTATGGGCACCAAATCCTGGGACGCGTGCTGGGTGCCCGGGTGGGGCGGCATCCAGGGGGGCTGGAATTGGGCAATACGCGTGTCGAGTTGACCGATGCGGGTGCGCAGTCGCCGCTGTTCGAGGGCTTTCCGCGGGCGTTTGAAGTGCTTTCAAGCCATCTCGACGAAGTCACGGAGTTGCCGTCAACGTGTGAACTGCTGGTCCGCGGCCAATTTACCACTGTGCAAGGGTTCCGTTGCGGCAACCTCTTCGGGGTGCAGTTCCATCCAGAAACGGACCCGGAGACATTGCGCTTCATCTGGAGCGTGCGACGAGAGACGTGGCGGTCGCGGGTGGCCTTTGATTTGGACCGAACGCTCGACGAACTGAATCCGACTCCGTTAGCGGCGAACATTTTAAGGAATTTTGTGACCAAAATTGCGATATGAATACCATTACCTTTTCATTTCCAACACCAACCCTGTTCGGCGCGGGTGCGCTCAAGGAGCTCCCAGGGCGGCTGACACGGTTAGGGATCAAGCGTCCCTTAGTCGTGACTGACCCGGGCCTGGTACCCACCGAGGCGTTCAAGGAGTTGACCAGCACGCTGGGCGTCGCTGGGCAAGGCAAACAATGGCATCTCTACTCCGGAGTCCATCCCAATCCGGTAGAGAACGACGTAAGGGAAGGCGCGGCGGCGTACGCTGCCGGAGGATGCGACGGGGTAATCGGATTTGGAGGAGGCAGCGCGCTGGATGCCGGGAAAGCGGTTAGACTGCTGGTGAAGGCGCCGGATTTAGATTTCGGGCGGTTCGATTATCAAGCGGACTGGAGCGGGCTTGCCCCGTTTGTGGCGATTCCGACGACGGCCGGTACGGGCAGCGAGGTGGGACGCAGTTCGGTAATTACACTTAGCGCGACGCAGCGCAAGAAGGTGGTGTTCCACCCAGAACTTCTGGCGCGCCTGGTGATTCTCGATCCAAAGTTGACCGTGGGGTTGCCGCCGAAGCTGACCGCAGCGACGGGCGCGGATGCCCTCACCCACTGCATTGAGTCGTTTACGTGTCCCGTGTTCCACCCGATGTGCGATGGGATCGCGTTGGAGGGGGTGCGGTTGACGGTGGAAGCGCTGCCGCGCGCGTACCGGGACGGAGGAGACCTGGATGCCCGGGGCCGGATGCTGGTGGCGGCAGCGATGGGTGCGGTGGCGTTCCAAAAGGATCTTGGGGCGACGCATTCACTGGCACATCCACTGTCCACGCTGCACGGGATGCACCACGGCTTGGCCAACGCTCTATGCCTGGTGGCGGTGATGCGACTGATCGCCGAACGGAAGCCTGGACTCTATCGGAGGGTCGGGTTGGCCTGCGGGCTAGACACGGTGAAAGGCAGCGACCAGGAGGCGGACCGAATGACGATTGCTTTTATCCAGGACTTTCTGGCCAAACTCGGGCTGGCGTCGCGATTGTCGCAGCATGGTATTAAGGAATCGGACGTGGATGCATTGACGGCACAAGCTTGGGAAGATCCCTGCCACCAGACGAACGCCGTGCCTGTGAGTGCGGCAGACCTGCGCAACTTATATCTAGCGGTTTTATGAATCAGGCAACCACCCAGTTATTCATCAACGGCGAATGGCGAAACGGCGCCAACGGGAAGACCACCACGCTTACCAATCCGGCCACTGAGGAGGCATTCGCGGAGGTGGCCCGTGGCGAAGTACGGGATGTGAGCGAAGCCATTGAAAGCGCGCAAAAGGCCTTCTGCTCGGGATGGCGCGACATGGCCCCCGGCAAACGCACGGAGATCCTGTTCAACGTCGCGCGTGTCCTCCGAGAGAACCTCGAAGAACTAGCTCAATTAGAGAGCCGCAACATCGGCAAGCCGATCAGTGACGCGCGGGATGAGATCGGCCTGGGGGCGCGGGTGTTTGAGTATTACGCGGGAGGAATCACGCGCTTTTACGGGCAGACGATACCGGTCGCCCGCGGGGGATTTGATTTCACCCTGCGTGTGCCCATGGGAGTAGTGGCGGCGATTGTGCCGTGGAACTTCCCATTTCCCATCGCGTGCTGGAAAGTTGCCCCGGCCCTTGCGGCGGGGAACTGCGTGGTCCTCAAACCGGCATCCCTCTCGCCTCTGACGGCGTTGATGCTGGGAAAACTGGCTCACCAGGCCGGGTTGCCCGCAGGGGTACTGCAGGTGATCTCCGGATCAGGCCAAGCGATTGGCGACGCGCTGGTGACTCATCCGTTGATCCGCAAGATTTCCTTCACCGGTTCCACCTCAGTGGGTTCGCGGATCATGGAACTGGCCTCGCGCGACATTAAGCGGATTTCGCTGGAGCTCGGGGGTAAGTCGCCCAACATCGTGTTTGCGGATTCGGATTGGGAGAAGGCGGCTGACACCTCGCCAATGAGTGTGTTTGCCAATACCGGACAGGACTGTTGCGCCCGCAGCCGGCTGTTCGTCGAGAGCTCAATTTACGAGCGGTTCCTCGAGCGGTTCGTCGCCGCGACCGGGAAACTGGTGGTAGGCGATCCCTCGCTGCCGGAGACCCAGATTGGCCCAATGGTGTCGGCGAGCCAACGGGAGTCGGTCGAGGCCTACCTGAGCGAGGCAAACAAGGCTGGAAGGGCGGTTGCGGTCGGTGGCGGAAGACCCAAGGACAAGGGGTATTATCTCGAGCCGACGGTCCTCCTGGATGTGGAGGTGAGCGACCGGTGCTGGCGAGAGGAGATCTTCGGGCCGGTGGTCTGCGTGCGGCCTTTTGACGATGAGGCGACGATGCTCAGCGAGGTCAATGCCTCGCCCTACGGCTTGAGCGGTTCGCTCTGGACAAACGATCTACGCCGGGCGGTTCGCCTGGCGCGGCTGATCGAGAGCGGAGTGATCAGCGTCAACAGCCATAGCAGCGTGCACGTCGAGGCGCCGTTTGGCGGCTTCAAGCAAAGCGGCTTAGGACGCGACTTGGGGATGAATGCCTTGGACGGGTACACGGAACTGAAGAATATCTACGTGGCGGACTAACTGGAATGAACCTTCCCACACTCAAAACCAAAATCAAGTCGGGGGAAATTGATACTGTCATTGTGGCGGCACCGGACGTCTTCGGGCGTTTGGTTGGCAAGCGGTTTGCGGCGCCGTTCTTCATGGATTCGGTCGCACGGCAGGGCACACACGGGTGCAACTACCTGCTGACGGTGAACCTGGAGATGGAGCCCATGGAGGGCTTTCAACTGGCGAACTGGGAGAAGGGGTTCGGGGATTTTGAGATGCGGCCGGACGTGGCCAGCTTAAGGGTATTACCTTGGCAGCCGGGGACTGCCCTGGTGCTGTGCGATTTTGTGCATCACGGCGGCGCGATGGTGGAGGAGGCGCCGCGGATGGTACTGACGCGGCAATTGGAGAAGCTGGCCAAGCAAAAGATGCGGTGCTGCATCGCCAGCGAGCTGGAGTTCTACCTGTTCAACCAGAATTACCATGCAGCCTTCGAAGCCGGGTACGTGAACCTCATTCCCTCAAGCGATTATCGCATCGACTATCACATTCTTCAGCCTACCCGCGACGAGCCGTTGATGCGGGCGATTCGCAACGGGATGAATGGGGCGCGGGTGCCAGTAGAGAACAGCAAAGGCGAATGGGGCAAGGGTCAGCATGAGATTAATTTCGTGTATGGTGAACCGGTGTCGATGGGAGACATGCACGTGGTTTTCAAGCATGGCGTGAAGGAGATTGCGGAACAGCACGGGAAATCGATCACCTTCATGGCCAAATACGCGGCCAATGAGGCCGGCAACAGTTGCCATATTCATATCAGCCTTTGGCACGGGAGCCGTAACCTGTTTTGGGACTCAGGCAAGGGGGCCGGCTCGGCGCTATTCCGACAATTCTTAGGGGGCTTGCTGCGTTATTCCCCAGAGTTGTGCTATTTCTATGCGCCCACGATTAACGCTTACAAGCGTTACCAGGCGGCAAGCTGGGCACCGACCAAGATGGCTTGGTCGACGGACAATCGGACCGTTGGTTTTCGGGTGGTGGGGCACGGGGGCTCATTTCGGATTGAGAATCGGATGCCCGGGGCGGATGCAAACCCGTACTTGGCGTTCGCGGCGATGCTGGCCGCGGGCATGGCTGGGGTTGAAGAAGGATTGGATTGTGGTGAAGCCTACCAAGGCAACGCTTACGTTGACGCGAAGCTCGCCTCGCTGCCGAAGGGACTGCGGGACGCCGCGGAGTCGCTCAACGGGAGTAAGTTGGCCAGAAAGGCCATGGGAGACCCGGTGGTGGATTTCTATGTGCATACAGCGCGGTTGGAGATCCAGGCCTTCAATGACGCTGTGACGGACTGGGAGAGGGTCAGGTATTTTGAGCGGATTTGAGGTGCGCCAGGGCGGGCGTGGCGGTTGAGCCGGGCGAGGGTGCGAGGGCGACCGGCGGAAGTGGACGTGGTGGATGGGAGGAATAGGGCAAGGGAGCGGCGTCTGCACCGACCGTCGGGCTTGGGGGTGAGGAGAGTGTGGATAGCCCGGAGATGAGCGTTTTGCCAGGGGTCGACGGAGCCATTCACCGCTGGTTCTGGGTTGACCTTTCTCATAACGGGCTCGCAGCCTGCGGGAAATCGCGCTTGGAAACGGGATTGCCTTGCCAAGGGGACACGCATCAGAAAAACTTGATCCGGCGCGATGCACAAGGTCAGGAGTCGCGACGGGCGAAAATGCCCTCTGCAGGAGTCGCAGGACGGTCCGCGCGCATCAGGATCGCATAGGCATCGCAGAGTCGTGAATGAGCTTTGAAATCAAAACCTGCGCTTCTGCTGGGGCGGGCTCAGCGCTGGATACCAAGACGGTCGCCTACATCAATCTGAAATTGGCCCTGCGAGGGTGTCCCACCGTACCCGCAGTGGAGGACCTGGACTTCCGGGACATCACCGCCAGCCTGCTAGCCAGGCATCGGGAAACGGAGCGGCTGCTGGCAAATTATCTTTGCCCAGTGGACCATCGGATCCAAGCGTTCCTGTACGACTATCTCCACGATGCCCACGTGCCCAAGCTGCCCAATCGCACGTTTGTGCTCGACCAGCCCGGTTTGGCCAGGGCGGTGTCGCTGCCGGTGGACCGGGACGAGTACGCCAACAGCGTGGTGACGTCCTACCGAACGAGCCAAGGCGTGTTGCACAATCCCAAAAGCGACCGCCGCACCACCCAAGGCATCTTCCACGTCACCGAGGGCGGCTTGCCGATCCCCGCGGACAAGATCGCCGTGCCCAAACAGGTGTTTGCCAAGCTGTTCAGCCAGGCGCTGCTGCCACCGCAGGATCTGTTGCGCCTGCCCTTCACGGCGACCCAGAAAGAGCCGGCGGAGTGTTTCGTGTCGCTCCTGCTTCGCCCGGTGGTGTGTCCCGAGGTGCCGGGATTCATCGAGCGGAAGAGCATGGAGATCCGGTTTTTCGCGCCAGGCGGGTTGGTCAGCAATTTGGACTTTGTCGAGACGATCTTCGGCAATGCGGGTGATCCATTTTTGCCCGAGAATGATGCGGCGTTGGACGTGGAGCATTGGACCGGCCACACTGGCTGTGTGGTGCTCGCGCCGCATTTGATCACGGTGGGGAAGAAAGCGGCGGGCTTGCCACATTGGGACCAGGCTACGGAGCGCCAGCGCCGTGAGGGAATGTGTTGGCGGGAGGAGAGCGAACTCTATAACAACGGGCAACCGTTTAAGCTAACGTGCCGTGATGAGACGGGAGTGATCGTGACGATCATCGCCGACAATTATTTCGGGTACTGCAAGAAAGAGGTGAAGACACAGATGTCTTACGCTGCGAACCTCTATGGGCTGTGCGAGGAGGAACACGCCGGGGGTGCGATGGCGTATCCGAGCTACGATTTGGGCGAGGAGTTCAGCGGTTTCCTGCACGTGCGCCGGATGGAGCATTCTTACGAGGAGATGATCCGGCTCTATGCGGACATCATGGATGTTAAACCGGAGGGTTACGCGGTGGACAAGCGCTATCCGGACATTCTCTACGTTTCTGAGGATGTGCATTTCGATCTGCATAAACTAAAGGTGAGTTGGCCGACCGCAGGAGGAACCGGCGTGTTGAAACTACTCCCGGACAAAACCTATGTGCGGCCTTCTGGGTACAAGGTCCACATGGAAAAGCCGCCCGGTAACCGATCGTGGCGGTTGGTGGGGACGGTGGCCGAGGGGACGCTCTTTCACAAACCCTGCACGGTGTCAGGAGGCGGAAAATCGGAGATATCCAAGCCGATTACCGACGCGATCCTGCAAGGACCGACTTTTGTCGCGGATTTCAAGCGAGATTTCGATCATGTGGCGGAGCTCCTGGCCTACGATTATTCAAAACGGTTCGTCGATGTGAACCGGGAGGACAGTCGTCCGGTCATGTCCGGCGAGCGATCACTGGGGTCCGTGATCAAGCTGCTGACGCCATCGCTCAAAGACTACACGCCGGAATACAACGCCTGGCTGGACTCGGTCCCCCAGCACATCAAGGAATTGGTGTTCGTGGTCAAACGATTTTATAAACCGGAATGGGGTGACCAGTGGCGGGAGCATTTCAGCGTGGACATCATCAATGGGATTCCCGGCAACGAACTCAAATGCGACGATCGCAAACTGGTCTCCAATTACCTACGGGTCGGCTATGCGACGGACGGTTCGTGGCGCACGTTTGGTCTGCGCAAAGACTTTCAGCCGGCCACTAAACTCCAAAGGGAAGATGATATCACGGCCTCGATCGTGACCCCGCCCGGCACGAGCAAGGGGCGCGGGGTGAGCGACGAGTCGGCGTCGCTCAAATTCGTGCTGAACTGCGAGACGCGGCTGTTCCAAAGGCCGGATGATGCGATTCACCCAGGTTACGACAAACAGACGGAGGCTGATTTCGTTAAGCCGGATAACTTTTTTTCCAACTATCAACCGGTGTCTTCGTCGCAAGCCCGGGAGGTTGTAGAGGACTCGCTGAGTTTCTACAAATATTCCGAACCGCTGCAGGCGCTGATCCGAGAGGTGGCGGAGCACGGCAATGGAGCGCACGCCGTGATCCCGTCGCATCCGCGGATGGTGGACGGCAAGCCGAGCAAGAACCCCCGCTACCTCCAACCACGGCCAGATCTAGTCAATGCGCGTGGCGAGTACCTGGCGGAGACGGCAACGCGTTTGTTCCGGCGGATCCCGCTGAGCGAACCGGTTTATACGCCGGTGCAGGCGGTATTACCCGGGCGCCGCAACAACCCTCCCGAAGGATCCGTTCGCCCGCTGTCAGTCTTCAACCCGGTACACTATCTGGAACTTCCTGAACTCTTCCTCGAGTTCATTTGCAGCATGACGGGCAAGTCGCCGTCCACGACAGGAGCTGGGTCTGAGGGCGCGCTCACCAAAGGGCCGTTCAACGCCTTGCCGGGGATCATTGACCTGAACAACGCCTTAGTGGCGTGGATTCTGACTGGGCACAGCGGTTTCGTCACAGCCGCGGGGTGGGTGGGGCCGCACGCGCGCGTAGACCACGACATCAGCTTGCTGGTGCCCGAGATCTGGTGCCGAATGTCGCCGGCGGAGAGGGACCCGGGATTCCTGATCAAGCACAACTACTTGGAGAAATGCGTGGATTGGGCGCATAAAGGGCGGCAGGTGCTCGCCAGCCGCCTGGGTTATCGGATAAACGAGGCTTTCGTTCACACCTATTTTGGGCGGGTATTCAACCACCCACACGCGGTCTTCACCGACGCGATGCTGCGCCCTGAAACCCAGGACATGGATATCTTCGCCGACTCGATGGAGAACATCGTGTTGACCCAGGGCCAGGTTGCGAGGCTTTATTTCCAAGACGGGAGCATTCAGGCGGCCTGCCCACCTCTGCGAGCACTGCTGGAAATCATGGCGAAGGGACAGTTCGAGCAGAAAGGGCTGGATCATCCGGAGGTCAGAGGACTGTTCACGCGGGAACATCTGCTGAACAGCGACTGGTATGAGAAGCGGTTGAAAACACGGCAGGCCAGCGATATCGCATTGTGGAAGCGCCACGTGCACTACCTCGAGAGATTCCTTGCCCGATTGACGCATCAGAGCGAGGCGAGCCGATTAGGGATCCAGGACCGATTGACCAGGGCGCAGGCAACGCTAGCCTCGGCGGAGTCGCCAGACTACCTGACCCGGCTGCGTGGGACGATAGGGTCGCAGCCGTTGGATGTGTTTCCGACGTCGGGGTCGTGAGCTGGGTATTTGGGGAAGCGGTCCGGAGGACGGGGCGCTCCGTAACACAGTCAAGACTCAGGCAAGAACACCTTGGATGACTTCGCCGTGCACGTCCGTCAACCGGCGGTTGATGCCGTTGTGGTAGAAGGTGAGCTTGGTGTGATCCAGGCCGAGCAGATGCAAGATGGTAGCGTGGAAGTCGGGAATGGTGACTTTGTTATCAGCGACGAAATATCCGACTTCGTCGGTGGCACCGTAGTGGAAGCCCTTTTTCACGCCGGCGCCGGCGAGGAAGCAGGTGAAGGCAGTGGGGTGATGGTCGCGTCCGGGAGAATCAATACCTTGCGTCGAGGGGCTCCGGCCAAACTCGGTCGCCCAAATAAAGAGCGTATCCTCTAACATGCCGCGCTGTTTCAGGTCGTGGATTAGCGCGGCGACGGGCTTGTCCATGGTGGCGGCCTGTGCGTCGTGATTCTCTTTCAAGTTCTCGTGACCGTCCCAGTTGATGCGAGGGCTGCCGAAGGCACCGCCATTGAAAATCTGAACGAAGCGCACGCCGCGTTCCAAGAGCCGCCGGGCCATGAGGCAGTTTCGCGCAAAGCCTTTGTTCGCGTCTTCGCCCAGGCCGTAGAGGTTCTTGGTTGCCTCGGACTCGCTGTCCAGGTTGGTGGCCTCGGGGATGCTGGACTGCATACGCGCGGCAAGTTCGTAGGAACGTAAACGAGCGGCGAAAGCGCCGTCGCCGGGATTCGCATCAGCGAACTCGCGGTCCATGCGCGCGAGCATGTCCATCTCGGCAACGCGGGCGGCGGGCCTGATCCGGTCCGGGGTGCGAAGATCCACGACAGGTTCAGAAGATGTCATGCGGAAGGGCACACCCTGGTGATTGGCCGGGAGGAACCCGGAGGTCCAGTTGATGGAACCTCCCGCCATAAGTCCTCGCGGGTCGGGCAACACAACGAACGCGGGCAAGTTCTCGTTCTCGGTGCCCAGGCCGTAGCTCAACCAGGCGCCCATACTGGGAAAACCATTGAGCGTGAAGCCGGTGTTCATCTGGAACGTCGCCGGGGTGTGGTTATTGCTCTTGGCAAACATCGAGTGGATGAAGCACAGGTCGTCCACACAACCCGCCAGGTGCGGGAAGAGACTGCTGACCCAGGAGGCGCTTTGGCCATGCTGGCGAAACTCGTAGGCGCTTTTCATCACTTTGCCCGGCTGGCCAAAGAAACCAAGGTTTTCGCCTTTGCCCTCGAGGGTCTTGCCATGAAGTTGTTCCAGCGCGGGCTTATAGTCGAAGGTGTCGAGGTGGCTAACGCCGCCGCAGCAGAAGATTTGAACAACCCGTTTGGCTTTGGGCGGGAAGTGAGGAGGGCGCGCTGACGATGAACCGGGCACCACGGCGGCTCGCGATTGCTCGCGGGCGAGCAGCCAGGCCAGGGCAATGCCGCCAAAACCACCGGCGGTATGGGACAAAAAATGGCGGCGCGAGAGCAGCGGCGGTCCCTGCGGCGGTGGGCAGCAATTATCGGACATAGGCAAACTCGGTTGAATTGAGGAGCACCCAGCAGACGCTTGCCAGGCCGCGTTCTTTGGCGGCGGCGACGGCTCGTGCCGATTCTTCCCTGGTCGGGATGCGGCCAAGCGCGAGGCGGTAGGCGGCCTGAATCGCCGCGGGCAATTTATGTCGTGCTTCGTTGAAGGCTCGGTCGGCAAGCTCTGATGCCTGACGCTGAACGAATGAGTTATTCATCAATGCCAACGCCTGCAAGGGAGTCGTGGTGACACCACGGCGCGGGGTTTTTACCGAGGGTTCGGGGCAATCAAAGGCATCGAGTAACGGGTCCTGGCCAGAGTTGACGTTCATGCGATAGACGGTGCGGCGGTTGAATTCCGGCCCGACCGAGTCTTTGGGCTCATAAAAGTCTGAGTTAAAGCTGACTACAGTAAAGGGTCGGAAGCTCGGACCGCCGAGCTGCAGGTTGAGTTGGCCACTTGCGGCCAGCATCGCATCGCGCAACGCCTCAGCCTCGAGCCGACGCGGTGGGAAGCGCCAAAGGAGTTGATCGTCGGCATCGACCGCAGCAGCCCGAGGATTGTAGCGCGAGGCTTGGCGATAGGCGGCGGAGTTAACGATCAGCCGGTGAAGGGTCTTGATGCTCCAGCCGTTCTGAATGAACTGGAGGGCGAGCCAATCGAGCAGTTCAGGGTTGCTAGGCCGGGCGCCGCTGACGCCGAAGTCGCTTGGAGTGCTGACCAGGCCTTGGCCGAAGTGATAATGCCAAATGCGATTGGCCATAACGCGGGCCGGGAGGGGGTTGCGGGGATCGGCGACCCAATCAGCGAATTTCAAACGGCGCTGCGCCTCGGGCGAGTCGGCCGCGAGGCCGAAATCGGGGTCCAGGTCGACGATGGCCGACAGGGCGCCCGGGCTGACGATTTCCTCGGGCGACTTGACATCGCCGCGCTTGAGCCGGTGGGTCGGCGGGGGCTGAATGCGAGTGCCGGCGTAGGAAACGGGCAAAGGCTTCATGTGCTCGAGCGCGTCGGTGCAGGATTTGGCTCGGGCCGAAGCGGCGGCGCGAGCGGTCCGCTGCTCCGCACTCAGGCAGGCCAGAATCTCAGCGGCTGGAATAGCGGATCCGCCGGAGTGGAAGGAGGCAGCAACTTCTTCGGGGCTCAGCGCACGGTCGTAAAGGGCGGCCTGCTTGATTTCGCCGGTGAGCCAGGGATGTCCGCCGCCGGTGTGCCGCATTCCGAGGAGGACATGGGCTTTGCCTGCGGGGAAAGTCTGGAGCGGACTGGCCGGGGTGTACGAAGCGCCGTACGGCTGGCCATTTCGGAAAACGGAGACACTGTTGTCTGCGCGGTAGACCACCGCTACGTGGACGAAGGCATCGGGGGTGGTGGTTTCCGGTGGGGCATCGAGGTCTTGAGTGCGGACAAAGCCTTCGCTTCCGGCAGTCCACTTCTTGGGCTGGCGCTCACCAAAAACAATGGCATCAAACTGTTGACCGCCGTCGCTTTCGATGGAGATAGGGGCTCCCCCACTCTGCTCCAAGCCCGCCAGCAAGACCCAGGCTTCAAGGGTTTTCTCCCGGATGTCGCGCGGCAGAGGGGAGGTTCGATAGAATGCACCCTCTTTGGAGAGCTGCAGCCGGCCTCCGGCGATAGTTGCGCCACCAATCAACTCTCCCGGCATGACCGGCTCAGTCGCCCCGTCGAAGGTCCACCGCGCGAAAGCCGCCGGACCTGATTCTCTCACCTGAGGCTCGGTTCTGACGCGGTCGTCTCCGGCACGGCGCTTCTCCATCGCCAGCCTAAGACCCAAAGCATCCAAACGTGCCACGTCCTGTTGCGCGTCTGCGATTTGCCGCTTCAAGGTCGCGATGCGCTCCTCGTGGGCCTTTTCCTCTGCTGGAGTCGCGATGAGGCGCTCGCCGTGCTTGACTCCGTCGAAGACTGACTTGATGCGGTAGTACTCCTCCTGGGGGATCGGATCGAACTTGTGCGAATGGCAGCGTGCGCAGTTGATGGTCAGCCCCAGAAACGTCTGTCCCACCACGCTGAGCATATCTTCCATCTCCTCCTCGCGGGTGATGGCCTTTTGGGTGGCGTTGGCCTGAGCGTTGCCAGCCTGGTCCCAGGGACCGCAAACGAGCAGGCTGGAGCCGACAATGCCGTCGCTGGTGACCGGTTCCAGAACGTCTCCGGCCAATTGCTCCTTCATGAATCGGTCGTAGGGCTTGTCGTCATTGAAGCTCTTGATGACATAGTCGCGGTAATGCCAGGCGTTATCACGAAGGCGGTCGTACTCAAACCCCTGGCTCTCGGTGTAGCGCGCCACATCGAGCCAATGCCGGCCCCAGCGCTCGCCATAGTGCGGGGAAGCCAAGAGGCGCTCGACGAGTTCCTCGTAAGCACGTGGTGATTTGTTTCGAAGGAACTCATCGATATCTTTTGGAGATGGCGGCAGCCCGATGAGGTCGAAGGTTACCCGGCGAATTAGGGAGGTGCGGTCAGCAGGCGGTGAAATGGCGAGGCCGTTGGTGGCCAGGCGGGCGGAGATGAAGGCGTCGATGGCAGCGGATCCCTTAGAATCGCCAGGCACCGGAGCCGCTTTGAGGGGTTGGAGTGACCAGTGCTCGCTGCGGACGCGAGGGTGCACGACCTCGATTGGCCAGACCGCACCCTGATCGATCCAGGCACGCAACAGCCCGACTTCGTGCGGAGTGAGGCGGTCGCCCTTCGGCGGCATGACGAGGTCCGATTCGAGTCCGGCGACGAGATGGATAATGCGGCTCTCCTTGCTGCGGCCGGGAAGGATGACTTCGCCTGAGTCACCGCCTTTCATTGCGGAGACCCTCGAATCGAGCCGCAGTTCGCCCTTTTGCTTTTCAGGACCGTGACAGTTAAGACACCGGGCGGCGAACAGGGGCTGGATATCGCGGACGAAGTCCACCGGGGTCGTGGCCGCGGGCGGGAGTTTGGCAAGGTCGAGGGTTCCGGGAGCAGGAACCGGCGCAGCCGCGAATCCAGAGGGTCTTGCGGGGACTAACAACAGCAGGAAAGCTAGGATCCGTGCGCGGGGCCGCATAACTGTAATCGAAATCATGAGAGGTCCTTGTGCGAAAAGCAAACACACATGGTCGAGGAAAGGGATAAAGGACAAAGCAAGAGGAGCGGCCTTATCGGACAGCTCCACACGGCTGGAAAGTCAGACGTTGCTGGCCCATGGGTCGGGGGGATCCGGGGAAGGGCCTCCCCGCGCGCGAAGAAGGCAAGGCCAAATCGGCGCGAAGGTTGACGAATATCGACGCCACGGGCGGGGCCACGATCGTCCAGTTGGAACTCCCATTCTCCTGCAGCTCACGGAGGCGGGCCCAGGGTAGCAAGCAATGGTGCCGTTCAGGGCATGGCCAGTAACCCGAGGGCGCGCAACTGGCGGGAGAGCGCCTCTGCGCGGTGAGGGAAATACTGTTCCAACAGGCGATGGACTTCCGGCTTCCAGTAATCGTCGCGGTTGTAGCGTTCGAATGGACCGAGGCGGAAGGGATGAACAGCCTGACGGTAGTAGCCCCAGCGGGCGGCCTCCGCGAAGATTGCAGGTTCAAGTTGCTGGGCGAGTTGCCGGTATCTCTCCCCGGCAACCTGAGGCGCTAGAGCCCCCTGCCCGGTCAGGTGGAGGTGAGCGCGGTTACGGAACGATTGCTGAAATGCGGCGTATCCGCGGAGCCTTTGGAACAATCGCATGGGGCTTTCATCCTCGTCTCCCTCAATGCGGTCGTCATCGACGCCCTCGAGGGTCCGTTCCCCGTCCCAGACCTGGAACCGCCAAGGGCCAGGTGGGTCCCGACGCCGGCTGGCGTACCAGTTCGAAACACGATCCCAATCGCCGTTAGCGCCATAGAAGTTGAGGATCATGTAGTCTATGAAGGCCGGAATATCGACCAGTTTGCTCACCTCGGCATACTCAGCCGCGTTCGTGACTCCGGCGTTCACGAGCGCGAACAGTTTCTTCCAGGCGAGGTCGTCACCGCTCATGATTTTGCCCGAGTTTCTGGAGTCATAATCGGCAACGTCTCCGCCCTCGCGCTCCGCCGCGAAGGCGGCATCAGGGCGTTCGGTTAGGTCGTAGACGCCCCAATAGAGCCCGTTGAGATAGAGGTGGACAAAGCGGTCACGCGCCGCGGCGTAGCCCATGGCCGCATGAGTGGCGCGCATCCAGGAATCGCGCAGGTAGTCCGCCCGCCGACGCTCCGCGCTGTCCGGGTGCAGCCAGGTGTTGTTGTTGCCTGCACGCAGCACCAGAGTGTTAAAGCGATCGGGCTTGGATCCAAACAGCGGATATTCCAGATCACGAGCGCCGTATTGCTTCCGAAATGCCAAGCGGAAGGAATGCTTGGGCGATTCCTCGGGCCTCCGGCTCCAGCCTCCGTGGATTCGCAGACCAGCCTTGATCTCAAATCCGGGCGAGCCATCGACCGGGAGAAACCGGATTTGGGCGGCACGCTCCCATCCCTTTCCCGTCTCGCGTGGATGCGAGTAAATACCTCTCTCGACGTCAAAGAGGTCAGCCTGAGGGAGGACGATCGAGATTGAGGGCAAGGCGCGCAAGGACCGCTCGAGCTCCGACAGGTTTTCGGGCGTAACGCCTCCCTGGAGGTCCAGGCGATAGGAAGCAGGGACGGGCTTCTCCTCGTTCAGCCCCCAATTGGGTGGCAAACCCGCTCCCGTCTGGGCTGCAACGGCGGCTGAACTCATGAAGGCAGGGAGATCACGGTCGGCGCCGGCTGCCTGAGCCAGCGCCAGAGCGAGCGCGCAGAAGGAGGCGCAACGGATCAGGAGGGATCCGGCTGCGAGCCGGCCAGCCCAGGTGAAACGACTAGCAGCCTGGCTTAACATCACCGTTAGAAGGCGCATTCGGCAAACATGCCGATGTCCTTACAGAATTGCCAGCCGAAGCGGAGTGGGCGGGCGAAAGGAACGGTTGACGTCCGGTGGGGGTGACCGCTTCAGGGGATCACGCTAGCGCCGCCTGGCAGGTTCAGGATGTTCAGGCGGAAGATGGAATTGGTGCCTGCTGTAGGGACGAAGGCGGAGATGAAATGTCCGGTGCCCGTCAGGTAGCTATTGGTCGCGGTGCCGGTTGGGCTGGTGGCAAAAAAGGCCGGCGTCCACAGTGCGGTCGTGGGGGTGATCTGGCCGACCTGCACTTGGTATGTTTTTCCGGGAACGCTGAAGAAGGTCAACTGCCCCACTGCGGGGACCCCGGAGTCGGTAAGGGAGACAGTGAACACATCGGAAGCGTTGGCCGGGTCGGTGCCGGCAAGGAATTCGTCCAGGTTGCTGACACCGTCCCCGTCCGAATCATCGCCCGCCTTGATGGCCTTGGGATCGAAAGGTCCGGGCAATCCGAGGCTCTGCCAGATCCAGTAGCGCAACTCGTCGGGGAGGCCATCGCCGACGCTGTCGGTGCCGCTGCTGAGGTTCACGTTGAGCACGGTCCCCGGGGGGACCATCACGGTGATGGTGCGGTGGATCAGCACCTTTCCTGTATCGGCGGCGGAAAGGGTGATATCGATGACGTCTCCCAAGGTGACCGAGGCGGAGCTGTATTCGACGACACCCGTATCATAGGGGACGCGGAAGATGAAGTTGTAGTTTTTCCCCGCGGCGGGATGGAGACTCTTGGACAGAACCACCAGTCCACCGGCGGAAACGGTGACCGTAACGTTGTTGGCGTAAGGCCAGCCGAACTCATCGACCAACATCCCATAAAACGTCAGCGAAGGCGCCGGAGCCGCCTGAAGAACGAGTTCACTGGCTGGTGCCAGGGCTAACATGCACGCGAGAGAACAAGCTGGAAGGCGCATAGAGGAGGCGGTTAATTACCGGAGTAGGAATAGGTTTCGAGCAGAAGTTTGATGTCCTCCACGCCTTGGATAAACGTATCGAGGGCGGTCGCGGTTGAGGAGGAGAGACTGGAGGCAGGGATGATGAGGCACCAACCGGTATTCCAGACCGACCTACCCACCAAACGAGCGTCGTAAGGAGTGCTGGCCATGGTCGCCAAATCGGCGTCGTCATAGGCGAGCATGGCGGGGAATTTGCGGATCATGTGGACATTGTCGGTGCCGATGTCCTGAAGGGACAGATCAACGTTGCCCGCCGCCGAGGGGTAAGGTATGGGCCAGACCTGATCGGCGACCTGCCAATCCCGAACCTGGGTTCCACCGGAGATCGGAGTTCGCTGACGGTCGATTCCAACGGGGAAAAGATAGGCTCTTGGAGTTTTCGTGAGGCTTGAGCCAACGTTTTGGTTGTAGGAGACCAAGCTCAGGGTGCAGCCCCGGATCTTGGTAGTGAAATGGGTTGGGTCATAAATTGTGTCGCCTCCGGCCAAAGGCAGGCCGAAGAGATTTTTGCCCGCGTTGATCTCGGTGGAGAAACGGATAACGAGGGCTGGCTCATTGGTCTGCATGGGGCTGTAGAGCTGGCAAAAGTTCTTGAACTCCGGCACCTGGCGGATGTCCGGCACTTTATAGGTGTAGAGTTTGTTCTGCCAGGTGGTGTCAAATTCCTCCTGCATGGCGCTGTTGGTCGAGGTGCCGATGCGGAAGAGTTCCCAACGGAGGGAGATAGCGTGGTTTTCCAGGGTGGGGTTATTGATGCCAAAGCGGCCCTTGAGCGCGCTCCAGTTAGCCTCCATTTGGGCAAGAACGTTGCCCAAGGTATTGTCTCCTCCACCGCCGAGGACAGGTTTCCCGTCGATCATATCGCCGACTTGTTCGGACAGCATGGTACCGCCAAGGAAATCACCTGCCTGCCGGCTAACTACTAGAGGATCGAGAAGGCCGGTTTCATAGTCATAGACTTTGGCGGCGGCAAAGGTGTAGCGGGCGGCCAGATTGAAGGAATTGTTGTATTGTTCCAGATCCTGGTTGCGGAAAGTGCGGAAGACGGATTCCGCGTAACGAGCCTCCTGGATCTGGGAAGAGTTTTGAGCGCGAAAGGCGGTCAGGTCGGATTGGATCTGGTTGCCCTTGGAAATCAGGCTCAGGTAGTTCTGCCAGGCCTGCTTGAGGGCCACGGCCGCGCCGTAAACAGAGTCGCGGTCGGCATTCACCTGGCTGAGGAGAATGGTGGTCTGCAAAGCGGTTTGTGACTGGTATTCGGCGGCGGCCAGGTTGGCGTCGTTGTTGGCGATTTGGTTGTTCAACTGGTCGGACAGCTTGCCAGCGGCGAAGCTGGCGAAAGACGTCGCGTCTTTGGCGCTCCCAATACTGCTTTCCCCGATGAGATCGGTAATGGCCAAGCCAATTCGAGCGGGAAAAGAGAGATCGCCACCATCGGCCAGGCCGGCGATGAACGACTGAGGTATTGGATCCTTGGAGGCCTGGTATTGAGCCTGGACTTCAGCATCCAAGGTGTCCAGGAAGCTAAGGGTTCCATCGAGGCCTTCTTGCAGAAGCTGTACGGACAGTTGCTGGTTGGAGAGGCTGTCGCCGATGGCGCCGTAGTAATCGGAATAGGCGTTGTGATCCTGGAGCCGCTGCAACTGGGCGCTCAATTGCTGTTTGTGATTCTGCTGATTGGCCACCGCACCCCGCAGCGAGACCCAAGCATGAATATAATCGCCGATTGCGGCCTGGATTTTTCCGTAGACGGAGCGGGCGCCGGTCCATGAGTCCGGGATGACCGGGAGGCCGGCGTTGTTGATGGAATAGGAGACGTTGGCGCCCACCGAGGAAAGCGTATCTTGGTTGGGCCCGGTGACGGCATACTGGAGGGAGACATCCACGTTGGTGACCGCACCGGCATCGGCAGGGCTGAACAAGTCGCGGTCGATGTAGTTATAATGGTAGAGGTCGGGACCGGTATAGCCGCTGACGAAGGCTCCGGTGGGGCCGATATCATCGGAGTAAGGTGTGCCGTAGAGGTCCACCAACTGCGAGTTGAACTCGGACTCACGCGTTGCCACCTGGTCGCGGAAGGTTTCCAGGGAAACGTTTTGCCGGCGCAGGTTCGCGGCGGACGCGCTAGCGCGCTGGAGCATGTTGTAAGCCGAGCTCAAGGCGGAAACGGCCCGGGCATACACTTGTTCAAAATGGCTGATTCCGGCATCCAAAAGCGCGGGATCGAGATCAAACGGAACGACATTCGCGGATAGCTGCATCGGGCTGTCGCCACGGTCGACCGCATCGGATGCATCCTGCATGGCTTGGATAGAACCCGCCAATTGGCTCAGCTCGGGGACCGATGCACGGGAAATGGTTTGCGGGGTGTCATTGGTAGCGGCCGAGGGGAGCAGGGAGTTGAGCACGGCCCAATTGTAATAAGCGCCCTGGCTACCCCGGTCGCACCACTCTGAGGCTGCCCAGGCGCGGTTGGTATCGCTGTCCTGAAACAACACGGTTTTCTTTGTGGGGTCAAAACTGAAGTCACGCCGGAAGGTATGCTGGATCACGTCCAGAGCCACCTTGCTCAGCTGCACAGCAGTGGAGGCCATTTTCCGCTCATCCTCATAGAAGAAGGACACATTGACGCCTCCGACCGGGACGACCTCGGTGCGAGGTGCCCAGGTAAAGTTGGTGTTGGCGAGCAACTGGTAATAATTCATGAGGGCCGTGAGATAGTGGCCGTAGGCGTCTCCATGGCCTTGGGGATAAAGTTTGGCGGCGTCGGCGGCCGAGATGGTTCCGTTAGGGTCCCCTGCCACGCTGGAGATGCCATAGTTCATGGCGTAGGCGGGCTCCCCGGCATTGATGCCGCCAGTGAAATTCCAGTAAAGACGGTTATAGACGGGGTAGGTGGTGACGGGAGTGGAGGTGGTATCATCGCGTCCACGCAAGAGAGCGAGTTCCTCTTCAAGCAGGCTGGGGACCATTCCTTCGAAGGCGAAGAGGCTGGAAGCGCGCGATCCGAAGTAGACGTCGTTCAAGTCGCGGGTACCCCAGGCGACCGTTGGGTCCTTGGCATCGCTGTAGGCCTCGTCACCGAGGATGTCGTAGAGGTCGTTGAGCTTGCTGGCCGACTCGAGCAAAGAAGCGTTGACGTTGTCGTCGCTGTAGCCGGAGTCGATACTCAAATAACGGGCCTGCTCGAGCAGTGTTTCATAGGTCTCGATCAGACCGTAACTGTCGGCGTTGGCAGTGTTCAGCGGCACGTTCCCAACGTAGCGTTTTCCGGCCTGGCTCAGGATACTACTGGTGAGATCGGGTTGGTTGTCTGAGAGAGAGCCGACCCGTTGATTATAGGGTCCGATGCCGTTCATGGCGCGCGTCAGCCAACTTTGGACCAGGACCGGCGAGGTCCATGCGCTCCAGTTGGTGTTGGGGCTGCCTGCGGCGGTAGATCTCCAGCGGCAGGCGAAATAAAGATCCTGGAGGGTCAGGAGGCCTGGTCCGCCGAAAACAATGTTGTTCAGGCCAGCGGTCGCGTTGGTGTAAACGATCCAACTGGAGTCGGAGGAAGGGGTAGTTGTGGGAACCTGGCCATCGACCGGGAAGGTGTAGCGCCAATCGAAGGTGATTTGGGATGGATCTCCGCCGAAATCGCCGGAGTGCCTCATGGTGACGTACTGATCGAATTGGTTATCCGATAGAATGACGTTGATGACACCGGTGTAGAGCCGGTTGGTATCCACGAAGATGGGGTAGAGGAAGACTGGTTCGCCGGTGTTATTGAGGTTCGTGCGTGTGTTAACGCCCAGAGTGATGTATCCGCCGGACTGGCTGGTCGGGGTGAGAACCAGCGATGTGAACGGGGTTTCAGCATCGGGGATAACGTTGGCGGTTCGGCGCAAGGAACTGACCGCCGTCTGCCAACCGCGGTCGGTGGAGAGGGCCGCGAGTGCACTGTAGTCTGCCGGGCTCAGCCAGGCGGGCAGGACATAAGGGAAGCCGGTGATTGGTCGAACGATAGCACCAGTGAGAGAGAGCTGCATGGCCTGCGGATCCCAATAAACCCGCTCTCGCAAATGCGGGGGCAGCGTGGTGAAGTAGGTCTTGCCAAACTGCACTTCCGTGGCGCCTATGCCTTGGAGCTGGGCAAGTGCAACGCTGCTCGGGGTCGTAGGGTCCTCAAGAATCACGGTGGTCTTATTCGGATTCTTGAAATGAGCGTCGTCATACAAGGTTTCGACCGAGAGCTGCCCTGTGACAGCAGGAAGAAAACCGTCCCCATCCGCTGAAGGCACGGCGTCGGAGAGCGTCTGGCCCAGGGCCAAGACGGGCACGTTGGGGGGATATTGACACTGGTAGGATATGGCGAGGCCATTGGAGCTATTGCCAAATGGGACATCGCTGCCGGCAACAATGTTGGAGGGCCAATAGAAGCTCGGCTGGAGGGAATAGTGCCAGATCACCGACGCCGAATCGTAATTGGTACCCGAGGTGATGGCGGACTGCACCCAAAGGGAATACTTTCGGTCCTGATAGAGGCGCTGATTGGGATCACCGCCGGCGGGAGGTCCGGAGAGGCTGCTGGCCGGGAGATCCGGGAGGGGCATAGGGCCCTGGACTAATTGACCGACGAAGAGGGTTGTGTTGAAGGTAGGATAAGCCGCATTGGTGGGAAGCACCGCAATGGGTTGCAGGTAGGTAAGAGAATTTCGATTAGCGTCCTGATATTGGAGCAAGATGTAGTCGTGAGAGGTCGCGTCGCTGTTCAAGTCCCAACGCAGGGCGTAGACCGAGGAGCCAATGATAAGGGCATGTTCTTCATTGGGATTAAAGCCGGCTTGAGTGGGATCGTTGTTGTAGTAAACCACGGGTTGAAGCCAGGAAGAAGGAATCTGATAGCCTTGGCTGCGTTGCCCGGCGACCACGAGCACGGGCGGCGCCAAGGGATCGATTAGTTTGTAGGTATTCACCTGGCCGGGGAACTGCAATGGATCCTGGAGGGAGGGGGCGTTGAAGGTGCTTGGCCACCAAACTTCGATAGTGGAGTTTGTGGGAGTATCGTTGACGGGGATAATCCTGTGCTCCGAGGAGTAAATGCCCGGATGATATGCGGAGCCGTTGCGCACTAAGCCACCGCTGACCTCAGGAGGAGGGGTGAGCACGATCTGCGCTCCAAGGGTGGGGCTGCCGTAGTAAGCCGCGTCAAATCCTCGAGCCAAATCGGGCAACGTGAGCACCGGTTGCTGGGCTGCCGGGCCCTGTGAGATGTGGTCGAAGGCATATAAGCGGACCAGGGTCGAGTCCGTCAGGTCAGCAGCGTTGATGGAATCCTGGGAGATTTGGTCGGTAGTGCGAACGGCGCTGTAGACCCGGAGGTCCGTCAAGACGCCGGCGAAGCCTGCATAGTTCGCGAGGGCGGTGCCGGCAGCCAGCGTGACGGTGGAGGCAAGCGAACCGGAGGCGTTGCCGCCGGTGATCGTGTAGGAACACTCTTTACTGCTACCCAGGTACAACGTCGCTATGGAATTGGTGAGGGTCAAACTCACGCGGTAATTGATGTTGGGGGCGAGAGTGGTTTTGCCAGTGACCTTGACTGAACCTGCCCAAGCGAGGTTCAAAACCCCTTTCTTGAGGCCAACGGCGAGATTGGTGGCGGTTGCCGTGTTTAGGCCGAGGATGGACTGGGAAGCGGTCGTGGCATCGGGAATGAAGGTGAATTCGATGGTCGCGCTGGAGGCGTTGCTCAGCGCAAGCGGGAAGCCAACCCAGTTAGTCTGGCCGTCGAACTGGAGCTGATTCTGGAGGGCAAAGGGCAGGTTGCCGGTGGTATTCGGTGTACCATACCCCTGCACGAGATCTCCGGTGACCAGGTCAGGAGCCAGAAAGGTGACCAATCCCCCATCGTCGGCGGTGCTGTAGCTTTGCTCGCCCTCAGAAACGATCAAATGCTCGAGGTTGGCTTCACTTCCGGTCAAGTTGGCGGACATGTTGGCGGCGAGGTCCGTGGCAGAGACCTCCGCGGACCAAAGACGGAAAACGCTCAACTGCCCGGCGAAGGGAGCCAGAGGTTGCTGCGCGGCACCGCTGAGGCCCATTCCACCGCCTATGATGCACTGTGCGTAGCTGAGGTTCGCGGGCACCTGGCCGTTGAAGTTGGTTACTGTCAGAGAGGACTCCAATACGCCGTTGAGAAACAATTTAAAGGTACCGCTGCTGCTCTTGGTGAACGCTACGTGTGACCAGGTGTTGGCGGGGAGAGTGTCCACGGAGCGCAGGACGGCCGCATTCGAAGTCCCGTTGGTCAGAACCGAAAGGGTCAGGGTGCTGTTGCTGAGAGAAAGCGCGGCCTGGACTACGGACTGTTGGGGATAATCGAGCCAGGCTACGAGGTTTTGTAGGTTCGAGAGCGAGGCGGGTTTGATCCACATCTCCACGGTCAAGCCGGGGTCCAGCTCCGTTTCCAGGGAGAGCTCGTTGTTGACGCCATTGAACTGGAGTTGAGGAGGAGTGGCCACCGGCTGCAGAGGGACGCCGACGGGCCAAAACACCTGCTGGTTGGAGACGTAGGCTCCATTGGTACGAGCAACTGCTCGCACCGGGATAAACCAGACATCCTTGGAATTCTGATATTGGATGAGCGCTCGGCCATCGCCGAGAGGAGTGATTTGGGAACTGCCCGAATTGACGGAAACGACCTGACCCGCGTTGTCGTCCCACACGATCGATGCGGTGTAGTTGCTGGGGATCGAGGCAGCCGGGCTGTTGGTGACATTGCTCGGGTCGAAAACGAACAAATTGGCGGCCGAATCGCCCGGCCATGCAATACCGTACCAATCGGCCTCGTAAGGCCAGAGGACGCCGAGGTTGCCTTTGCGCTGCCACAGGGCCTGAGTTTTACTGCTATCTCCTAAGGGATGGGCAGTGTCGCTGTTGACTTGGACGGCGAAGAGCCAGTTGAAGAAGTCCGAGCCGGCGGTGCTCCAGAGCAAGGCGTAGCTGCCGGCCTTCGCCGTGGATACGCTGATGCTAGGATCATCGGCGACCGACTCACCCTCATCGGGAAGGAGGCGGCTGCCCAAGGTCACGTAGAAGTTGTGAACGACCGGGGCGCCGGCGTAAACGATTTCGTAGGCAACACTCTTGGTGTAGCTGGAGGTATCGAAGTATTCGATCACGAAGTAGCCAGACTGGTTGCGGCAGCGCAGGGTGTTATTGCCATCGATCCAGGTGGCGGCCAGGTTCAAGTTCATGACCGCGTTGGTGGAGCGGTTGCTCCGGCCATCAGCAGTGTCCTGGGAGTTCACGCTATCAAAGTCGGGCACGACATTATTGTAATGAACTTTGGCGTAGATGCCAGAGAGACTGACCGCGTAGGCTGTATTATCGGGCGGTGCGTTGGGGTTTGTATTGACCGGGGAGTTGGTGGTGAAGTTATCGGTCCAGAACAAGCGGGAGGCGATTTTAATGGGAACGGCGCCGATGTTATACGTGACCGTGTTAGTTCCGCCTGTCGTTGTTGGCCATGCCACCATGACCGGTCCGCCTTGAGCGGCAATCAACTGTTTGGTGGAGGCCACGTAGAAGGCTCCGTTTGTGGTCAAAACGGCGGGGGCGGTGTTGAGATCGGTCAGCGGAGGAGGGTTGATAGCATCTCCGAGGAAGAAATCCGGGCTAGCGGAACTGAAGGTGGCACCGGCTGCCCAGCTCGCGATTTGGTAGCGTTTACTCCCGGTCTCGACCGGGCGGTTGGTAGCGGCATAGACGTTGCCACTGAGGGCGGTAGCGTAGGAGTTTTGGGCGGCGGTGCCGCTCGGGCGCACCGATGGATTGAGGAAATTCGGGGTGGTTTGATACACCTGCGAATAGGCGGCAGACGCGAATAGCGCCAGGAAAGCCAGCGTTCCCAGGGTCGAGAAGCCCGTAGGTGGTCGCAACATAGGCAGGTGGGTTATGACGCTAGCTCCTCAGCGAAGGCGCTCGATGTAGGCCAAAGCGTAGAAGGGCGGCACAGTAGGCACGGCGTCCTGGGAGGTGGTGGGGCTGGTGCTGCCGCTCCGCGTGTAGAAGGTTGTGCGGTAGACCCACGACAACATGTTGTCGCCATCGGCGCCGCTTTTGCTGCCGGCATTATTATTGGCTCCGTCCACGCCATTACCGAGATTCTCGGGTCCGCTCCCGGCGCCGACGCCGATGCTGTTTTCGGCGAAGACCGTGTCTTTGTACTGGTGCTTGTGATCTGGGATCATGCTGGCGGTGAGCGTGGTTGAGCTGGCTCCCCCGGTGGCGCCCGTCGAGTACGTGCTTCCACTCCCGGTGCCGATGATGAATCGGTTGCGCAGGTCGGGTGTTCCTTGGGTGCCATCGCAAATGCTCCAGCCGGCGGGGACTGCCGAGATGGAGCCGGACCACATAATGATGCCACCGACTGGCACAAAACCGCCACCGGTGGTGCCGGCTGAGCCAATCGTGAGCGCCCCGTCCAGGTGGATTGGGCCTTCCAGAGAGATGGTTCCGTTGGCTGTCAGAGAGCTACTGGTTGTGAGGGTGTTAACGGTAGTGATCGGGCCCTGGAGAGTGGTGGGCGCGGTGCTGGCGGGGACGAAATAGGCCGAGGGAAGCTGCCCGCCGAATTGGAGGGCGTTAGTGGCACTCGACGCGGAGTCCGCAGTGTGAGCTGTATGTGCGACCAGTGCATAGGGAGAAGCCAGAAAGCTCAACCGTGGGGATATCTCTTGGGGATTGGTAACGGGCCCGGAGCTGTCGACGGTAACCGTGAGCCCCAGGTAGGCAGTGGTGGTGGCGGCTAAAGCGTCTCCGATAGCCGAGTAAGTGGCGCCGGCGATCGGGCTCCCAGAACCCTGTCCCAGGAGGACGTTAAACGAGCCCGAGCTAACCACCACGGCGGAGCTCGATCCCCAGAGGAGGGCGGAACCGGTCGGGGCGCCGTAGATTCTGAACTGGATGGTGTAGGTACCGTCGCTGACGTTTGCGCCGGAGGAGTTCAGCAATTTGCCCTGGTAGTTGACCGACTGCGGGGCATCGGCGGCTCGGGCCATTGTGAGCACCGCGAGCGCGACAGAAAGGATTAAAAGCAGAATGTTTTTCATAAGATGGATAGCCGTTGGAGCTTAGCGCAGGTTTGAATCCTGACTGACGCGAGTGAGTTGGAAGGTCCCGCCCAGGGAAATGGGTTCCCGGCGAGGGCCACTGAGGATCTCAAAATAAGTCCCTTGCGCGGTGCCGTAGGTCCAGAGCGGAACCGTCGGCGCAGAGGCAAGGTCGAGCAAGCCGGGCCCACTGGAAGTTACCGCAGCAGAGCTGGAGGTGAGATTGACGACATTCGCAGCCGCCGTTTGCCCCTGGAGACGCAATACTAGGGTGGAGGGGTTATAGAGCTCGGGTGTCAGCATGAGCTGGGGAACCAACTGCATCGCGATAGCGCCGTTGCGGACAACGACATCATGAACTTCTCCGATCAGGCTTTGGGTGAAGTTGGTGGTCGTGTTACCGATCCAAGCCCCGTCCCACGCGAGGGAGGACCCGCCGTAGGCCAGGTTTGGCAGATATCCGCCGCCGTCCAGTTGGCCATCCACATAGATCTGGCCGTAGCTGCCATCATAGGTCACCGTCAGGTTGAACCAGTGGCTGAGAGGCACCGTGTGGGCGGTCGCGATGGTCAGGGTTGGGGCAAGGCTGTTAGTCCCAACTGTCAGAGCAATCTGGCCAGTATTTGCCTGAAACCCGAGCCGGTATTGGACTTGCGAGGTAGCGTTGGTGAGGAAGATCAGGGTCGCGCCATTTTGCACGTAAGTCGGGACGTTCACCCACAACTGCAGCGAAAAAGCAGTGGTGTTGGTGAATGACGAAGTCGTCACGAACTCGCCATTGGTCCCCGTGAACTGGATGGGGGGAACGCCGGGGCTGAAACTGCCGGCATCGATGGTAGAGCCAAAATAGAAACTGGCTTGTCGGGTCACGTTGAAAGACTCCACACCGGCGGGCAGCTTGTTAGTGTAGGTCTCGTCATAATTGTTGTGGTCGGGGTGGTAGATGTGAACGAATGGATTAACAGGGTCGTCGTAAGGAACAGTAAGAGAGACGGTGAGATTCGAGCCGAGGCTACCGGTCATGGGCACCGGTGGCAGACGAGGCCATGCGGGCGCGCTGACGCGGGAAGTCAGGCTGACGCCCCGGGGCATTCCCGTGGGCTTCTGGTAGAGCTGAGTCTCGTAATTGGATCCATTCCAAAACTGAGCGAAGTAAGCTTGCTGGATCAGGCGAGCGACCCCGTTGGAATCCACATGCAACATGATTCTCATGTCCAGGGGCGAAGCTACCTTCGTGAGAGGATCCTGGGAGATGTCGGCGCTGTTATTGGTAGGACTGAAGGAGGGATGGTTGACCGCCACCAGGGTGATCTTACCAACCCACAGACCTGCGCTCGGAGCGTCAGATACAGCGGTGCTGCCAGATTGCACCTTGGCGCCGGCCCCCAACAAGCCGCCATTTCTCCTGGCGAGACTGCTAGCTGGAACAGCGGCAACGACAGGGATCAATTGGCGGTAACCATGAGCGGGTTCGGTAACTTCGATCAGAGATTGGTAGGTTGCGTTTAAGTTGCTGGTCGGGGTAAGCAGGCTGGTCGCCAGGGCCAGGCGAAGGGTGCGACTCTCGCCGGGGGCCAATGTGATATCGACGCCATTAGCTAAGAGTTGCGGGGTATAGCTGCCGTCTGGGCCGAGGATAAGGGCGGCCACGGGCACGGCACCTGCCATATCGGGGGTGCCGGGCGGCGGGGACTCGGAAGCGAGCAATGCCAAGTGGAGGGTTGCCGGCACAGCGGTCATGCTGTTGACGAAACTCATGCTCTGGCTCTTGCCGTCACTGAGGAATTGAACCGAATTCATCTGGCTCATCGCGGTGGCCATGACCGGATACGGGTTGTCCCGGTGACCGTTTAAAATGAACCAATAGGCGCGGCCCGGGAGGATGGGGGTAATTTCCGGATTGCGAATCTGAGTCTCACGGGCTTGGCGAGGATCGATGGAGTAGAACGAGGAGGAGCTGCCGGCATCTGTGGTTAACTCGGGAATATCGCGGAAGAATTGGGCGAATGTCACAGGGCTGGTCTCTGAAATCGGGCAGCCGGCAAGGGTCATATCCAAGGGAAGCCAATCGGTTCGCGGCGCACCGGGAATGCCCTTTATGCTGACGGTCACGGGCGGAGTATTGGATGAGACGCGGATCAGATAGGATTGCCCGGCACGAACTTGGGAGAGGGTACCGAGAAAGTTATTCTGACTGCGTTTGGGAAACCACATTAACCAATGGTCCTGCCCGACGGAAGCGGCGTCAGGAGTAGAGCCTGAAGTGGCGGTCTTGGTGTAGCGATTGTACATCCAAACGCTCTCAATGTTGGGAACCGAGCCAAATACTGAGTCGCAGTCGTTGCTCGCCGGGGTCACCTGGATGTAGACCGGGTTAAAGCCCGCCACTAGCTTAAGGTTCTGTGTGACCCATTGCGCTTGGACCGAGCTAATGTATCTAGAACACGATAGGATCAGGACTAAGGTGAAAGACCAACTCCCACGCCGCAGCATAGTGAGCATAATTAGAGTGTTTTACAGGACCGCCCTTGAGCAAAGATGTCTCAACAGCCGACTCCAGACCAGGTCTGGAGGGGTGCATGAGGCTCGTGGCTAACAACACTGGCCTATATCGCCAGTTTGCGCCATCACTTAAGCAATAAATATTAGGTGCATTCATTTGGATCTCTTAATTAGTTCTAACGCGACGCCTAAACACTTAGCGCGGAGAGGATTCGGGGGGACGCGCTAATGAGGGACCGGATACATTACAGGCGGAGTCGACGGGATCGAGGCGGCCGCCTCCTGAGAATATGCAACCTGTTTCGAAGCCCCGACCCTGCAGCGGCGCACAGCGGGGCGCTGACGCTGCCTCAGCCACAAGCGCCCAATAGGTGCTCGGAATCGCCTGACTCCCTGCCGCATCCACCCGTAAGCGACCTAAAGGCCGGGCTCCACAGGACTTCCCTCGTTGTAGGACGGCGGGTGATCGCGGAGCAACTCGTTCAGATACTCCCACCTCGCCAGTCCCGGAGGACGAGGGCGCTCCGGGGGACGAGTCGAGGTGGTGCCAGGCGGCAGCGGATGCTTGATCTAAAACGGCGCCCGCTGGAACCTAAAAGCTGGCGTCCGCCCGGCGAGTGGTACATAATTGCACCTCCTTACAGCCATGAAACAAATTGCTCAGACATTGCTCGCTATCGCCGCGCTCCTTCCGGGGACGGCATTCACCGCCGAATTGAAGTTCGAGGACGTGCCCAACTTCTTTGAGAAAGATCCGGACCAGAAGCCGCTTGGGCCATGCCACGGCGGTGTGGTGGTGGACAAGAAGGGAGACATCTACGTGACGACCGACACGGCCAGGGGGATCGTGGTCTTCTCGCCCGAGGGCAAGTATCTGCGTGCGCTCGGACCCACCCGGATTCATGGCTTGGAACTCCGGGAGGAGAATGGGGCGGAGTACATTTATGGCGCCCGCCCGTCAGATCACGAGGTGGTGAAGCTGAAGACGACCGGTGAAGCGGTCTGGGTAATTGGCGCGCCGGACGAGGCGGGTCTCTACAAGGACGGCGTGGGATACAATCCCTGCGCCCTGACGGTCGCACCCGACGGATCGATCTTCATCGCCGACGGGTATGGATCGAACTATGTTCTGAAATTCGATAAGAACCGCAGGTTTGTGAAGGCGTTCGGAGGCCCGGGCGCCGAGGAAGGGAAGTTCAACACCTGCCATGGAATCGCAGTGGATACACGCTTCCAACCCCCCATCCTGCTGGTGTGTAATCGAAATAACGACCGAGTCGAGCATTGGGATCTGGATGGCAAATTCATCAGGGTCATCCAAAAAGGACTGCGGATGCCCGCGGCGGTCCACATCCAAGGCGATTACGCGGTGTTTCCAGAACTCAAGGGCCGGGTCACCGTAATCGACAAGAACGGAGATATTGTGGCTCAATTGGGTGATAATCCGGTTGAGGCGCAACGGGCCAACTTCGGGCTGGCTCCCGACAAGTGGACAGAGGGCTACTTTAATTCGCCGCATGGGGCGTCGTTCGACAAGGACGGGAATATCCTCGTGTCGGAGTGGACCCAGTTTGGGCGAGTGCATAAATACGCCCGAGCAAAGTAGAGCCGTTGCGGGGATCGAAGGCGCGCGGCCCCTTTGAATCGTAAGCTTGGTCTTGTTTCTCAGAGTAAACCGAAAACCGATCTGGGCGTCGTTTTTTCCAAGCTGGCATGAGAGGATTTAGAAGCAGGTTGGTGGGAGGGGAAGGATTAGGATTAAGATTAGGATTAGGAATGGGAGGGGGTGTGAGCGGGGGAATTGGGGGCATTTTGGTGGTTTCGCTGCTCGGGCTGAGCCAGGCCTGGGGAGTATGGGCGGCGGACCGGGATTGGCCGCATTACCTGGGGGATGCCGGGAGCAGCCATTACTCCTCGCTGAGCGAGATCAGCCGGGGCAACGTGCAACGGCTGCGGGTGGCTTGGGAATATCATTCCGGTGATGCGCGCGAAAACCGCTCGCAAATCCAATGCAATCCACTCGTCATTGCGGGGGTCGTTTATTGCACGTCTCCCGAACTCAAGGCGCTAGCGCTGGATGGCGCCACAGGAAAGGAGCTCTGGCGGTTCGACCCGTTCGCGGGTGAAAAAGATCCCGGTGCCGGGGTGAACCGAGGGGTGGTGTATTGGGCGGATGGCAGTGACCACCGGATCCTGTATGCGGTGGGTCATTATCTGTACGCACTGCAGGCCCAGACCGGGCAGCCCATCCCCACGTTCGGCAATCATGGGAGAGTGGATTTGAAGGAGGGGCTGGGGCGGGACGTACGCAACCTCTTTGTGGGGGTATCCTCACCGGGAATCGTGTTCCGAGATTTGCTGATTCAAGGCACGCGGGTTTCGGAAGGGCCGGGGCCAGTAGCGCCCGGGCACTTGAGGGCTTACAACATCCGCACGGGCAAGATCGCCTGGACATTTCACACGATCCCCTACCCCGGCGAGTTCGGTTATGAGACCTGGCCGCCCGACGCCTGGAAGTCCATTGGTGCAGCGAACAACTGGGCTGGAATGTCGCTGGATGAGAAACGGGGAATCCTGTACGCGCCGCTTGGATCGGCGGCTTTTGATTTTTGGGGAGGCAACCGGTTAGGCCAGGATTTGTTTGCGAACTGTTTAGTGGCCTTGGACGCGGCCACGGGCAAACGGCTGTGGCATTATCAGCTATTCCATCACGATCTTTGGGACCGCGACCCGCCTGCGCCGCCGAATCTAGTGACGGTGCATCGCGGGGGTAAGAGCATCGATGCGGTAGCGCAGGTCACGAAGTCGGGATACGTCTTTGTATTTGATCGCCAAACGGGGGAACCGATCTTCCCGATCCAGGAGAAGCCAGTGCCCATGTCCGATTTGCAGGGTGAATCTGCGTGGCCAACGCAGCCTTTTCCTGAAAAGCCCGCGCCGTTTACCCGGCAGACGTTTTCAGCCGATCAGATCACTGATCTTTCGCCGCAGTCCTACAAGGCCGTCCTAGAGCGATTCGTGAAGGTGCGACCCCATCTGCCGTTCATGCCGCCGAGTCGGGAAGGGACCATCATCTTCCCTGGATTCGATGGTGGCGCCGAGTGGGGAGGCGCGGCGGTGGATCCAAACAAGGGGATCTTGTACGTCAATGCCAACGAGATGCCGTGGATCCTGACGATGGTGGAGGTGAACCAAAAGGGTGGACCCGAATTATCAAGCGGGCAGCAGATTTACCAACAGATCTGCGCGGCGTGCCACGGACTCAACCGTTCGGGTGATCCAGCCCGAGCATTCCCTTCGTTGGTGGACATCCAAAAAAAGCTCAAGAAGGCAGACATTCTCAAATTGCTTGAAACCGGCAAAGGCACGATGCCGTCGTTCGCGTTCCTGTCGATTGCGCAGAGGGAGGCGGTGGCGAGCTTGCTGCTGGGAGAAGTTCCCGGCCCGCACGAAGGAGGCACCGGCGCCGCGAGCGAGCAGACGGTGTTGCAGGAACCCTATTCGCACACGGGCTATAACCGGTGGCTGGATCCAAAGGGTTATCCGGCGGTGAAACCGCCATGGGGAACGATCAACGCCATCGATCTGAATACGGGCGAGTACGTGTGGCGCAATACGCTAGGTGAATTCGCGGAACTCACCGCAGCGGGGGTTCCGCCCACCGGCACGGAGAACTACGGGGGACCTATGGTGACAGCCGGCGGGGTATTGTTCATAGCCGCCTCAAAGGACGAAAAGATGCACGCGTTCGATCAAAAGACCGGCAAGCTTCTGTGGCAAGCCAAGCTGCCGGCCGGAGGCTACGCCACGCCGTGCACCTACGAGATCCGAGGCAAGCAGTACGTGCTGATCGCTTGCGGAGGCGGGAAGATGGGGACCAAAAGCGGCGACGCCTACGTGGCGTTCGCGCTGCCGTAGTCTATAATGGAGTGCTGATCGTGGCTGGGGCGAACGGTGTGGCCTGGTACGAGGCTCCATACCTCGGCAGGTTGGGTGCCGTGTCGCACCGGCGTGGGCTTCGGTGCAGCCGTGGTCCCGGGCTACGGCATACTGCGGGCTGGTAAGTGGCGCTGGCGTGAGGAATGACTGGAATTGAGCGAACATGGGACAAGACGAGCCCGAGGACCGTTCCTCCGGGAAGGCTCGGAACGACCCATCGCGAGCCCCATTCGGAATCGCGCAAGAAGGAATCGAATGGCCGGAGAGCAGGCAAGGGAACGCTGATTGGGTTCACGCTAATCGAACTGCTGGTGGTGATCGCCATCATCGCGATCCTGGCGGGACTGCTCCTCCCTGCCCTCTCGCGGGCAAAGGCGAAAGCACATCGCACTGCGTGCCTCAACAATTGCCGCCAAGTTGGTCTTGGGTTCACGATGGTCTTGGATGACGAAGGGGATCATTTTCCGGATCGTCGGGACTTGAAGACGGCCCTCGGTTACATGCCGTGGACCACGTGGCCGAAGTCCGATCCGCGCGGAGGCTGGGCGGCGGTGATCCTCAGCAACGCGGTCCCCGGAGACAAGGTGTGGGTATGCCCAGCGTGGTCGGTGTCGTCGCTGCGCACGGCTCCGCAAACGTTTCAACTGTCGCGGACAAACGATCCGACGTCGGCGGTGACCTATTGGTTGTGGCGATTTGACCGAACCGATGATCCGGTGCCGCTGGACGATTTCTGGGGAAAGACGGTTGCCCAATGTGTGAGCGATTTGCTGGTCGCCAACAACCCTCAGGCGGGACAACCGGCGGGTCCGGTGGACACAGAGTTGATGGTGGATTCGTATTTTCCTTCCACGATTCCTACATTGCCGGACGGGATCCGAGGACGGGCGATCCATTCGGGGGGCCGCAACCGCCTTTGTTTGGATGGTCATGCAGCGTTTTTGAAGGATGCGAGAATGCAGTAGGCCCGTTGACTCACGGGAAAAAGACACCGAAGGGTTCTGAGTAAGCAGGGTTTGGTCGACTCAGGTTTCGGTTCTGGGGACTGGTTAAAGTTTAGCGGATAATCTGGCAAGATAAAATGAGCAGAG
>Ga0265314_10000285_pt1 | contig 73539 bp, 68 predicted proteins | sample 4126metaG_FD_203106 | JGI IMG/M metagenome (GOLD analysis project Ga0265314, IMG submission 203106) | Rhizosphere microbial communities from Carex aquatilis grown in University of Washington, Seatle, WA, United States - 4-1-26 metaG | ecosystem: Host-associated > Plants > Roots > Rhizosphere >...
GATATGGGCGTCGCCGCTGCGATTATCATACCACGTAATAATCGCGCCTCCCAAGCCGTCGCTGACGATCGTTGGATAATATTGGCTCCCTATCGCCGTGCAGATGGCAACGCCATTGGCAGTCCATTGAACCGCTCCGGCTGCGTTGATGCGCTGTGCGTAGATATCGTAGTTGCTTCCATTGCGACCATCATACCACGTAATAATCGCACCTCCCGAGCCGTCACTGACGACCGTAAGATTCAATTGGTTCCCTGTCGCCGTGCATATCGCAACACCATTGGCAGTCCATTGAACCGTTCCACCTGCGTAGATGCGTTGCGCGTAGATATCAGAGTTGGTTCCACTCCGATAATCTTGCCAAGTAATGATGGCACCTCCCGAGCCGTCACTGACGATCGTAGGAATGACTCGGCTCCCTGTCACCGTGCATATCGCAACGCCATTGGCAGTCCATTGAACCGTTCCCCCTGCGTTGATGCGTTGAGCATAGATATCATAGTGGCTGCCACTGCGAAAATCCTCCCACGAAATAATTGCGCCTCCTGAGGCGTCACTCACGATCGTAGGATAGTCTTGGTCTCCTGTGGCCGTGCATATCGCAACGCCATTGGCAGTCCATTGAACCGCTCCGGCTGCGTTGATGCGCTGTGCGTAGATATCGCAGTTGCTTCCATTGCGACCATCACACCACGTAATAATCGCACCACCTGAGCCGTCGCTGACGATCATGGGATTATATTGGTCACCTGTCGCCGTGCATATTGCAACGCCATTGGCAGCCCATTGAACTGTTCCACCTGCGTTGATGCGCTGCGCGTAGATATCATAGTTGCCACTGCGAAGATCAAACCACGTAATAATCGCACCTCCTGAGCCGTCGCTGACGATCGTAGGACTAGATTGGTTCCCTGTCGCCGTGCATATCGCATTATTTACGGCTGGGTTAGCTGACCATTGCGCCGGAAGAAAAGTGGCTGCACAAATTATCAGCATTGCCAACACCAAAATATTTCTTCGAATATTTATGTTGTAAATGTAATAATGCATGTTATTTGTCCTCCTTCGGGTTTTGTGGTGAGTTCAAATAAACCAGGCAGTTAAATTTGGAAAGTATCAATTGTTGGATCTATTTTGTTCTGGCTTGGCAAAAAAAAGAAAGCCTCCGCCGGCTTTATGCCAACAGAGGCTTCTAAATTCTTTGCTCCCCGGGTTCCCCGCACATAGGAGTCCCTGCTGTATGATGCTGGGAGCCATAATTATGCGATGAAATATTAAAAGAAATCAATAGAATGTCAAGTGATGCAGATAATTGGATATTGTTACAGTTTCACGCTTGACACTATTCTTCAAACGCTTTCTCGTTCCCAATCTCCGATTGGGAACGAAGTATGTCAAGTGATCAATATTTTCGCAAAAAAAAAGTTAAGCAACTCGTTCCCAAACTGAGTTTGGGAACGAGAGTGAAATTTCTCAAACTGCAACACCACCCCGCCTTGGGAGGTGGGGTCTTTTGAATGAATGTGGAGACCAAGCGATGCTAAACTGATCCCTTCGACTCCGCCGCGACGGCTCATCCTGAGCAAGCGGAGCGCGTCTGCGCCGGAGGCGCATGAGCCTATGACTCAGAAGGAGACCGTCGCGTCCCGCCGCTTTTCGGCGGGATCAGGGTGAACATCAGTTTTTACGATGAGAAGCAAAAGACCCCACTACTATCGTTTCTCCTTAGTTGGTAACTGTCGTTACGGAGAAAATCGCGTGGAATACGCAGCGAAAAGCGGTAAGTAGGTCTTTTTGGCTTCCCTTTTTTGATATGGAGCCGCCGCATCACATCACGCGCAAGGAATCAGCGGTAAGTGATTTCAGCCGGAGTATTCATTGAACTTCTCATCAGAGATTTCCTGGAGGAAATGGCTCTCGGGAGAAATTGAATGATCAAGCCTTGAAGGCTTTACGGTGAGAACCGGAACAGGAGAAAACCTGACGACCTTTTCCGCAACGCTTCCCATGACCAAATGAGTTAGTCCGGTTCGACCATGAGTCCCGATAACAATAAGGTCAATATCTTCATGCCGAGCATAGTTCACAATTTCCTTGTACGGCTGACCAAACTTGACGGCCTCAATAACTTTTGTTTGATCTGGCAGCATTCTTTCAACTAGCCTTCTTAATTCATCTTGGGGTGTCGGCCCATTGGAGGATTGAAGACTTTCCAATCCGGCAACCTCTGGGTTAGACGAATTCAGTTGAGGTTCTTTCGCAACATGAAGAACATGAAGGTGAGCGTTATACATGACGGCGAATGTCGATGCATGTTCGAACGCAGCGGCTGAGCAGTCTGAAAAATCCGTTGGGAGCAGAATATTTCGTATGATGTAAATGGGAGACTCCTTCTCAATATAATACATTTGGAAGGCGCAAGTCTCATGCCAATCTGAGAATATCCGGATGGCAAATAAGATCCCTTTTCCGCTCGAAATAGGCAAAAACGACAACTCTCCGCGCCATAAGTGTCAATCAACAAAACGTTCTCAGAATTAGAAAAGATAATTTTCGAAACTTTTCAGACTTAGGAATAAAGTAGCGTAGGAAATGTACAATAACAGCGTGGGGTTAACACAGTAGGACCTATTGCGAATTGCAATTTAAGCATAATGAGAAGAGATTGATATGTGCAGAGAGCAAATTTTTCATGATGTAAAAACAATAAGGAGCCCGATGAATATTTTAATTTCCAGCAACCGGCGACAATTGATTTTACACACAACTTGATTCTCACACACGCTTTTTTTCTTGACTCTTCTTTCGCTTCCACTTAAATTTGTGCAATAAACGGCCGAGTCTGGGGCGAACGTTTTCAAACCTTCTGATTCGTCGAGATGTTTTCCTTTTGCCACGTTTAACTTTTGGTCGCCGCTGTTTGGAAATGCCCCCTACGACCTACATCACTTCTGAATTAATTACTCGTGTTACGTAAGTTTTTTTTCCGCTTTAACAAATAACCATTCAATGACTCTAACTACGGAGCACTCACAACAATGGACCCTCTCATCTTGTCGCGAATACAGTTCGCTGTCACAGTCGGATTTCATTTTCTTTTTCCCCCAATCACTATCGGTCTTGCATGGCTGTTGGTGATTGTCGAGACATTGGGATGGAGAAGAAACGACCAGACCTACGTGCGGATTGGAAAATTTTTCGCCCGAATTCTTGCGCTCACTTTTGCAGTTGGCGTAGCAACCGGAATTGTAATGGAGTTTCAGTTTGGCACAAACTGGGCGGAGTATTCAAAGTTCGTCGGCGACATTTTCGGAGCGCCGCTCGCAGCCGAAGGTGTGTTCGCCTTCTTTCTCGAATCCAGTTTTTTGGGGCTTTATCTCTTCGGACGGAATAGAGTTTCAAAAGCTGTGCACTGGTTTTCTGCTCTTATGGTCGCTACCGGTTCAACCATTTCCGCGTTCTGGATTCTTGTTGCCAGTTCGTGGATGCAAACGCCGGCTGGATTCCATATTCAAGGCGGACGAGCCGAGCTGACGAATTTCTGGGATGCCGTGTTCAATCCCTCAACTCTCCCGCGATTCTTCCACACGATCGATGCAGCATTGATCGCCGGCGCGTTCATCATGGCCGGCGTCTCCGCCGCCCTGATCCTCAAGAACAAAGAAGTTGAAACTGCAAAGCGGTCGATGACACTTGCCCTGGTCTTTGGGTTGATCGTTTCGCTGATGGAAGTATTCCCGTTCGGCCACATTCACGGGCAGCAAGTTGCTAGAACGCAGCCGGAAAAATTCGCGGCAATCCAAGGGCTCTACACCACGCAAAAAGGCGCTCCCCTCGTGTTCTTTGCATATCCAACCATCCCGCCTCCCCAACTTCGGGCACCGATTGAAATTCCCGGTCTGCTGAGCTGGCTGGCGTTCGGTGATGTCAGTGCACCGATTACGGGAATCAATGAGTTTCCGCCGGACCAAATTCCTCCTCTCTGGCCGACGTTCGTCTCGTACCATAACATGGTCTTGCTTGGAATGTATTTCATCGGTGTTATGCTCCTTGGATTGATTCAACTCCGTCGAAGGAAGCTCTGGGAAAATCGCAAACTGTTAACAGCCTTTGTGTGGTCAATGCCTCTCCCCCTCATCGCATGTCAGTTAGGATGGATTACGACGGAAGTCGGCAGACAGCCCTGGATCGTCTATCACATGATGAAAACAAGCGATGCAATTTCCAAGACCGTCGGGGCAGGAGAGATACTCTTCTCTTTGATCCTCTTCAGCGCGATTTATCTCATGCTCGGTTCGCTGTACATTTTTCTCTTCCTTCGAGAAACGAGCCACGGGCCTGAGCCCGCATCAAGAATGTCGTTTTCCAGTGAAGCAAAGGAGGTGTTAAGCTAATGGACCTAAACACAATTTGGTTCGTGCTCGTCGGCATTCTATTCATCGGTTACGCCGTATTAGATGGCTTCGATCTCGGCGTGGGCGTTCTGCACTTATTTACGAAAGGTGAAGACCGACGCCGCATCAACATCAATGCGATCGGACCCGTTTGGGATGGAAACGAAGTATGGCTCCTCACGGGCGGAGGCGCACTCTTCGCTGCTTTTCCTATTGTATACGCAACCGTTTTCAGCGCATTCTATCTTGCGTTGATGCTGTTGTTGTTTGCGCTCATTCTCCGCGCAGTCTCGTTCGAGTTCCGCGGAAAGGTAGAATCATCAACATGGCGCACCGCGTGCGACTGGGCATTCGGCATCGGAAGCCTCCTCCCTGCTGTACTCTTCGGTGTTGCACTTGGAAATATCCTTCGCGGCATACCCATCGATAAGACCGGATCGTTTACCGGTTCGTTTCTCGGCTTGCTGAATCCCTACTCTATTACCGTCGGCGTCCTCACCCTTGTGCTGTTTGTGATGCACGGAGCGGTGTATATGGCGATGAAGACGAGCGGCGAACAACAGCGATGGATACTGAGGTGGATTAACCCCGCGTGGATTGCGTTCGTGGCACTGTACCTCTTTACTACCCTGGCAACTTTTTTTGAGGCAGGTTTTCTTTTCCAGGGATTGCTGAGCAATCCTCTCTTCTGGGTGCTTATTCTTTTGTTGTTTGGCTCGGTGCTGTATGTTCCGGTCGCAACGAAAGCGGAGAAATACTTCAAAGCATTCCTTGCTTCTTCAATCGTCATTGCATCAATCATCGGGCTTGTCGCGGTAAGCTTATTCCCGCGGTTTGTTCCCTCGAGGATCGATATGGCGTATAGCCTAACTATCCACAACTCCTCTTCGACTCCAGGAACACTCGGCGCGATGCTCATCATCGCGCTCATCGGAATGCCCATCGTGATCGGCTACACGATATTCATTTACCGTGTGTTCCGAGGCAGCGTAGTATTGTCGAAGGAGAGCTATTGATTACGAGCAAACTCTCACGATGAGATTCCAGACGCTGAAGAGGCACATCGATGAAATTGTGGCGTTCACTCAATCACGAAAGGTTTTCCGGTAATTCTCATCTTTTGAACGACAACGTTCGTCGTTGGAGATTGTATTCCGGGCTGGGTTCCGCCGACGGCAATCTCAAAATCGCCGGCGTCAACTTCACGCTTTGCATCGGTGTTGACAATCGCCAGCTGTTTTGGCTTCAGCGTGAATCCGACGATGTGTTTTTCCCCGGCATCAAGATGTATCCGTCTGAAACCCTGTAATGCATGGAAGGGGACAGAAACGGAAGCGGCGAGGTTCTTAATGTACAACTCAACAACCTCATCGCCGGGAACCGTCCCGATATTCTCAACCTCAACAGAGACAACAGCCGAGTCGCCGGTCTGGATCGCAGAAGGAACTATCAAGTTGTGGTAGCTGAATTTCGTGTAGCTCAATCCGTAGCCGAATGCAAACAACGGATCTCCTTCAAAATACCGGTACGTTCGCCCTTTCATGTTGTAATCGTCGAAGGGGGGCAGCTCGTCAACAGATTTATAGAAAGTGACCGGCAGCCTTCCCGCGGGATTGTAGTCGCCGAACAACACATCGGCCAACGCCGTTCCCCCCTCCTCTCCTGGATACCAGAGTTGCACGATAGCAGGCAGGTTTTCTTTTTCCCAATTGACGGCCAAAGCGCTGCCGCATGTAAGAACCAGCACAACGGGCGTACCCGTGGCTTTAAGTTCCTTTATTAGATTCTCTTGCACAACGGGAAGATTAAGGTTACTTCTGTCGCCTCCCTTGAAGCCTTCATAATCGACGCGCATTTCTTCCCCCTCAAGCTGCGGTGTAATTCCTCCGACAAAAATGACAAGGTCGGAATTCTTTGCAAGTTCGACGGCTCTCCTCGAATGATCGCTGTTCAATAATTTCCATTGTACCGAAAGCTGTGGCCATTGCGATCTTCGGCTAAACTCAAATACAAATCGGTAGGTCTTCCCCTGTTTCAGATTAATGTGATGCTCTTTTGTCCTAATGTCGCGATTCGCCCACTCCTGGAAGATGGCACTATCTCCGAGCAACAACCGAAAACCACCGTCACTCTTCACCATGAAATCGAAATCCCCGGTGGCCGGCGCTGTGAGAATGCCGCTCCATCGAGTAGAGGAGTCGTCTGATGAGCGGGTGAAGGATGGCATTTGCGAGCCGTAGAACCAATCCGGACTTGTCAACTGGTCGAGTCTTGTAAAGAACGGTTCGCCGGATAAATCCTTGTTCCGGAAGAATTCTACTTTCAAACCCGGTTTTCCATTGTCGCTCGCGATGTCCGAGGATAGATTGTTAATAATTCCCCCCGCATCGATAACATCGCAGCCGGCTTCGTACTTCACTTCGATATTGTCGCCAGCCCTGTTTTTTATTCCTTGAAACGGTGTCACATATTTTGAGGGTGTTCCGTTATAGTTGCCCAGCAATATAAGATAGTTATCCGCGTTCGGTCCAACCACCGCTATACGTTTCACTTCCTTTTTGATCGGAAGAATATTGTTTGTGTTCTTCAACAGCACAATAGATTCATGCGCCGCACGAAGCGAAAGAGCGCGATGTTCCCGCGAATCGTTTTCTGTGATCGGAATTCTTGTGTACTTCACTATCTCAGGTGGATCGAACATACCGAGACGGAAACGTGCGGTGAAGAGGCGTTTTACAGAGACGGAAATTTCATTTTCCGTTACTAGTCCCTGCTTGACTGCGTCGAACAATGCAGTGCTGTACACACTTCCACATTCCAGGTCTGTGCCGGACTTTACGGCTATCGCTGCAGCTTCAGCGGGTGTCTTCACTATTTTGTGAGTGCTGAAAATGTCATTGATTGCGCCGCAATCTGATACAACGTACCCTTTGAAGCCCCACTTTTCACGAAGAATTTTTCGCAAAAGCTCGGGTGATCCGCAGCAAGCATCGCCCATAAAACGGTTATACGCGCACATCACTGAAAACGCACCGGCTTCAGTGATGCAGGCTTCAAAGGCAGGCAGATATGTGTCGTATAAATCATGGTTGTCTATGATTGCATTGAAAGTGTGCCTGTCTGGTTCGGGTCCGCTGTGCACCGCATAATGTTTCGGCGTGGAGATAACTTTAAAATATTTGGGGTCATCCCCCTGGAGCCCTTTCACAAAAGACACGCCCATTCGTGCCGTCAGGTACGGATCTTCACCGTATGTTTCCTGTCCGCGTCCCCAACGTGGGTCTCGGAAGATGTTGATGTTAGGACTCCAAAACGTCAGGCCCTTGTAAATATCTCGTTCTCCTTTTCTCAGAAACTCATTGTTCTTCGCCCTTGCTTCAGTTGAAATCACGTCGGCAACGTTCCGCATCATATCGGTGTCCCAACTCGCCGATAAGCCGATGGCTTGAGGGAACACCGTCGCGGTTCCCGCCCGTGCAACCCCGTGCAGACATTCGTTCCACCAATTGTATTCCGGAATTTGCAGACGAGGGATTGCTCTTGAGCCGTTTACCATTTGGGAAACTTTTTCTTCCAGCGTCATCCTCGACACCAGGTCATTAACGCGGGTTTCGACCGGTTGAGTGTAATCCAAATAAAGCGTTTTCGTTTCAGATACTTGAGCGGAAAGAGGGGAAACTAAGACAAAGCCAACGAACAGAAATTTCTTGCCCGATCTTAGAAAATGAAAAGAACGCCGCATGATTCCTCCGGGAAGATTGTGGGCGAAAGGGGTCTGCCGTAAAATAGCAATTTTCAGGTCTCAATCGCCATATAATTTTCGTTGTAAGCGACACTCCGTTGGCAACAATTATGCTGAGACACGATGATAAGAGTGGTACGGCAATGACAAGGCGGGCCAAAGCCGGTTAGTGGAATGCGGAAACGAGAACCTTGTTGAACTGAAAATTCGAATCGTCGAGGCTCTGCCTACATAGCACCGTTCGAAAATGATTCAGTCCACTGTTATTGAAATGTCAGGGAATAATAATCTTAAATCACCCAGAAATCAGCTTATATCCGGTAATGCCTACACCATTCCGGTCTTTCGGCTTGACAATCCCCGATGATTCGAAAACTAGTACGAAATGCGAGCAACCTCGATGAGCTCTGCCTTTGGGTCGTATTTCTTGAGGAAATCGACGAACGCGGCGTTATGGTACTCCTGATGTGCAACCTCGTACTTCTTAAGCATCTTTCGTATCTTTTCCGCCTGATACATGCTTTTGAAGTAATTAAATTTTTCCTCGTCGTCGTAGATTCTGTAATAGTAGTACTGTTTTTTCTTTGTCATTACATTCTCCTTCTGAAAAAAACTCTTTATTGAAGTATCTTGTTAGCATGAAGCAAATCGCCAAATAATTCGTCCCTGATCCCCTCAGCGTTCTTGCGGGCATTTGCCAATGCGTTGACGATGTACCGGTTCGCGATAAATACTTTCCGCGGTTCCGTTTCCGCCTCTTCCAACAGGAGGTAGCCGATGCGGAGATAACTGTACATCTCAACGAGATCTTTAGCCGCGACTTCCTGAAATCCTATATCCTTCTTTTCCAAAACATATTGCAGGCTTGCAAGAAACAGCTGCCGGATTTCTTTGAGGTGGGTGGAGAGCTTCGTTAATCCCCCTTTGAATTCCCGCTTTTCATTCTTTTCAAAAATATCTCCTAAAACATCATTGAGCACGCCCCCCGAAGCCGCGACAATTTGCATTTGAGACGTCCCCTCGTAAATATTCGTAATGCGCGCGTCGCGGGCAAGTTGCTCAACATGGAACTCCCGCATGTACCCGGTGCCGCCGTGAATCTGCAACGCATCGTAGGTAATTTTGTTCGCACCTTCGGCGAGAGTATATTTTGTTATCGGTGTGAGAAGATTCGCCACTTTCGTTATCTGTTTCAATTTTTCCATTTCTTCCCTGACCGGCTTGCCTTCTCCTTTTTTCCTTTCGACAAGCTCTTCCAGCTTCTCCTTTTCGTCGACACACTTTGCCGCGGTGTAGAACAAGGAACGGTTGCTTTCAAGCATTACGCGCATATCGATTAACATGTTGGAGACGACCGGAATTTCCACAATGGGCTTTCCAAATTGGCGGCGCTCGCGCGCGTATTTGAACGCTTCCTCATACGCCGCCTGCGAGATGCCGAGTGCCTGAGCCGAAACGCCCATACGCGCCCGGAACATCAGATCCAATACATACTTGATCAGCCCAAATCTCCTGCTCCCGACGAGTTGTGCGGGTGTGTCGTTGAATTGGAGTTCACAAGTGGGCGATCCATGGATGCCGAGTTTGTTTTCGATGCGCCGGATAATAACGGTCGGGCCCCCGTAACAGACGAACAAACTCAAACCCCGTCCATCTTTTGTTCCGGCTTCGGACCTTGCGAGCACGAGAAGAACCTGTGCGTTACCGTTGGTAATGAACCGCTTGACGCCGCGCAGGAACCACTCGCCATGTTCGTTCTGATAAGCGTGAAGTTTCACAGCCTGAAGGTCGGAACCTGCATCGGGTTCCGTCAGTGCCATGGCCCCGGTAAACTCTCCGGTGCAGATCTTTGGTAGAAACTCCCGAAGTTGAGCCTCACTCCCGAATTTCTTCAGCGTATCGCCAATATCCTGAAGCCCGAAAATGTTCATGAGCGATGCATCCGCCCGAGCAAGCACTTCGGTCACCATCATATAGATTGTGAACGGAAAATTCAATCCGCCATATTCCCGGGGCAGAATCAGTCCCATCAGGTCTGCTTGCGAAAGTTCTTCGACATTCTTTCTTGTGCCCTCGGCATAGGCAACGCGGCCGTCGGTCAGCGTGGCTCCGTCCCGGTCAACACCGGAAGCGCGCGGAGCGATATGATTGCCGCCGAGGTCTCCTACAACTTCAAGCACCTTTCGATAATTTTCTATAGCATCATCGTAATCAACCGGCGCATAATTAAACTGCGCTGATTGCGTATAATCGTCTTCCGCAAGCTTCACGATTTCTTTCAAATCGAGAGTGTTGAAATGAAACTGGACGTCGGGATTGTCAAGGAAGAAATTCGGCATCGGTCACTTCAGTTTGCTTTTGTATGCTTCAATAAATCTGGGAATTACATCCCGTGCGTCGCCAATAATGGAGTAATGTGATATCTCAAAAATTGGGGCGTCGGGGTCTGTATTGATTGCGATAATTTTTTTCGCCTCTTGCATCCCGGCGCGGTGCTGGATAGCGCCGGAAATGCCGATTGCAAAATAGAGTTTGGGGCGGACGGTGACTCCGGTCTGCCCGACCTGTCGCTCATGCGGAATGAACCCGGCATCTACCGCTGCGCGGCTGCCTGCCACTTCCCCGCCAATTGCGTGTGCGAGTTCGTGGATCAGCTTGAAGCTCTCCTTGGTTCTCAACCCGTAGCCTCCGGCGACGATGATCGCCGCGCCCTTAAGGTTGACCTTGCGTTCTTCTCTGTGTTGCTCGACGAGTGTTACGAGACCGTCTACCTCGTCCGGTATAAAAGGGATTTCAATAATTTTTGCTGCGCGAGGAGTCGGCGAAGGGTGCATCTCCATGACCCCCTCGCGCACAGTTGCCATCTGAGTTCGCGTGTCCGGCGTAATAATCGTTGCAATGATGTTGCCTCCAAAGGCGGGCCGGATCTGAAGCAACAGGTCCTTAAATTCTTTTCCAAGATAGCTGACGTTGGATACTTGAAGATCAGTGCAATCTGCCGTGAGGCCGCTCCGTGAATGCGAAGCCACTCTGGGTGCAAGGTCTCTGCCGATAACGCTGGCTCCGAAAAGCACGACCCTCGGCTTGTGTTGATCGACCAATGCATTGAGGATGCGGGCGTAGGCGAGTGTCGCGTAGTTTTTGAGTTGCGGATGATCTACAAGAAACGACTCATCAGCGCCATAGCGAAAGCTCTCGGCAGAAATATTTTTTACGCCGCTGCCGATAACCACCGATATCAGCGATCCGTTCATCGCGTCGGCCAGTTTTCTTCCCTTGCTCAGAAGCTCTAAGCTCACGTCGGAAGGCATCCCGCCGCGTTGTTCTACGAAAACCCAAACATTGTTATCGAGCTGGTTCATTCCGTCACCCGAGTATCCGATCTTCCATGAGTTTGTCGATCAACGAATTCATCCCTGCTTTTGAATTCTCGATTTGCACAGGGTCATTGCCGGTCAACACGACTGATTCTACAGAATAGACTTTTGTCGGAGATCCTTTAACTCCGCATCGCGCGGCATCGATGTTCAGGTCATCAGCAGTCAATGTAGGAATAAACAATGAGCGGCTGGTATATTCAAACACAAGCTTGTCGATATAGAGAAGAGAATTCCCTTCCGCCATTTTTTCCAATTCTAGAAGCGACTTTGCCCCTTTGAACGCCATCACCCGCTTCGCACTGAATGGCCGCGGCTCTCCTGCATCTTTGATCACAGTCATCAGCACAGGCAAGACACAATCAAGAATTTCGTATCCGCCATCGATCTTTCTCCGCACACGAACGGAGCGATCTTTGATCTCCAGAATGCGTTCCGCATACGTGACCTGAGGGATGTTCAACTTTTCAGCCGTCTGGGGACCTACTTGCGCCGTGTCGCCGTCAATCGCCTGTCTGCCGGCAAAAATAAAATCATAGCTGCCTATTTTCTTTATCGCTTCACTCAGTACATAAGATGTTGCAAGAGTATCCGCCCCCGCAAACTTTCGGTCGGTAATAAGATATGCCTCGTCCGCACCCATGTAAAGACATTCCCGCAGCACATCGGATGCGCGCGGAGGTCCCATCGTGAGAACCGTAACCTTGCCTCCGCTTTGATCTTTAATCTGAAGTGCAAATTCGAGAGCGACTTTGTCCTCGAAATTAAAGATTGCCGGCAGCTTGGAGCGATTCACCGTGCCGTCCTCTTTCATCACCTGTCCTGAAATGTTCGAGGTATCGGGGACTTGTTTTACCAGGACAATTGAATTGTGCATAAAATCCTGAGATGTATCTTTCTTGAGTTGCCTTTGAACGCTTCGTGATCTCACCAAAAAGCCCATCAGCCGGAAATCGATGTACCCGCTAGCTATCCAAAATACTTGTAATGGCAAATACACAAGAATTGCGCCGAAAGATTCTTTGCAAGACGCGCCAAAACTATCTTATCCCAATTAATTCTTTGTCAAATTAAGGAATTCACTTCAAAGTGCTCCCATTTTTGACAATATGGCGTTTATTGGCAATCCCCCCGCCTCTGGAAGAGGGAAAAAATTCAACGGGGAGATCCTGGAATTCTCTAAAGTTTGGAACGTAGCGCCAGCAGGCGAGAATATTATTTGATTACAGCTTTGGCAAAAATAAGACTTATTAAACACAAAGAGGTTTTTCATTCTTGACTCTTCTCCCCCATCCTCCTACATTTGTGCAATTCTATTTTGCCAAAAATGCAGTGCAAAAAAGAATTCAACAAATAAAAAACATCACTCGAGAAACCATGAATCTCTTTCGACAGAAATGTACAATGCTGTTTATGTTGCTGCTCGGATCGTACACTGCTCATTCGCAACAACTGCGTTACGTTCAAGCGCAGACCGCTAACGGCGTACTGGAAGGCGTGGTCAGCCCGGACGGAAAAGTACGGACGTTCAAAGGTATTCCTTACGCCGCTCCGCCTGTCGGTCCGCTGCGATGGAAAGCACCGCAGCCGGTTTCATCATGGACCGGCGTCAGGAAAGCCGTTGATTATGCGCCACGCGCTATGCAAGGACGCATCTATGACGACATGATTTTCAACGACAAAGGACCAAGCGAGGACTGTCTTTATCTTAATTTGTGGATGCCGGAAAATTCGTCAAAGAGCAAACTGCCGGTGATGGTCTGGATTCATGGTGGAGGCTTTGTCGCAGGATCCTCTTCTGAACCGCGGCAGGATGCCGGGAACTTGTCGAAGAAGGGAGTGATGGTGGTCAGCTTCAATTACCGAATGGGAGTGTTTGGGTTCTTCTCACATCCAGAACTCACCGAAGAGTCAGGACACTATGCGTCTGGTAACTATGGGCTTTTGGACCAAGTAGCTGCGTTACAATGGATCAAAAACAACATCGCGACCTTCGGCGGCGACCCCGACAATGTCACAATCTTCGGTGAATCGGCTGGCTCGTCCTCGGTCTGCGCACTGATGGCTTCGCCTCTGGCCCAAGGTTTGTTCCACCGCGCAATCGGCGAGAGCGGTGCGTTCTTTAGCCCAACTTCGCCCTTGAAGCAGCGAGTCGAGGCAGAACAAGCGGGTGTGAACTTTGCTAAGTCGTCGTTCGGAACAGGCTCCCTTGAGGCAATGCGGGCCATGCCTGCTCAAAAAATACTTAATGCAGCGCTGAAGGAGCCGAAAGGATATTTCTCTCCTGACATCGATGGATATTTCCTGACGGCTGACTGTTCTTCAATTTACACCGCCGGCAATCAAAGCCACGTTCCGCTTCTAGCCGGATGGAACAAAGATGAAGGAAAACCCGAATCCTTCTTTGCCAGCGACAAGCCAACTGTAAAGAGCTATGTCTCGCATGCCAATACACGATTCAACAACAACGCGGAAGCCTTCCTGAAATTATATCCAGCTACGACCGATGAGGAAGCAAAGCGAGCAGCGCGAGATTTTGCCGGAGACCAGTCCACTGCGTACGCTGACTGGAAATGGCTCGAATTGCAGCTCAAGACCGGCGCATCCCCCGTTTTCCGTTACGAGTTCGATCAGACACTTCCGCTCCCTGCAGACGCAAAGCCTGACACAGATCCATTAGCACCGCACGCTTCCGAGATCGAGTTCGTTTTCCGGGTGCTCTCTTCGAGGAATCTGCCGTGGAGAGCGGAAGACTATGAGGTGTCGGAACTCATTTCTTCTTACTGGACAAACTTCGCCAAAACGGGCGATCCGAACGGCCCGGGTCTGCCGCAGTGGCCCGCGTACAGCGAACGTGATGGTTACCAAACAATGCATCTCGGGATAAAATCTGGACCGGTTCCAGACAACCACCGAAGCCGCTACGAATTTCTAGACTTGGTGGGGTTCGGGGAATAATTATAAAATGTTGTTATCGACGATGAATTGCGGGAGGTAATGTATAGAGGAAAGCCGGCATTTATGGTTTGCTTTGTTTTCTGGCGTGAGATTGATTTGACCAAATAGATTTCTCACGGGACACTTTCAAACGTACCTCGATATCAAATTATTTCTTCTGAATCTCTTCAATCTCAATCATCCTCCCCTTGATAAATGCAGCCGGAAGTAGGAGTTTCTTTCACTACCAGTTTGCTGAGCATGGGGAGCAATGGGCTCAGCCGGATCCATATCCAGCGTGCAAGCACTTCACTCGTTGGATTTTCAAGACCCGGAATCTCATTGAGATAATGATGGTCGAGCTGGTCGATAATTGGTTCGGCCGCCTCTTTGAGATCCCCAAAGTCCATCACCCATCCGACTTTTGGGTCCATTTTTCCCGTTATATAGATTTGGACCACATACGAATGGCCGTGCAAACGTCGGCATTTGTGACCCTCTGGAACGTGTGGCAACAGATGCGCGGCTTCAAAACTAACTTCCTTGAATATTGTCATGAGAAAATTCTCTATGGTATTCCAATTAATTTATGCGTTTGCAGGCTGATTTTCCATCGCGGGTGTTGTAAACAGTAATTCCGCACCATCGTTGTGTTTTCATCCCGGCAAGACCCGTCCATCGGTTGAAGATAATAGTGATCAAAATGAAGCGAGTCAAATAACTCCGGTTCTGCCCCCGGTTGAGGGAAGACCAGCTTGAGCTCATCCCCTGATTTCAGAATCAGCTCCGCTCCTGCTTTTGGGCTTACGCAAACCCAATCAATACCGGGCGGAGGGAGCCTGGTTCCGTTTGTTTCAATGGCGATCTCAAATCCTGCAGCATGAAACTCGTTAACAAGCTCGTCATCAAGCTGCAGCAGCGGCTCACCACCCGTACATACAAGGAATGGTTTGGCAGCGGTAGTTTTGGTCTCCGGCCATTTTTCTCTCGCGGCTTTCGCCAGATCTTTTGCACTTCCAAAGTGCCCTCCCCCGGGTCCATCCACACCAAAAAAATCCGTGTCGCAGAATTTGCAGACAGCCGACGCTCGCTCTTCTTCACGGCCGCTCCAAAGGTTGCACCCTGCAAACCGGCAAAAGACCGCGGCTCTTCCCGTGTTGGCTCCCTCCCCTTGGAGTGTATAATATATTTCCTTGACCGCGTATCCCATCGCTCCTGATCAAGACTTATTGAGGTACGAGATCGGATCGCTCAAGTGGTTTTCGGAAAAACCTTTGAGCCTGAGCTGGCAAGCATCACATTTGCCACAGGCTTCGCCTGACGGAGAAGGGTCATAGCATGTGCTTGTCAGAGAATAGTCCACACTTAATTCAAGTCCCTTCTTTATTATTTGGGCTTTCGAAAGCATCATCAACGGTGTATGAATTGTGAGCCGTTGTCGATTCTCAACGCCAGCTTTGGTTGCCAGATCGGCCATATTCTGATACGCTTCGATATATTCAGGCCGGCAATCAGGATATCCGCTGTAGTCGAGGGCATTGACTCCAATAAAAATGTCGCTGGTATTTTCCACTTCCGCCCATGCTAACGCGAATGAAAGAAATATCGTATTGCGAGCGGGAACATATGTGATTGGTACATTTCGAGACATCTCATCGACGCTTCGGTTCTTCGGCACCTCTAGAGAGCTTGTGAGTGCTGACCCGCCAAATTCCCGAAGGTCAATTTTGGAAACGATATGTTTCAAAACTCCGTATGTAGCTGCAATTTTTCTTGCCGCTTTAATCTCAAAATCGTGGCGCTGGCCATAGTCGAAGGAGAGCGCAAGAAGACTATATCCCTCGCTCTTTGCAATCGCCAATGTTGTCGTTGAATCAAGCCCTCCGCTGAGCAGCACAACGGCTTTCTTTAGATTCTCAGGCATTATCCCTCATTCGCTTGCTCTTTCAAAAATATTTTAATATTGTTAGTGTACTGAAAAAAATAGTTATTTCAAACCGGAGGAGATTGGCAGGATAGTTTCATCGAAACATACGTTTCTCAATTTATTCTCACTCCCTCCGATTTCTAGCAGCAAGCATTCTGACATCATCTATAGAGGATACCATTGTTTAAAGCTGAAGGAAGGTCATTTGAATTCATTGATGAATCCCACGTCCGTCCGGATTTTCTGGAAACATTTCCGTTCGACAGCAAGAACCAATATATCAGGACAGAAACGCAGGAATTCTCTGCTGTCTGCCCCTTTAGCGGTCTCCCGGATATTGGCAAAGTCATCATTGAATATTATCCTACAGGCGGAAAGTGCATCGAGCTCAGATCGCTTAAATACTATTTTATTTCGTTCAGAATGGTCGGCATTTTTCAGGAAGGCGTCACGAAACGGATCTATTCTGACCTCAAAAAGACGCTCAAGACAAACCGGCTGAAGGTAACAACAATCTACAACATACGGGGAGGATTTGATACAACATGCATCGAGGGAGCACTCTAAGGTGGCGAAACCGAAAAAACCAGTTAGCAAACGTGGCGGTTTAGCAAAGAAAAGCATCGCCGCCGGATAAAACGAAAACGGATTTAAAGGGAATACCTCTTCAAATCCGTTTAGGTGTTTTCGTGAGCGTGGGTGGGCTCGAACCACCGACCCTCTGCTTAAAAGGCAGATGCTCTACCCCTGAGCTACACGCTCGACAAATACTTCTGCTTATATGAACTTAATATATCGATTTTTGTGTGCATACGCAATAGAAACTGCGGCAGCGAACCGTTTTGCTGAACACGGTTTTTCGACCATCAACATAGTTTAAGAATGTGAAAACGCTCTAAAATCGGTTTTACAATATACTACTTCTGAAACCGCTTCATCTGTAACCCGCTCCCGAAAGCCCGAAATGTTTTCAAGCCTTTTCATTCCTATGAAGCATCTTCTGCATTTGTTACGCCGATGAAAAAAATTGCGCGTCATTATTGTTTCATAGACTCATAATGTGTACCTTTAGCTCGGAAAAAAAATTCCTGCAAACAATCCAGGGTATTCCCGATGAAATTCGACCAACTCATTCAAAAGCTTCTGCCAAAAGACGACAAATTCTTCACGTTGCTGGAAGAGTCCGCTCAGAACCTCGTTGAGGCTGCAGAAGTGATGAAACAGATTGCTCTTACAAAAAATAAATCCGAAATCGAAGCGTTAATCAATCGTATTCACGACCATGAACACGAGGGCGATACAATCACACATAAAATTTTCTCAGAATTGAACTCGACGTTTGTCACCCCGCTTGACAGAGAAGATATCCACACACTTGCATCATCGTTGGACGACATTCTTGATCACATGGACGGCAGTGCCGGCCGGTTTGTGCTCTATAAATTAAAGAACTGGCCGACGAGGATGGCTCAATTGGCCGACATCCTAAGGCTGTCCATCAATGAACTCAACCGCGGAGTAAGCCTGTTACGGAATATTCAACAATTTGACGAGCTGCAGAAAGTTTTCCTCAAGGTTAATGAGTACGAAAACGCCGCCGATGCAGTGTTCGAACAAGCAGTCGCAGAACTTTTCGAGAAGGAAAAAAATCCCATTCAGATCATTAAACTGAAGGAAATATATGTGGGATTAGAAACCGCCACGGATAAATGTGAAGATGTCGCAAATGTGCTGGAAGGAATTGTGATCAAGCATGCCTAACTACTTATTCCAATTCAAATAATGCTTACGCTAATTGTTTTTATTATTCTCGTTGCGCTGGTGTTCGATTTTCTGAACGGATTTCATGACTCTGCGAATTCTATTGCTACCATCGTATCGACCCGGGTACTTACGCCGCGCAAGGCAGTTGTATGGGCGGCTTTTTTTAATCTTGTCGCCGCGTTTCTTTTTGAAGTCCGCGTTGCCAAAACGATCGGCGCAGGGCTTGTAAAGCTTGAAAGTGTCAATGAATACGTCATCCTTTGCGGACTGCTGGGAGCGATCGTGTGGAACCTCATAACATGGTACTCCGGCCTTCCGTCAAGTTCATCACACGCGCTCATGGGAGGGTATGCCGGTGCCGCCATTGCCAATGCCGGCTTTGGTGCAATTCTATACAGCGGATGGACGATGACATTAGTCTTCATCGTACTCGCACCACTTTTTGGAATGCTGATCGCGTTCGTTCTGATGGTCATCCTCATGTGGATATTCAACAAAAAACCGTCGTCGAAGATCAATCGCCTTTTCAGGAGACTTCAACTGTTGTCAGCGGCACTCTATAGCCTGGGGCACGGAACGAACGATGCTCAGAAAACAATGGGAATCATCACCGGGCTCCTTGTCTCGTCCGGTTATCTCGCGACATTTCACGTTCCGTTTTGGGTGATCATTTGCTCTCATATCGCGATCGCCACGGGGACATTGTTCGGCGGATGGAGAATTGTAAAGACCATGGGACAAAAAGTGACGAAGCTGAAACCAGCAGATGGATTTTGCGCAGAAACTGCCGGCGGGATTACGCTGCTTGCCACTGCATTCGGTGGTATCAGCGTCAGCACGACGCACACCATCACGGGAGCCATTATGGGAGTCGGCGCAACAAAAAGATTGTCTGCAGTCAGGTGGGGAGTTGCGGGGAGAATTGTTATTGCGTGGATATTAACGATACCGCTTTCTGCTGCAGTTTCAGCTCTGACGTACTGGGTACTCTCGCCTCTATTCCGTTAAGAATTTTACACCCTCAGAAATCTCAGTGTTTATCGGCTGGAGTGTTTCTCGATCAACTCTGGGGGACTGCTCCGGTTGTCTGTTCTGCCGTCAGAGGCGCATTTTGCGATTTCTTTCTTCTGTAGATAATCCCGACCGGAATGACAATGCAATACCCAAAGAGAAGCAGAACCGGTGCAACTGTCAATGCCATAAAACCATCCCATGGTTCCATCCCAAGAGCGACGTAGCCCAGTATCACGATCACAACGCCGGATATCAGAATTTTGTAATTGACCGCCTCAAGCGGAAGAATGTCAATCTTCTTAATTTTTCGTTTCGCTGATTTTTCTTTTTCTTTGCTTACTTTCGCCATTGCTGCGCCTCTTGTAACTGTAACAATATGTCTCAATTTTAAAAAAAAAGCCCGGCGTTGGGGGGGAACGCCAGGCTCGACCCTTTCTAGGTGCGACGCTCAGGGGAGGAAGCGTCACACAGGTCTGACACTAATATAAGGATAAAAAATGAAAAGTCAATATGAAAAATCAAAATATGTATATCTGCGTACTCGCCATTTTTCATAGTAAATGAAATTATTCTCGATTCCGGCCGCCGATCCTCTCATCCTTCCTCCAGCGACAAAACATCTCTCAATTTTTCAATATTATATTCAGACCGATCTGAGAGTTCTTCTATTGCACTCGTGACACTAAATTTCCGCGATGCCGTGAGCGCGTTTGTCCGGTTCGAACCAGCATCTGTCTTCCAATCGTGAATAAGTGAAACAAAAAATATCCAATGGATCAACTCAGCAAAGCATTCCTTATTGTAAAACCAAGTTTCTTTGTAGAGATTGACTTTAATATACTCGCGCACATCGTAGTCGTCAAAAAGTTGTTCCATCTTTAGAAAGCGGTTGTGCTCGTCCGCATCGGTAAGAATGCTGCGGTGTTTCATCAGGATACGCAAAAGAGAAATATCGCGGTGAGCCTGCTCGCGGCTGCGTCCGGCAGCCAAGAGAATCTTTCGAAAGACCTTCTCAAGATTCAACAGTGCGATCAAATCGTTCTTCGCTGACGCAGTGCTATTCGCCGGCCAGAAATAGGAAAGCTTGTCTGCGGCGATCCAGGACAGCAAAAGTCCGCAATTGGCAGGCTGCCGGAGCGATTTATAGACTTTGGTCTTACGGAATCCGGTTTCCCATTCAATCCTTTGAGTCTTTACTTCTGTCTTCTGAATCGGTTGGAGGACTTGCCAGATAGTTGCAAGCGCTTCAACATCTCGAGCAAACAATTTTCCGACCATCCCGATATCAATGTCCGCATTGAGGTAGATCTTCACTCCGTTTGCAAAAGCTGTAAACTGGTGATGAACCTCATCAATCTGAGTCACTTTGCCTTTGGGTTTGGCGGTACCCGAGCAATACGATGTCAATGCAGCAATGTTGTCTTGAGAAAGAAGAAGTTTCATCGCTTCATGGATCGGCGTTTGTCGCATCTCTACAAGGGCTTGGCCGATACTCTGGACGCCCCCGCCGTGAAGTTTGCTGGCGAGAGCATGGTATTCCCCCGTTGCATCGTAGACTTCCCTGAAATCCAAAAAAATGTGATATTCAAAAGCCTTCAGCTCCGCATACATCCCCCGTTCATGAAGTTCTTTTCCGGAGCGAATATATTCGAGACCGGACTTATAGTCTTTGAACAAATAGAAAGAATTGTCGCCATAGTTGAAAGCTAACGCCTGCCCAAGATTTCTTTCGCCGATCTTTCTGTCTCCTCCATCAGACGGCATTGACTTCGCCGCTGCTATGCTGATCCATCCCTTGCATTCCTGGAATTTATTGTGGTAAAAGATCAACGCTCGTTCGTTTCCGGACATATTTGAATACGCAAAAACGTTATGATTAACATGTCCTCGTACATCATGGAAATCATAGAATTCAAAATTTGTGACATCACTGAACAAGTGCCTCCTCTTCATGACTGGAAACACCTCATGCTCATGACGCAAGACCAACTGACTATCCGGAAACTCATCATAATAGGCCCGTTTGTATTCCATTCCGTACTTTTCCGTATACCCTTCGATCTGACCGTGGCCGAACATTGGAAGGCCGGGGAGCGTCACCATCATCAACGCAACGCCGAAATACTTATCATCTTTGCCGAATTGTGCAATGGCGGTTTGTTCGTCCGGATTGCTCATGAAGTTGACGTACCGTTTCAGAATTTCCGGATTGAATGCCAGCGTATTCTTGATGAGTTGATGGTATTTTTCATTTTCTTCCTTCATCAGCATATGCATGAATGCGCTGTTATACACGCGGTGCATTCCGAGCGTGCGGACAAAATATCCTTCCATCAGCCAAAACGCTTCCGCCAGCAACAGAGTGCTCGGCATGTTCAGATTGATCTTGTCCACAACATCCCGCCAAAATTCGCTCGGAAATAACTTATCAAATTCTTCTTTACTCAACGCATGGTCGGCGCGCGAAGGGATGTCCCCCCCCGTTCCCGGCTGAGGATACCAGAGCCGCTGAAAATGTTTTTTTGTCAAGGTCATTGCCGCGTCGAATCGGATAATCGAGAACTTCCGGGCGACGTGAAAAATTGTCTGAATAACAGCTTCCCGCACATCTGCCCGAAGCAGATCCAATTGGGCAGTATCGTTCCATGGCATGTTGGTCCCGTCATTTCCATGGTATATGTAGGCCGTCTTTCCCGTCCTATTGTCGATTCTTTGAAAAACAACGGCGGCATCTTTTTTCGACCAATATCCGTCTTCGATGCGAAGCTGAACGTTTTCGTTTTCCGATAGGTCTCCTCCCGAGAATCGATAATTCGGGAAAGGACAATGCTCCGATTGGATGAAATATTCAGGATGCTCGATAACCCATTTCGAATAAATCCCCATATGGTTCGGCACCATGTCCCCCGCTAGACGGATTCCCCGCTGCCATGCGCGGCTGCTCAAATTCTGAAACGCTTCTTCCCCACCAATATCCTTTGCGATCTCATAATCATATAGCGAATATGCGGACGGCACTGCTTCGGGATTTCCCGTCCATTGCTTAATTTTTCTCGACGCGGTGCTCCGTTCCCATAAACCAATGAGCCAGAGTCCAGTAAAATTCCATCGTGCTAGCTGATCCAATTCCTCGTCGGGAATTTCGTTCAGCCTGACAATAGCCCGCTGATATTTTTTTGAAAGTTGATCCAGCCATACGTACGTGTTTTTTGCAAGGAGAACGACCCTGGGCATCCACTCCAAATCCGTCGTAAAGCGTTCCGTTTCGAAAGAGCCGTATGAATTGTGTCCCGATGGCCCTCCGGCGTCATACGAAGGAACAACGGCATCGCCGGCGCCGCCGAATACAATTTTGTTTTCTTCATGAAGCAAATCCATCCCTCCTAGAATTCTGTCTAGGAATTTCGAAGAAAGAAGCATTCCCCATTTTGATTTGATGTACCCGAGTTGAGCCTCGAGGCTGTCAGGATGGGCAAGAATTGGCGCGCGCAGCAGGTCAAAAACAAATTGATTTTCCGGGCCAAATGCCTTTTCTGTCCTGAAAAAAATCTCCAACGCGCTGATAAGCGCCGGGTATTTCGTCTTTGCTGAAAGTTCTTTGTCCGAAAACAACTCGTTGAATTTTACTGCGGCGGGATTGAAATTGGTTAAATACAACAATATCAATTCTTCGATCGTGATGTGTTGATTTGACCTTCCCTCGGTTTTTCCGGCCAGGTATGCCGCGGCCGGTGACTCTTTTTTATAGACTTTGAGCGGCGGAAAGAAAGCTACGAAAGAGTCGATTGTCGCTTGGAGTTCATCCTTGCCCAGTCTGGTGTTGAGATAACTCTGCGCGCGTCCAAAAACGCCAGGATTGGCAGTCTCTTCATACACCCTCAAGATGTAATGATAGATCTCATCGATCAGCCCCAGCGCGTTCAACTGTCCTGCCCTCACTCCCGTCTCGGGAAACCGGGCAAGATCGCGCGCGTCGTTCAGTTGTTTCGCAAAAAACCTCGCGGCGTGAAAATTCGGAAAGATTACGTTGCCGTTGACTGAAAAAAGAGATTCGTCAAACTTGTATTTGTCTCTTACATCAGCGAGGATGTGGAATTCACATTGCGGAGTGCCGTTGCCGGAAGGGCGCTGGAGTGTCGGAAAGGAGGTGCATCGAATGAACAGCGGAGCGACGTTCATGTGTAATAGCTTCAGAAATTGACCGGTTGATGACTACACTTTGCATTACGAATCCCCTGCACCAGTTGATAATACACATTTTCCCGGCATACTTCAAATCCTTTCTCACATGAACTCCAGTTCCAAGGTTGCCTCGGTGTTTGGTGCGCCGCTGCGAGGCTTCTTTGGGTTGGTGTTGAATTGTTTTTCAAGCGCTTCGAAAGAACATCCAAACGGTTCCAGCAATGTTGCCGCCGCTTTCAATGCAAATTCGGTGTACGCTTCAATATCATAGCCGTCTTCGAACGCATACAACGCCAGCGGCTTCGCTTTTTCCGGCTTATGTTTACCCGACTGATCGAGAATAATGAACTCGATCGATTCGCCGGCAGAGAGATGGACTCCCATGCTTTCCACAAGCTTTGAGACAACTGCGCTGATGCTGTTGTTCGTGTACTCTTCCGCCTCCTTGGTGATATGCCGCCGCAGCACAAGTTCCATCGGATTCGCTCTCCCGCTCCGCAAGAGTGAAATCCACTCACGGACAGTTTCGAGCAAATCGGGAAGCATCGTGCGCAGTTCCTCCACACTTTTCGCCCGCCCCATTTTCTCCAGCATCGCCGCCTGCATCGCTTTGATAAATTTCGGCGTGTCGCGCCGGCGCGATTCAATGCCGCGCATTTTCATTTCTCCCGTTTGATACCATCCCACATAGCGGTTGGCGGTTGCGATCTCCGGATCTTGTTTCGACGCAGGAAAGAGTATCCAGTTATAGATCCCTTCGATCGAAATATCGATGCCAACATGCTCTGCAATCGTTCGGCAGAGTGATTGGTACTCCGCTTCCGTCGCCCCTTTTTTCTTCAACCACATACAGTCGATGATGGCATGAAGCATCTCAAAACCTTTTGTTTCTGCAATCTCTTTTGCCGCAAGAATCGCATCGCGGGAGAAAGCATTGACCGATTCGTGCGCTTCGATCTTCCCGAACCGGGCATTTTTGTAACCGAGATATCCGAAGCAGCTCACCAGCATCCACTTAAGTGCACTTTGTCTTCCGTCGTACCGGCGGAAAAGGGCTTCGTCCTTTCCTTTGTATTTCTTCTTCATCGATTTATAGTATGCCCGTTTCTTCACAACCGTGCGGAGCGTTGCAGGAATGATGCCCTCCCGTTTTTCGCAGATCGTGTATTCGAGCTCCGGTACTTTTGTATTCTTGCAGCACCGGCAATTCACCGTTTCCGGCGAAACATTTTTCTCCACCATGATCGTAGGATACATCGAGACGAAATCCAGCTCGGCGACATCCTCATGAAAGCCGATCGGCGGATTATAAATGAGTCCCCCGCGGTCTGCGAGCAGCAGCGTCGCCGCCGATTTGAACTCTTCCGGTTCCCGCTTCTTCGACGGGATTAAGACATTGTTTTGATATGCCCATGAAAGCTGCAGTGACGACATCGACGTACCGATACTCGCCCGCCCCTGCCGCTGCGCGGGGATTTGCGTCAACCGTGCCATTTCGAACAGGCCGTCTAATTCCGCTTCCGTGACCGTAAAAGAATTCTTCGCATCGATATGCCAGCGTCCGGCAAGCTCGAACGCGCCATCCTTATGCACAATCTTACCGTATTGAAAGAAACTCGACTCCTTCGTCGTCATATATCCCGTCGCTTGATCTCGGTTAAGCAGTGAAGGAATTTTGTGCTGCTGCGAAAGAGCTGCAATTGCCGGCATCAGGGATGAGTCGCCGTATTCAGTGAGAAGAATATCAGGGTCGCAGCGATGCAGGTGCCAGTTCAGCGCCTCGAGCATCTCAACGGGATTTTGCTGCTCAAGCGCGTATATCGTGCCGTCATACGCGATTTCAATCTGGAAATTTTTCTGATATTTTGGAGGGACAAAATCGTTCGCGTTGCGAAGCGACATGATCGACAACGGCGGCAGCGCATACTCCAGCGCATTGCCGGAATCGTTGACCTCCCACCGAACCAACTCTCCGGCATCATCAATTTCGTAGATGCCGAGTGCCAGCGGAAAAAGTTTCGTCTCATACAGAAACAATTGAGAGACAAGAATATCGGAGTTATAGAACGCGAAATGAGGGAAGAACCGCTCGAAATACCACACCGCTTCTTTGAAACGCGTCGTATCGTGAACATAGACCTGCACGACATCCCACGAATCGCCGGAATAAATTTCTTTCCGTGTTGCCCGCCCCAGCGACACTTCAACCGGAGAGCGGACGCCGAGCGCCGCAATGCGCTTGGCATCCGAATCGTTCACGTGAAGAAAAAACGACGGACGATAACGCCGAAAACAGCAATGTTTCATCCCGTTCCGGTCGATGAACCACAACGTGATTCCTTTCGCTGAAGGATACACGTCGAAGAGCCAGCCGTTCACAATGCTGTTCATTTTGCTCCTTATTGACTATGACGAGAAGCTGCCAGTTGGTCTTCCAGTCGAAGAATGCGCTCGTGGAGGCGTTTGATCAATTTCCGCTGTTCGACGGCGATCGAAATGGCGATGCTTTCGAACGGAATTGTGCGCATGGCGTAAAAATTTTCCGCCAAGTGCAGTTTCGCCGAGCGGAAAATATCGTCAAAAAGCTCCTGGTCGTCTTTGCGAAGTCCGTGGCGGTACTTCGACCAGCTTGCGATCTCGTTGTCGATAATGTTGGTGAAGGTCGGCACTGTTCGCCCCATCGTCGATCACTCCTTTCTCAAGAAAAAGTTTCGGCACATCGTCGTCCGATTGCAACCGGTAAATAGTATCGACGCCTGCCTGTAATGTTGTGAACAACTCGTTCCGTTCTTTCGGCAGCACATTCAATTTTCTGCACACAAGAAGCACGGAAATTCCGTCTGCTTTCATTTCCTGAAGCGCGGCGACGACCCGCCGGAGGATCTGCCGGACTTCCTGCAACGACGCCTGCTGGTCGTAAAACGTGTCGAGGAGGCCGAAGATCATCGCGGTGCGTGAATCGATCGTATTGAGGAATGAAGGGAGCCGGTGAACGATCGCCTGTTCCATCTGATAACAGGTAAAGCCGCGCGAAACATAAATACGGTGAAGAAAATCGTCGATGTTCAGTTTCTTCTCCCGCGCAAACTGGGAAAGAAAATGAACATTGAACCTGTTGCAGCCGTCGACGACGGCAACGGAAGAACCGCCGGCGATTCCGTATGCAGCCATTTTCAGCGAGAGCAGGAAGATCGGTTTGTCCCCGTACAAAAGATATGTTTTGCCGGAAGGCGCTGCAAAATGCTGTACCATTGTTTGATACGACGTCGGCACTGCCAGTAGTAGATTTTTTTCGTCCATTTTTCTAACTTCTTCTTAACTATTACGGAGACAACTACAATGTGCGGACGTTATTTATTGCTCAACGGCAAAAAGGTCCTTGCAACTTTTGCGCTACTGCGGGATTTAGAATCCACCGGACAAGCTTTCGAAGAACTGCCACGCTACAATGCATCTCCGCTTCAACGGATGCCCGTGTTTGCTGTCAGAAACGACAGCCTCGCTGCCGAGCAGATGCGCTGGGGGCTCGTTCCGCACTGGTCGAAAGACGGCAAGGTTGCATTTTCAACCTTCAATGCAAAGTCGGAAACGCTGGACCAGAGCAAATTATACGGCACCTATTTTAAAGGGAGCCGCTGCCTTATTCCTGCCGACGGTTTCTACGAGTGGAAAAAGGCGGCCGTCACAAAAGAGGTACGCGGCGCACAACGACAGGTCATCGAAAAACAGCCAATGTGCATTCGTATGAAAGACGAATCGCCGTTCATGTTTGCCGGCCTCTTCTCCGTCTGGAAAGATCCCGAGGGAAGAGAACTACCTTCCTTTACAATCATCACCACCGTTCCCAATGAGCTGGTTGGAGAAATTCACGATCGCATGCCGGTCATTCTCCACGAAAAGAACTTTGAGGAATGGCTCGACAGGAACATCAAAGATACTGCATCGCTCAAAAAACTCCTTCTTCCCTGTCCTGCAAAAGAAATGAAAGCATACCGTGTTTCAACCGTTGTAAGTTCATCCCGTAATGATGTGCCGGAATGCGTAAAACCTCTCGAGAAAGAATAGGCGTGTTTCAATGAAGGGCATCCGCAGGAATCTCCTCGTCGGCAAAAAGCGGATGCAGCACGTTCACCGATGAACTAATTCCCTTGAGTTCGGGAAACGCCCGTATCATTCCCTGCGGAACAAGCACGGGGGGCTTCCGCGCAAGATGCCGCAGCTGAAAACCGTTGACGAGTGAATTTGCTTCCGGGTCGTTATGGAATACGACGAAGAGGGTGTTCGATTGTTCCCTCAGCTTTTTCATCCGTTCAAGCAAATCATTGAGTTCTTTCTCGTTGTAATAATAGTTGTACCGCTCTCCGAGTTCGGGATGCGCCCACGTTTTGACGTTTCTTCCCATCATCCGGAAATATGCCACTTCATTCCATGCCAGCGACGTCAGCGGCATGTAGCTCCGTATCGGCGGTAAGTCCGCGTTGACAAGATGCAATTTGTTCTCCTGTAAACAATTGTAAAAGAGCGAAGTGTTCCAGGAAGCGTGCCGTACTTCGACAAACACCCGATGCGGATAAAAGACTCTGCTGAACTGCTGAAGGTATTTTTGATGCTCGGGCGTGTTGACGAACGAGTGCGGAAACTGCGCCACGATCCCTCCCAGCTTCCCCGACTCGGCAAGAGGCTCGAGAAGGCGGCGGACAGAACGGACGTCATCGTTCGTCGCATCGAACGTATGCGTAAACCCCCGAAAGAGTTTTACCGTGAACATGAAATTTTTGTTTGCGGCAACATCATCGAGCCAGCGCCGCGCATGATCCGCCGTGAGGGCCGTATTGTAAAACGTGACGTTGATTTCCACGCTGTCGAAAAACTGGCTGTAGTATTCCAGCCTTCGAAACCCTTTCTTCGGTTTCGGCGGGTAGAAGTATTGGTGGAACGGGGGCAAATCCCAGCCCCCCATCCCGACAAAAATTTTTTGCTGGTCCAGTGTGATCATTGCAGCCTCCTTGTGAGATGGATACAAACAAAAAACCCGGTTTCGAGAGAACGCATTACGGCGTTCTTCACAAAACCGGGCTTGAGTATTTCAACAACCCTGTTGCTATGTAATTACATTCTTCTTACCGGTACAACAATCCACGAAGGAGACGAAGAAGATAAATGGAAACTAAACCATTTATTATTTGAGACTTCTGAAAAATCAAGAACTTTTGTCTCGCGCAAATCCCGAAGGTCCCAAAGGGATTCCTTTGGAAGATGCTTCGCCAGTCGTTGGCAAAGCCATCCCATTGGGAAAAGCCGCGTAAGTTTTATGTTTAACGCATTTTGCGCCTTGGCGTCTTTGCGTGAGACTATTTTTTGATGTTTCTATTTCTCACTCCACACGGCAAGCTCATTTCCATTCGGGTCTGTAAAATGAAAACGCCGCCCGCCGGGAAAATCGAACGGCGGCTTTGTTATTTTTCCCCCGTTACGAACGACAGCTTCTTTCGTTCTTTCCAGTTCGGACGAATAAATAACCACGAGCACGCCGCTGCCGGAGATCGATGGCGCCTTTGCAAACCCTCCGCTGATCCGGCCATCTTCAAAACTCGTGTAGTCAGGCCCGTAGTCGGTAAATTTCCAGCCAAAAACGGCCGTGTAAAATTGTTTTACCGCTGTAATATCTGTGGCGGAAAACTCTATATAATCAATGCGATGGTTATTGTTTTGGGTCGTCACGGCCGATTCCTTTGTTGTGGAATGTGATGAATCTTGAGCATGTGCCTTCGAACTTAAAAGACTGGAAAATCCAAGCACAATAATCGCTACGAACGCACCGGAGCTTTTCATTCGATTGTTTCTCCAAGAAAATATACCAAGTTCTATGCTTCAATCAGCTTTTTCATCGTCCCCAATACTCCCTCCCAATTCTTGCTGGAATGTTCCAACGCTGTTTCGTCGGCGATATTGTCCTGAGTCAGCAAAAGTTCGGTCCTGTCGCCGTGCGACGAGAGCTCAAAAGTCAGAACGGCGTAGTTTTCCGGAACGTCGGGCAACGACGAAAACGAACTCCAGTAATTGTATTGAAAGACCTTCCCCTTTTCGAATTTCAGGATTGTTCCCTTGTCTTCGTATTCTTTGCCTTCCCATGTCCCGGTAAAACGAATCGGACTTCCTACCTTCCAATCGGAGATAACGTTTGTGCCAAACAGATATTGTTTTATCCATTCCGGGGAAGTCAGCGCTTCCCAGACTTTTAATGCCGGAGCCTTGATGCTCACCGTCTTTCGCAAAAGGAGTGGGTTCTTTGCCATAATCTTATTTATCCTCAAAAGTGGTATTCATTGGAATCAGCCGTCTTTAATGGGTTTCTGCAATCGTGTAATCAAAATCGTAGAAATGTTTCCCATCAACAATATTGATCGCCATTGTCCCGGCGAGTCCGGTCAGTTCACCGGTGCCGGAATCAGGCACAACAGCGACGCTCAGCTGCGCGGCGCCACGCGTCATGGTGCCACTATGCTGCAGCACGAAAACACCGCTGCGCCCCTGCAGCGTTCCGCTGACCCGTTCAATCGCAACGTATCCGGCCGAACCTTTCACACCCGTTCCTGCGCTCAGCATTTCTCCTTTGCTGGCAGCTTCAAGATCGCCGTGGAACTGTTTCTCGATCGACATCCTCCCAAGTGTTGCATCAGCGGTTTTGTCCGCCAGCGGCTGAGGGTTTAGCTTCACTTCAAATGTTCCAGTTACACGGTTCATCATCATCTCCTGCTGACAAAATTTTCAACAACAAAATTTGTGATCAATCGGCTGCTACTGCACCTTTCCCCGACGGTGTTTCGAACGTAATTTTATCTCCACTTCGCCGGCAATTTTTCCGTTTTGGCGCGGGAATGCAATCTCCACCGTCCCAAAATGATCGTCCGGAATGCGAACGCTCAGCAGGTCCAGGATCTGTTTGAGATAAAAATTGATCTGCCGTTCTTCTTCTATCGAATATGTCGACGTTGCCATAGCTGCCTCGTTCCTCACGATGCCTTTGAGTACGCTTTGTATTCATCGGTCAACGCGTCGATCTTCTTTTTGTCGAGAGCGCGGATCATTCCGACCACGACGCCGAGGACTTTGAAATTCTCGTCGCTCCTGCTGACGTGAATCGGTTTGTATTTCTTATTCTCCGGACGAAGCACAACGCCGCTCTCTTCTCTATAATATCGTTTGATCGTCGGTTCTCCTTCCACGGCGGCAACCACGATCTCACCGTTGCGGGGGTCCTTTTTGGGGTCGACAAAAAGCAGGTCGCCGGTAGAAAGCTGCGCATCTTTCATGCTGTCGCCACGCACGTAAATGCCGAACAAATCGTCGGACGCGGTAATGTAGCGCCGGACCTCGAATGTATCGACCATGTTTTCCTGGGACGTGAACGGATGTCCTGCCGGAGCGCTTCCGTAAATCGGGATGCCGGACGGCCGCTCGTGCAGCAACTCGATGCCGCGCGAAGTGTTCGGAACGTAGCGCAGCGCCTTCTTCTTTTCCATAAGAAGAAGGTGCATCCGTGCGGCGCTCGGCTGAATCTTTAGTTTGTCGGAAATTTCCTGCAGCGTCGGAGGGTAGCTGTTATCCTCGATGAACTGCTTTACAAAATTATAGACCTTTTGCTGGCGGGAGGTGAGTTCGATCGACGGCGATGACATAGTGAAATCCTTTACATAGTATATATATTTTTACTATGGTGAAATATATACTATGGGAAGGGATTTGTCAAGTACAAAATGAAAAAAGTTTTAGTCAAGCGATGCCATGACTTCTATGCGGGCAATGCAGTCATGGCATCACTGTGTAAACTCCGTTGACAAATTGGGCAATCGTTCGTATATTGAGGCACCACGAAGCCAAAGTAACACAACGAAATACGGGGCGTGGCTCAGCCCGGCTAGAGCGCTTGGTTCGGGACCAAGAGGTCGGGAGTTCGAATCTCCCCGCCCCGACAATAAAAAAGGGAACAACAATGTTGTTCCCTTTTTTCGTTTGATGTGGACCGTAGCGGGATCGAACCGCTGACCTCGTGAATGCCATTCACGCGCTCTCCCAGCTGAGCTAACGGCCCTTATCAGTCGACCAATTATACGAAATTATTTCAGCAAAATCAAAACCTGCTCTGCAATCCGGGGAATCTCGTTCTCCTCTTCAATATCAAACCAACGAATCCTCATATCCCTTCTAAACCATGTCAATTGGCGTTTGGCAAACCGGCGGGTGCTCTGCTTCATCAATTCGACCATCCGTCCGTAGGTGATTTCTTTCCGCAGGAACGCGAACGCTTCCTTGTAGCCGACCGTTTGAAGGGATTTGTAACGGTCATCATAACCACGGGCAAGCAATTCTTTTACTTCATCCAAGAAACCGGCGGCAAGCATACCCTCGACCCGGGAATCGATCCGGCCGTACAACTTCTTCCTTTCCCATTGCAATCCGACGAAAACATGGTTGAAGAAGTTCTTCTTCTCATGTTCGTCATGATGCTGCGAGATCGGCTTACCGGTCGCATAATAGACTTCCAGCGCACGTATAATCCTCCGCTGATTCGACGGGAGCATTCTTGCCGCCGCCTCGGGGTCAACACGGCGTAACTCTTCAAGCAAAGATTCCGCCCCTTCGGATGCCAACCGGGCCTCAAGCTCGTCGCGCACATCTTCTTTTCTGCCGGGACCTGTAAACAATCCATCCACCAGAGAGCGGATGTACAATCCCGTCCCGCCGACAACTATCGGCAGTTTCTTTTGCGTCACAATTTTGTGAATTATTTTTCTGCCTTCGACGCCGAACTCACCGGCGCTGAAATGCTGATCCGGGAGAATCTCATCAACAAAGTGATGCTTGACTTCTTTCAGTTCATCCGGAGAAGGCTTCGCCGTTCCGATGGTGAGCAATTGATAAACCTGACGTGAATCTGCGGAAATAATTTCGGCCGATGTGCGGCGGGCAATTTCCAGAGCGAGAGAGGTTTTCCCCGACGCTGTAGGACCGGTGATGACGAGAATTGTAGGAAGCGGGTTACTTAACTCCATCCATTTTTTCCAACGAGCGGTACAAATTTGAAACCGAAGGTTTCTTCAGTCAAGAACGAATCCCCTGCTCTTCTCATAACGATCACTTTCTGTACCTCGCGGTCGCCGACCGGGATCACCAGCCGCCCGCCGTCTGCAAGCTGCTGTTTGAGCGATTCCGGAACATCGGGGGCGCCGGCAGTAACGATAATTCCGTCGAACGGGGCGAATTCACTCCATCCGACCGTGCCGTCCCCGCCTTTCGATGCGATGCGAAGGTTCAGTTTATCAAACATCTTTCGAGCCTCGGCAAGGAGGCCGAGATGCCGTTCGATTGTGAAGACCCTGCACCCCATTTTTGCGAGAACAACTGCTTGGTACCCGGAACCGGTTCCTACTTCCAGCACTTTGTCTCCAGGTTTGGATGCGAGTGCCTGGGTCATATACGCAACAGTGTACGGCTGCGAGATTGTTTGCTCATAGCCGATTGGCAGGGCGCTGTCTTCATACGCGCGGTTGACAAAAGGCTGCTCCACAAAGAGATGCCGTTCGACTTTCGACATAGCGGCGAGGACGCTCGGGTCGGAGATCCCTTTCGTTTCCAGGAGCGCAATCATTTCTTTTCGATCAGTCTCAAATCGTCCCAAGGGCTGCCGTTGTAGTTATCCCAAAAAAGTGATTTTCGCGCGAAGGTGCAAAGCGGCTTAAGTTCTTTCTTTTAATTTTTGCGCCTTGGCGACTTAGCGCGAGATAGATTTTTCCGTTTTTTTGATAGCCGTTTGTTAATAATCCTGAAACAACACTTTTACAAAGTTTACTGTCGTTGAAAAATTCGTCATGTGACTTTTCTCCCCCGCATAGATCGCGTCTATTGGAACAAATCCGAACCGAAATCCATGCGCGGCTGCTTTGATAATAAACTCTGTCTCCGCCTCAAACCCATACGATGTCAACCGCACGGAGTCCAGCACTTTTCTGTCGACCAGCCGGTAGCCCGACTGGCTGTCCGCAATTTTTTTCGCAGTTCGTGCACTGACTAAAAAAGTTGTGATCGTGTTGGAGAGAATTCGATGAAACGGCATCCCTTTTTTAGCGTGAAGCCTGCTCCCGATGATGATATCGTAATCGCCTGACGAATACAGACCCAAAAACTGCGGAATAAAACCCGGCGGATGTTGAAGGTCGGCGTCCAACGTAATGACGGCGTTAAACGATGACTGGAGCGTGAAATCAAAGCCGGTTTGAAGCGCGGCCCCTTTGCCCCTGTTCACCGGATGACTCAGCACTTGAACGCCGAATGATGCGGCAACAGAAGCGGTCGTATCCGATGAGCCGTCGTCGACAACGACGATGTTTTCAGAAGCGATATATTTCGCAACTCCGGCGATAACCGCACCAATCGTCCCCTCCGCATTAAAGGCAGGAATAATGACACCAATATTCTTCATTGATTTCCGATTCCGTCAAGCTACACTTCGTCCTGAACGGCCTGCCATATGTTCTTCCATGAACGCTCCATGGAAAGCACGAGCCGCCCGCGCAATTCCTTCCGGAGTTCTTGCGATTTCAATCCTCGCATCAGCACACCGTCTTCAGCAATGGAAATTGTTCCGGTCTCTTCAGATACCACGACGGAGATAACGTCCGCCTGCTCTGATATCCCAAGCGCTGCGCGATGGCGCATTCCAAGCACGATATCCCCCATTCTTGTTACAGCCGATAACGGCAGCGTGCACCGTGCCGCCTCGATGGTCCTGTCATTCACAATCACGGCGCCGTCGTGAAGCGGCGATTTTGGATTAAAGATAGAAAGCAGCAGCGCTCTGCTCACCCTGGCCTGGAGTATAATGCCGGACTCGCTCACGCTCTTCAAACCCGTTCCGCGCACGACGATAATCAAGGCGCCCTGTTTCTTTTTTGCGAGATCAACCACTGCGCTGGCTATTTCTTCGATCGATTCATCGACATCGATACGCAAAAACATCCGCACAATTCTGTTGCGCGCGATGGTGGAAAGCAAACGACGAATTTCGGGCTGGAATAAAATGACGAAAGCGATGACCCAGATGTCGGTCAGCGTGTGCAGCAGCCACCCCATTGCTTTCAAATTGATGGCTTGGGCTAGAAACGAAAAACCGACGATGACCATCATACCGACGAATATCTGCGCTGCAATAGTCCCGCGCATGACAATATAAAGCCGGTAGAATATGAACGACACGACTGCAATATCGAAAAGGTCGATCAGAGAGACCGTCAAAAAACCAATTTTGAAAAGTTCCATACAATCAGTAGTGGAATATTTATGCAGCTCTCACAATGGCATCGGTGACAACCGCGATTCGTTTCATCTCTTTCACGTCGTGCACTCGCAGAACATTCGCTCCTTGAAAAATACATGCAGCGACTGCGGCGGCTGTTCCTTCAAGCCGCTGATCGACGGGAAGATTGAGAAGCATTCCGATAAACGCTTTTCGGGAAGGTCCAATGACGATTGGGCAGTGCAAATCAGCGAGCCGTTGTAAATTCTTAATGAGGGAGATATTATGTTCGAGTTTCTTCCCGAATCCTAATCCCGGGTCGATCCACACATGTTCGATGCCAGCTTCCCGCGCTTTTTCAATGGATTGCGAAAGCCTCTCTTTCACTTCATCAACAACAATTTCGTAGGCAGGATTTTGCTGCATCGTCTTCGGTGTCCCCTTGATGTGCATTGCGATCAAAACCGAATCGTGAGAAGCGACTACCCGAGCCATCGCGGGATCATAATTCAATCCGCTGATATCATTCACGATCGCTGCCCCCGCTTTCAACGCAGCTTCTGCAACGACAGCTTTGTACGTATCGATTGATAACAAGACATCCGACTGGGATGAAAGTTCCTCGATCACGGGGACGACTCTTCGGATCTCCTCTTCGGCGCTGACTTCTTCTGCGCCTTCGCCATATGGACCTTTCGGTCTTGTCGATTCTCCGCCAACATCGATAATGTCCGCTCCATCCACAACCATTTGCAACGCATGCGCGACAGCCCGATCTTTGTTGAAGTACCTCCCGCCGTCAGAAAACGAATCGGGCGTGACATTCAAAACGCCCATCACATAGGTTCGCGATGAAAGGTCGATGAACTTTCCGCCGCATCGAAATGCGAACGGTGAGTTGTGAATGTCTGTTTTTACTGGAAGCATTGTCGTCGGACGTTCATTTCGTCAGAATATATCGAAATGATGAACGATTAGCAATAAACGAACAACCCTCTCGGTAGAGAGGGTTGTGGGTTAGGCTGACTGTTTCTTCTTATGAGAAAGCATTGTTTTCAGCTTCTCTTTTTGTTTGCGCTGCCGCTTCCGATGTTTCCTGCTGACTCGTATTCCTTTTTTATTCATTGAAAAAGTTTCTCCTTGGATGTGGAATTATGGTTCGCTGCATGAATGATAAAATCCGCATTTCGGGCAATACAATTTGCACTTGCGACTGTCCAGTTTCGTGCCGCAATTGACGCAATATTGCCAGTAGTGGGGTTCCACCGCGGCAGGTTGCACGGCAGATTTCAGGATCGATCGTATTTCGGTGATTCTCAGTCCCTTTTCCATCCTCAATCAAAATAAAAAAATGGATGACGGGAATCAAGGAGCATATCACGGCGGCGAAAGGTATCCGTCGTTCATGACAAACCGATCGTACTTTTCGCGCGATGTGAGAAGAGGAAGCATTGACTCGAAATGGCTGTTCAGTGTGCTCAGCCGTTCGTTTTCCGATTGGAGGGCAAGAAACTTCTGCCTGTCCTTGAGATCTAGCCCGGCTTTCTGCACCAGCAGAAAGGATATTTTGGTATCGGAGGATGCTTCGTTGGCGGGCATCACGGTCCCTTTAAAAGCGGTCTCAACGAATCGGTTATACAACCCTATTGCCCGCCGCCGAAGGGAATAGTTGATCTTTTCCACCCTATCATCAAAGAAAATAACTTCACCGACAAAGTACGGAGCGCCGCTGTCAACAAGCTGTCCCAGGGTGTACCGTGTTCTTCCTTCGACGGCAATATCCAATTGCCCGTCATCGTACTTTTTAACGATGCTTTTGACCATTGCACTGCATCCGGTCGGGTCGATCTTGTCGTTTTCGATAAGATTGATCCCGAATTCCGTGTGGTTCTCGATGCATTCATTGATGAGAGTCTTGTACCGTTCTTCAAAAATATGGAGAGGCAAGAGCGATCCGGGAAAGAGAACCACCTTGAGCGGAAAAAGCGGAAGATTTCGAATTCGACGTGAACTCATAATGCCGATAGATGAGCGGAGGACGATGAGGACCGTCCTCCGCTGTGATGATTATGTTTACCGGGAAGCGGCATCAAACCGGTCGGCGACGTCCGACCAATTGACGACATTCCAGAATGCGGTGAGATAGTCTGCCCGGCGATTCTGGTACTTCAGATAGTATGCATGCTCCCAAACATCGCAGCCGAGAATCGGCGTCGCACCCTCAGTCAACGGATTATCCTGATTTGCCGTTGAGATGATCGCTAGTTTTTTATCTTTGCCGACAACAAGCCAAGCCCATCCGGATCCGAATCGTCCGAGGCCGGCTTTATTAAATTGCTCTTTGAATGTCGCCGTCGAACCAAACGCGCTGTTTATCGAGGAGATAAGATTGCCGGACGTCGGCTCTTTGACTCCGGCCTTTAATTGCTGCCAGAACATCGAGTGATTGACATGACCGCCGCCGTTGTTGCGGACTGCAGTTCGGATTGCTTCGGGCAACGAGCCCAACGATGTGATCAATTCTACAGCCGATTTGTTCTGCAACTCCGGGTTGTTCGCAAGGGCGTTGTTCAAATTCGTAACGTACGCAGCGTGGTGCTTGTCGTGATGGATTTCCATCGTCTTTGCATCGATGTACGGTTCGAGAGCATCAAATGCATAAGGAAGTGCGGGGACCGTGTGAGCCATGTAAATTCTCCTTGTATTTATGTGGTATGAAAGTGGTTAAAATTTCATCTAAACTATTTTTCCAAAAACAATTCTTAATACATATTCAACGCAAGTTTCGCTTCTTCGGACATCATGTTTGGATCCCATCGAGGTTCCCACACGACGTCAACCTGCGCTGAAGTCACCCCTTTTACCGCTTCGACTTTCTGTTTTACTTCCGGCGGCAAACTTTGCGCTGCAGGACATGCCGGCGAAGTGAGTGTCATTTTGATTTGAACGGCGCCTGCTTTGTCGACGTCGACGGAATAAATCAATCCCAATTCGTGGATGTTCACAGGGATCTCAGGGTCGAAACATGTTTTCAATGCCTGGATAACCTGATCTTTCACAATCAACAATTCGAATGTATTAAAATCGGAATTTTCCATCGTCTCATCTCGTCATCGTTCAGTTGATTTTTTGGTCTTCGGTCGATACAACGGCGCCGTTCGATTTCAGCGCCGAATGCAGGGCATGCCATGCCAGGCTTGCACATTTGATCCGAGCCGGAAACTCAGCAACGCCCGCAAGCGCTCCGAGGCATCCAAGGTCGTCAAGATCGTTGACTTCTTTATGGATATCGCGCGTTACGACAGAATGAAATTTCTCGAAAAGCTTTTCTGCCTCTTCCTTTTTTGTTCCTTTGACTGCCGTTGTCATCATCGAAGCCGAGGCTTTCGAAATTGCGCATCCCGAGCCTTGAAAACTCACATCCTTAATGACGTCTCCATCCATTTCAACAAACACCGTGAAGTGGTCGCCGCACAAAGGATTGTAGCCTTCTGCATGATTTGTGGCATGTTCCAGCTTCCCGAAATTTCTCGGACTCTTATTGTGGTCGAGAATCAATTGCTGGTACAGTTCATTAAGATCGCTGCTCATGATCCGAAAATCTCCTTAACTTTCAACAGAGCGCCGGCAAGTGCGTCAATTTCTTCCATTGTGTTGTAGAACGCAAACGATGCCCGTGCCGTTGCGGGAATTCCGAATCGCTGCATCACCGGCTGTGTGCAATGATGTCCCGTCCGAATTGCAATTCCCTCCCGGTCGACAATCGTTCCGATATCGTGCGCGTGAATGCTCCCCATGATAAAGGAAACAACACTCGATTTCTTCTTCGCCGTTCCAATGATGCGCACGCCTTCAATCGATGAAAGCTTTTCTGTCGCATAGGTCAAAAGACCGTTTTCGTACGACGAAATTGCTTTCAATCCGAGGCTATGGACATAATCAATAGCAACGCCGAGCGCAATGGTATCGGCAATGTTGGGCGTACCTGCCTCAAACTTGTACGGAAGGGTATTGTAGGTCGTCTTCTCAAATGTCACCGAACTGATCATATCGCCCCCGCCCTGATACGGCGGCATCGATTCAAGGAAGCTTGCTTTTCCATACAACACTCCGATTCCCGTCGGACCGCAAACTTTGTGGCCGGAAAAAGCGTAGAAATCGCAATCGAGGTCCTGCACATCAACGGCAAGATGCGGCGTCGATTGGGCGCCGTCAACAAGCACCGGAATGCCGAATTCGTGCGCACGTTTTATGATCTGCTTGACCGGATTGATCGTCCCTAGGGAATTTGAGAGGTACACAATGGAAACAAACTTCGTCTTCTTGTTCAGCAGTTTCTCGTACTCGTCAATCAACAGCTCGCCGTCGTCATTCATCGGAATCACACGCAGCACGGCGCCGGTTTGTTCGCACAGCATCTGCCACGGAACGATGTTCGAATGATGCTCCATCGCCGAGATGATGATCTCATCGCCGGCCTTGATGAATTTTCTCCCGTAACTCTGCGCGACAAGGTTAATCCCTTCGGTCGTGCCGCGGACAAAAATAATTTCGCGTGTTTCAGCGGCGTTCAAAAAAAGTTTTACTTTGCCGCGTGCCTTTTCATACTCATACGTTGCAAGTTCGCTTAACGCGTGAACTCCGCGATGAATGTTTGCATTCTGGGATGAATAATACTTTGCCAGTGCGTCTATGACAACCTGCGGTTTCTGGCTTGTCGCTGCGTTGTCGAGATAGACTAGAGGTTTGCCATGGACTCTTTGAGCAAGTATCGGAAAATCTTCCCGAATGCGAGCTGCGTCAAACTGTGTTTCGCTGCTTTGCCCGGCGTCTTTCACAAGAGTTTCAGTAGAAGGTTTCATGGCATTTTTGTTTCAGAGTGAACAATTTCCGGCAGTGATGTCTTTACAACTTTTTCCTGGAGCCGCTCAATCACAAGCGTATCGACATGCTTGCGTACCGCTTCGTTGTTGATATAATTCGTGACTTCGCCTGCAAATCCGACTGTCAGCAGCGCCCGTGCCGCTTCTTCACTGATGCCGCGGCTCTTCACATAAAAGAGGGACGCAGCATCCAACCCGCCGACCGTCGCTCCGTGCGTACATTTCACATCGTCGGCAAAAATCTCGAGCTGCGGCTTTGTGTCGACCGTCGCCTCATCAGAAAGCAGCAAATTTCTATTTGTCTGTTTGGAATCTGTTTTTTGAGCTTCTCTTCTCACGAAGATCTTTCCGTTGAACACAGAACGGGATTTACCGGTGATGATCCCTTTGAAAATTTCGCGGCTCGAGCAATTCGGCTGCGTGTGGTCAATAAAAGTATGATGGTCTACGAGTTGATCGTTAGCCGGGAGATACAGACCGTCGAGCATCGTTTCGCACTGCTTGCCGTTGACGGCGATATTGATATCGTTGCGCGCTATGGCTGCGCCGAGCGCAAGGCTGAACGCCGTGAATCTGCTTTGACTCCCCTGCTCAACCTGCATCGTCCCGACGTGAAATGCCTTTTCGCTTTCACGCTGGATTTTCACATAGTCAACTGCCGATTCCTTCCCTATGAAAACTTCGGAGACTGTGTTTGTAAAATAAACATCTTCCGATAACGAGACGTAGCTTTCAACGAAAGTCGCCGAGGCTCTTTCGTCTACAATTATGAGGTTGCGCGGATATGAAACGGGATGCGTATCCCCCTGTGCAAATGAAACAAAGAGCAACTGAATTGACGGCTTAACCAGAATTCCTTCTGGCACGTAGAAGAAAGCGCCGTCATGAATAAATGCCGAATTCAGTGCCGCAAAAGGATGACTTTGAAGCGGAAGATGTTTGCCGAGATGTTGCCGGACGACCTCAGCGTTTGAACCAAGAGATTCTGCCAGACTTCCTGCCACAACTCCTATTGGAAGAGCAGAGACATTGGAAAGGCCTTTGTTGAAATGGCCGTTGATGAACACCAAAACGCTCTTTGAACATCCGTCCACAATGTGCCTGGTAGTCTCATCCAGCCGAACGTCCGGCATACCTGCCGCCGGTGCACGCTGGAATTGAGTTCTCGTCAGCGGAAGAATATTGGTGAATCGCCAATCCTCTTGTCTGACTGTTGGAAAGCCTAGTTCGGAAAATTTCCCGATGGCCGCGAGCCGCAAAGTCTTCAGCCACGCCGGATCGTGTGCGGCGCCGTTGTTTTCAAAAGCCTGAAAGTCTGACAGATATTTTTCTATTTCTTGAGATGATTGCATTTTTCTCTTAATTTTTTAGATCAACCGGCTACAGATGCCGCTTCTTCCTTTACGTCGTCATAACCGTTTGCCTCGAGTTCGAGGGCAAGTTCCTTGCCGCCTGATTTTACAATGCGGCCGTTGACCAACACGTGGACAAAGTCCGGGACGATGTAATTTAACAATCGCTGATAGTGGGTCACGACTATGACCGCATTATCCGGCTTTTTTAGCCGGTTGACGCCATGAGCGACAATCTTCAAAGCGTCGATATCCAACCCTGAATCCGTTTCGTCGAGGATCGCTAGCTTCGGCTCGAGCACAGCCATTTGCAGAATTTCGTTGCGCTTCTTTTCGCCGCCGGAGAATCCTTCATTCACGGGACGATTAATGAAACTTGGATCCATCTCAACAAGCTTCATTTTTTCCTTGAGAATTTTGAGAAACTGCATTGCGTCGAACGGCTCAAGTCCTTTGTATTTGCGAATTTCGTTCACACCCGCTTTTAGGAAATAGCTATTGCTCACTCCGGGTATCTCGACCGGATACTGGAACGCAAGGAAAACTCCCTCCTGCGCGCGGATTTCGGGAGCCATTTCCAGCAAATTTTTTCCATCGTACAGTACTGTTCCTTCGGTCACTTCATACGATGGATGCCCTGCAAGCACCTGGGCAAGCGTGCTTTTCCCTGAACCGTTCGGTCCCATTACGGCATGCACTTCGCCCGCGTTCACCGTCAGGTTGATGCCTTTCAAAATTTCTTTTCCCGCAACATTGGCGTGGAGGTTTTTTATTTCGAGCATTTGCTTTTCATTCCTTAATGTACTTTATGATATTTGGGTGTTAGGTATTAGCTGTTAGCTATTGATTGTTCATTGTTGATTGTCAACCAACGCTTCCTTCCAAACTAATGCCCAGCAGCTTCTGCGCTTCAACGGCAAATTCCATCGGAAGGTTTTTAAAGACTTCTTTCGCGAATCCGTTGACGATCATAGAAATCGCGTTTTCGGTGTCGATGCCGCGCTGCTTACAATAGAAGAGTTGATCCTCGCCGATCTTTGACGTTGATGCTTCATGCTCCACACTCGAGGACGTGTTACGCACTTCGATATACGGAAAAGTATTTGCGCTGCATTTGTCTCCGATGAGCATCGAATCGCACTGTGTGTAATTGCGCGCGTTGGTTGCGTTCGGCAGCACTTTCACCAATCCGCGGTATGTATTGCCGCCGAATCCGGCAGAGATCCCTTTCGAGATAATCGTGCTCTTGGTATTCTTTCCAATATGTGTCATCTTCGTCCCTGTGTCCGCGATCTGGCGGTTGTTCACAACAGCGACCGAATAAAACTCTCCAACCGAATTATCTCCCTGCAAAATCACGCTCGGATATTTCCAGGTGATGGCTGAGCCTGTCTCAACTTGCGTCCATGAAATCTTGGAATTTTTTCCGAGGCATTTTCCCCGCTTGGTGACAAAATTATAGATGCCGCCTTTCCCCTCTTTGTCGCCGGCATACCAATTCTGGACCGTCGAATATTTGATCTGTGCGTCATCCAGCGCAACCAATTCAACGACGGCTGCGTGGAGTTGATTTGTGTCCCGAATGGGAGCCGTGCATCCCTCAAGGTAGCTAACGCTCGCCCCTTCTTCAGCCACGATGAGAGTCCGTTCGAACTGTCCCGTCTCCGCCGTGTTGATTCTGAAATATGTCGACAACTCCATCGGGCAGCGGACTCCTTTTGGGATGAAGCAAAATGATCCGTCGCTGAATACCGCCGAGTTGAGCGTCGCAAAAAAATTGTCCGTGTACGGAACGACCGAACCCAAATATTTTTTGACAAGATCAGGGTGATGCTGCACCGCCTCCGAAAAGGAACAAAAAATAATTCCAAGCTCGCCAAGTTTTTCCCTGAATGTCGTCGCAACAGAGACGCTGTCGAAAATAGCGTCGACCGCGACACCGCTCATCCGCTTCTGTTCCGTGATCGAAATACCGAGTTTCTCGTAGGTCGCCAGAATTTCTTTATCGACCTCGTCCAAGCTGTTTACCTCCGGTTTCTTCCTCGGCGCTGCATAGTAGATGATATTCTGATAGTCGATCGCCGGATAGGAGAAATTTTGCCAATGCGGCTCATCCTTCAGCGTCAGCCAATGACGAAAAGCCTTGAGGCGCCATTCGAGCATGAACTCCGGCTCATTCTTCTTGAATGAAATCAAGCGGATGACATCTTCGCTCAGTCCCTTTGGAATCGCGTCGGTATCGATGTCGGTAACAAAACCGTACTTGTATTCCTTGTTAACCAGTGTCTCCATTGATTCTTGCATCAGAACTCCATTCCTAAGTATATCTGTGTTCAACTTACACGCCAAAAGAACTGCCGCATCCACACGTCTTTGCTGCCTGCGGATTGTTGAAAACGAAGCCGCGCCCGTTCAGTCCATCGGTAAAATCCAAAACGGTTCCTGAAAGATAGAACATGCTTTTCTGATCCACGAATACTTTGATGCCGTGGAGGTCGAGAACATTATCTTTCTCATTTGCCTTCTCGTCGAACGCGAGGACGTACGTCAGTCCCGAGCATCCGCCGCCCTTCACGCCGAGCCGCAAGCCGTGCGATTCCGGGATGTTATTCGAAGATTTGATATTTCTCACTTCTGCCGCCGCCTTCTCCGTCAATTGTATTTCGTCCGGAATTGTCGTCTGCGGTTGTGGTCCCTGCGCTGTAAGTACTTCAGACATGGTTACTACTCCTTGTTGATTGTAAATTCTTAATTCCTAATTCTTAATTTGCCTACGATGCTTTCTTTGCCGCAAACTCGGGATACAGCAGCACCCATCCCTGCTGGTTCACTTTCTTGAAGATGTTTTGCTTTTCAAAATGTTGCGCCACCTCGCGGGCCACAAGTTCCGCGTCGCCGTAGCCGATCTCCAGGTTCCTCTGTTCAAAAAAACCGATGATACCGTAATGCAAATCCCGGAAAAAGAAGTTTGACAAGTGATACAACGGGAATTTCGCCTTCAAAAAATGAAGGAACTCAACCTGGTTATTAAAGATTGTCGCTGATCTTTTCATTGCAGAATTTTTCTTCTCGCTTAGTGGCTTAACGCAGCGACCGCGGGTAATTTCTTTTTTTTCATCATTTGATACTGCGGCGACGACTCGCGCAGCCGCCGCACCGTCTCCGCTATTTTCTTTCCTGCGTATTCGACTTCTTCTTGTGTGGTAAACCTTCCCAGCCCAATGCGAATCGTGGAACGAGCCAGTTCATCCTCGAGCCCAATTGCCTTTGCGACGTGCGAGATTTTCGCACCATCGAGGTCTGCGGAAGAACATGCCGAACCCGATGAGATCGCCACATCGTTTTTTAAAGCCATCATCAAGTCGTCTGCATAAACGTACGGAAACGTTATATTCAGATTGTTGTATAAGCGGCTTGTCGGATGCCCGTTGCGTCGCGCTCCTTCAATCGAAAGCAATTGTTCCTCCAACGTATCCCGGAGTGCCGCGATGCGAGCCGATTCACCGCTGTATTGTTCCGCGAGCTGAACAGCTTTTGCAAACCCGACAATCGCCGGAACGTTTAGTGTGCCCGAACGCATTCCCATCTCGTGTCCCCCTCCGTCCATTTGTTGGATAACCTTGACGCGAGGGTTTTTGCTCCGCACGTACAGCGCACCGATTCCTTTCGGCCCGTACACCTTGTGCGCGCTGAAAGACATACAATGGACATTCAAATCTTGAACGTTGATCGGAAGTTTTCCGATGCACTGCGCGGCGTCGGTGTGCAGGAGAATTCCACGCTCAAGACAGATGCTGCCGATTTCCGCGAGAGGAGCGATCGTCCCGATTTCGTTATTCGCCATCATCACCGAGACCAGAACAGTTTCGTCGGTAATGGCGTCGCGAACATCTCGCGGGCGCACCATTCCAAATTCATCCACACCCAAATACGTAACCCGGAACCCGGATCGCTCCAGAACAGAACAAACATCCAGAATTGACTTGTGTTCGGTTTTGGATGTAATGAAATGCTTTCCCTTCTTGAGGTATGCTTCAGCAACACCTTTGAGTGCAAGGTTGTTAGACTCCGTTGCCCCGCTTGTAAAGATAATTTCTTTTGCATCGGCGTTAATCTGCCGGGCAATTATTCTTCGCGCGTTTTCTACTGCCTCTTCCGCAACCCAGCCGAACCGATGCTGGCGGCTGGCCGCATTGCCGAAATGCTCCGTAAAAAAAGGCATCATCGCATCGACCACCTGCGGGTCAACTTGCGTTGTAGAATGATTATCCATGTACACCGGGAGTTTCATTGTCACACAATCTCTGAGAGTTTCATGGTTTGAAACACTTGCTCAATGTTCAACTGAATTTTTCCGAGAGGATTCTTTATTGTGCAATTATCGTAGATAGAACAACTGTCCGGACTTTCCGCAATGCATTGAGTGATCGCCGGCAGATGATCTTCAATTGCATGGATGATCGCCGAGATTGAAAGCTCACCGGCACCTTTCGCTAGTGTATAACCGCCGTAGACTCCCTGATGGGAAACAATCAACCCTCTTTTTGCCATCCGTTGCATCACTTTTGCCAGCAGTTCGTACGGAATCTGGTAGCGGTCGGCGATTTCCTTTGCGGTCGTAATTCTGCCCGATTCTGCGGCTGCAATATGCCGTATCGCAATCAACCCGTATTCGACTCTTTTGGACAACTTTAACATCTACATATACCCGACTAATTATGTCTTACTTCACTGCAAGCCAATCCCAGATTCATTCTGTTTAACAAACATTATTGCTAATTGGTTCTGATTGGAGAAATACTGCATAAAAATAAACAAAAGTCTCCCGAAAGTCAAGCTGACGAGCATCAGCAGAACGGCGCCTCAGTCTTATCTGCTGTCAATCCAGCAAAAGTTCCGAAGGAGTTCCTTCGGAACCGGCCGACGACTCGTCGATAATCAATTTTGTTTGCTCTGGACGCTTTCCTAAGCGGGCACAGCACTTACTTTTGGGCATTATCTAATTGCCTAGATACTTCCAGCGTAGGTTATGGCATAACAAAAAAGGGCTTATTGACTTGAGTTTCATTTTTGGGTAAGTTGTTGCAAGATTTTTATCAATTTCACAAATCACAACGGGGAAAAGTTGATTTTTAAAGAAAATGAGCCGTCGATGACTGGCACTACTTTTGCCTTAAAATAGGGACATTTACATTTTTTTTGAATGGACAATTTTCCAATGGCAACGAATATAAAAATAGAAGATATTCTCAACGACCTAAAACTTGAAAAAAATGATCAAGACGGGATTAACGCCGTCGCGGTAATCGGACTTGGAGTCATGGGGCAAGGCATCGCGCAGACGATCGCTGCACACGGAATTGAAGTTGTAGCCATCGAAAAAAATGAGAAGCAGCTCGAGACGATGACCTCCATCCTGAAGGAAAGCATGGATAGAGAAATCCATCGCTGGACGATGACCAAGAGCGAAAAGAACTCGACGCTTTCCCGTATTCACGGGTCGGTAGATTTCAAAAATGCTGCTCAATGCAACATCATCATTGAAGCTGTAGATGAAAACTTCGAGATGAAGAGAAGAATTTTTTCAGAACTTGATGACTTGTGCGACTCCGAGACCATCTTCATCTCCAATACTTCTACCCTCACACTCTCAAAACTCGCTGCTGCAACAAAACGTTCCGAAAAAGTGATCGGCATGCATTTCCTTAACCCCGTGCCGAAGGTGCCCCTCGTGGAATTGGTGCGAGGCTTGAAAACTTCTGACAAGACATTCGATACCGTAAGGAAATTTGCCGAAAGGATAGGGAAAACCGTCGTCGAAGTATTTGAGTATCCCGGCTTCGTGACGACGCGAATCATCGTTCCGCTGTTGAACGAAGCAATGCACGTGCTCATGGAAGGCGTCGCGACGGCCGACGGCATCGATACGGCAATGAAGCTCGGCTATAATTTCCAGTACGGGCCGCTCGAGTTAGCCGACATGATGGGCCTGGATGAAGTCCTCGCGTGGATGGAATCTCTTTTCCATGAATTGGGCGAAGCGAAGTACCGCCCATGCCCGCTCCTTCGGCGAATGGTGCGCGAGGGGAAGCTGGGAAGAAAAAGCGGCGAAGGATTTTTCAAATACAACGACCAGGGGAAACACACAGCCTGATATTCCACCACTATTGAACCGACTCTCAACAAACCATGAATATTCTCGTCATTAATTGCGGAAGTTCCTCCGTCAAATATCAACTTATTGAAATCGAATCCCGCCAGGCGCTTGCAAAAGGAGTAGTCGACCGCATCGGGATGAACGGCGCGGTCCTTACTAATCTGCGCTCCGACGGAGATGAAATAAAAATAACCGGCGAAATACTCGACCACACAACCGCAATCGAGTACATTCTTGCCGTACTCCTCAGCAAAAACCACGGAGTGTTAACCGACAAAGACCAAATCAACGCCGTCGGACACCGCGTGGTGCACGGCGGTGAAGCGTTCAGTGCCTCAGTGCTCATTACCGACGATGTCATCAAACGCATTCGAGACAACATTGACATTGCGCCTCTTCATAATCCGCACAACCTTCGGGGTATCAACGCATGTCAGGTTCATTTGCCCAACATACCGCAAGTTGCGGTGTTCGACACGGCGTTCCATCAAAAAATGCCGCCGCATGCGTACCTTTACGGTATTCCGTATTCTCTGTACACGCAGCATAAAATCCGCCGGTATGGATTTCACGGAACAAGCCATTTGTTCGTTGCACAACGAACAGCTGAACTAATGCGGTCGGAATATAAAACCTTGAAACTCATCACCTGCCATCTCGGCAACGGTTGCAGCATGGCAGCAGTTGACAAGGGGATTTCGGTTGATACATCGATGGGGATGACTCCCCTGGAAGGCTTGTTGATGGGAACACGCAGCGGCGATATCGACCCGTATATAATTCTCCATATCATGTCAAAAGAGGGGCTCAATTATTCGGAGGCGAACACGCTGCTCAATAAGCACAGCGGCCTTTTGGGAATTTCGGGCGTCAGCAGCGATATGCGTGAAGTCATTACGGAGATGAAAGAGGGAAATAAAAAAGCGCAATATGCGTTCGACGTGTTTACGTATCGGATAAAAAAATATATCGGCGCGTACCTGGCAGCGATGGGGGGTGCCGACGCGATTGTGTTTACCGGAGGAATCGGAGAGAATAGCCCAGACGTTCGAAGAGCCTGTTGCAACAATTTGGAATTTCTCGGCGTCGAAATAGATGAATCGAGCAATAGTTCAAAAGAAAAAGAGAAGCCGATCCATTCTGCTGCATCAAGAGTAAAGATCTTCGTTGTTCCGACAAACGAAGAACTTATGATCGCTCTCGATACCTCGACAATTTGTGAAGCGCTGAACGTAATGTAACGGCGGGGAAATCGTCCGAACAAAATCGATCTACACCAGTTGATCTGTTTTCTTTTAGACTTTGCGTGATCCTTGTTTCACGGCAATGTTCCCGCGCGTAACATTGACAAGCTCATCGACAAGCGTGTTCGCTGAACTTTTCCGAATTGACACGCGGAGGGTCACGTCGTCCTCGTACACGGTGTCGACGATTCTCGCGTTGCAGTGCGAGAGAGCGTTCATGACTCTGTTCGTTTCATCGTAGGGAAAAGTTATTTGTATCTCTTCGGCCACCTGCTTCGGCACAACAACGGCCTCCGATAACACTCCGATTGCAGATTCAAAATACGCACGTGCAAGCCCTCCTGTCCCCAATTTTGTCCCCCCGAAGTAGCGGGTAACGACGACCAAAATATCGGAAAGATCTTTCGATTGAATCGAAGCAAAGATCTTTATCCCAGCCGTGCCCGACGGCTCACCGTCATCAGAATAGCGAAATTCTCCCCGTTCGCTCCCTAATGCGTATGCATAACAATGATGCGTAGCGTCGAAATACTCCTTGCGCACCTTTGTGAGAATCTCCTCAGCCTGCAAACGAAGTTCAACCGGATACGCCGATGCTATAAATTTTGAACCTTCCACTTTCAACGATGCTGTTACGTCAGCCTTGATGGACTGGTACTCATCCTTCATGGTATTCGTGCGGAGAAGGAATAAGCAAACGTGAGGCGAATGGTGATATCATCCACTAACGCCGGGCCGGGCGCAGGATTGGCTTTGTACATGCGATGTGTGTACAGGACGTTTGGGATAAGATGGACATCCTGCGCAGGCGAATAATCCAATCCCGCCAAAGAAATGATCTGACGTAAGCCGACGGTTTTCTCCGAGGCATTTGCATCATAATAGTCGCTTCGAAGGACCCCCCGGACATTATCAACAATTTGGAATGAGGTATACGCCGACCCGCCCAGCAGGTTTGAATCGGCTGGCGTCACCGAGTTGAAGACGCCATTATGAACAGTCTTATAAAACGCCTCTACTCCAGCTGACACAGACGCCACCTGGTAGCCAAGAAGAGCTTTACCGGAGAGCTTCCATTGCGAATCCGGGTTATTCTCAAAATCAGAATACACTTCCATTACGCCGTTCTTCAGGGGCGTAAAATAGAACTCGCCGTAAAGTTTTTTAAACTTGTCATTTTCAAATTTCACCCCTCTGCCATTTCCGACCATAAGCGCGTAACCGACGCTTCCGTCGGAGACAAATTTTCCCTTAATTCCAGCACCCATGTCATTGATAGACATCAACCCGGTGCTCACGAGGAACACCTCTTTAAGAGATCGATAGCCCCAAATTTTTTCCGCGAGCGTAATTGACGGAGTCGTAGATAATCCAAAGTAGATGCTCGAAAGAGGAACAAGGTCTTTCCATTGGATGAATGCTTGATCTATATAAAAGGTCATGGCACCGGAACTCGTCGTGTCACCATTGTCTCCCTCAAGAAGAATCCGTGCAGAGAATTGTTCTGAAACATCCTGCTCGTACCCAAGGTAAATTCGGCGGATGGAAAAAGCATTATTCCCTTTTTGCGCAGCGTCCTCTGCCTGCGCGGCATACGAATAGTCTGCAAAAGTTTCGCCCCAAATGACTCCCTCATTGGATTTTGGAGCTGAAGAATTCTGTGCAGCAACCTTCTTGTCATCTCTCTTCGCCTGGGAGACAACAACGGAAAAGCAAAAAACAGCCAACAGTAGAAAAACGCAAGCTTTCATGGTACTCCTTTTACAATGGTTGTGGCGGTTTAAAATAACTAAATAGTTTCAGCCATGCAATTGAGACATTGCGCTGCGGTCAGTGAGTACGATCTTGAAATTCAGGCGAATTAACCGTACGTTATATTTTGGATGGATAACTAAATGAAAATAGGAATTACATGTTACCCCACATACGGGGGCAGCGGCGTCGTCGCGACGGAACTCGGCAAAGGGCTCGCGAAACGCGGGCATCAGATTCATTTCATCAGCTATGCGATGCCGATGCGTTTGGACGGGTTCATGAACAATATTTTTTATCATGAAGTCGAGATGGCAACATACCCGTTGTTCGAGTTCCCGCTCTACACTCCAGCTCTTGCGAGCAAGATGGTCGAGGTCGCAAAGTTTGAGAAACTCGATTTGATCCATGCACATTACGCTATTCCGCACGCAACGAGCGCTTACATCGCAAAACAGATCCTGAACGACGAGCACCTGCGCATTATCACAACATTACACGGAACCGACATCACGCTGATCGGGTTGGAACCGAGCTTCCTCTCGGTCATGAAGTTCAGCATTGAAAAGAGCGATGGAGTGACGGCGGTGTCGCGGTTCTTGAAGGAAAAGACGATCACAAACTACGGCATCAACAAAGAGATCGAAGTCATTCCGAACTTTGTGGATACTCAGCTTTTCTCAAGAATGGCGGAGACGAATGTAAGAAAAGCGATAGCCCCGAACGGCGAAAACATTTTGATCCACATTTCCAATTTCCGTCTCGTCAAACGGGTCACCGACGTCATCAGAATCTTCAACCTGGTCCTAAAGAAAGTCCCGTCGAAACTCGTCCTGGTCGGCGACGGACCGGACAGGTCGAATTGTGAAAATCTTTGCCGCGAACTGGGGTTGGGAGACAGTGTTAAGTTTTTGGGAAAACAAGCCGAGCTTGTGGAACTGCTTTCGGCTGCGGATTTATTTCTGATGCCGAGCCAGTCCGAGAGCTTCGGGCTTTCGGCGCTCGAGGCGATGGCGTGCGAGGTCCCTGTGATTTCTTCGAGCGTCGGAGGGCTCCCGGAACTTGTCGTGCATGGTGAGACCGGTTATATCGCCGAGATCGGCGATATTGAACGGATGGCAAAGTATGCAATTGAACTGCTGGTGAACACCACGCGGCGGGAAATGTTCGCGAAGGCAGGCCGTAAGCGCGCCGTCGAGAACTTCGATATCGACGAAATTGTCGGAGTCTACGAACGCCACTATGAAAGGATCCTCAACACAGCTTCAACCAATAGCCGGTAACGTAACAGCACCCATCGTTACACAAAAAAGAATTATCTCGCCATAAAAGCAACGTAGGCAAATCGAATAACAAACGGAAGTCCGTAGAAAAACGCTTGCGAAAGCATCGGAGTGACCAGGCTTCGTGTGCGGTAATACACCAATCCGCCGTACAAGCCCATCAACAGCGCAAGAACATATTCCACAGCATATCCTCCGTACACGGGAACATTCGTTCTGCCGGCTGCAAATGCGACACTGGTGAAAAGAACGACTACCGGAATTTCAACTGATCGTATCACAAATTTTTCCCGCCAATATTTCAACAAAAGCGTTTGGAACAATCCATGGAATAAAATTTCATCCGCGACGGCCGTCGCCATCCATTGAAAGAGAATCCATGCGATCACGTCGATCCTCCCCATCCGGGCAAAATATCCCGGCAGACTTCCCGATACCAGCAGCGGCGTTACTACAAACCCGATCATCGTGATAAATGCCACGGCATAAAACTTCAGAAGAATAGACATTGACAGCCGGATATCGGATGAATTGATTCCGTAACTCCACAAATGTCCTCGTGAAAGAATGGTAATGGCCGTCATGGCGATGGCAAACTGCCAGACATGATGCTCAAAAAGCCACGCGAGCGGGGTTGACAACGATGATGGAATGGGAAGAATATTTGTAAGAATATGAAACGACGATACCCATTCGATGAAAGCGAAGCAAGCAACCACGGCAGCAAGCGAGGCCATTTTCGGTATGATGGGAGACGAGCTGGCTTCTCGCGGGTCAGGAATCGGCATTCAGCTTTTGCATTTCGTTCGTGAAAAAATTACTTTGTCTATTATGAAAGATCTGTCAGCACGGTTAATTGAAGAATTGCTTCAGCACTGTTTGTCGGCAAAGTATACCATCATTGGCGCAAGAGATACTGAAGGGTACCGCAATCCGGACGCGCTGCACAATGATGGATACGGCGACCAGCAGAACAAACGGCCCGACGTTTTTGCATTCGACGAGATAAACAAACGCTTCGTTATCGGCGTCGTGAAGGCAGACAACAACACTCTCGAATCGCCCCACTCACTGACTCAATACGATGTTTTTTTCGACCACAAAAACGCTGAAAACGGAAAACCGACGCAAGTCTGTTTCATCCTTCCGCCGGATTCAATTGCCCAGTTCACGGCGATCATCACGCACTACATCCATCGCGACTATTGGGGCAACATGCTGATCATCCGCTCTAAAGGTATGAATGAAACTCCTTGAACGACAGTCATCATAGCAAACGCAGCTTTGCATACTTGAGCATGAGATTCTTAGGTCCAACGCTGTCGAACAACACGACCGCTTTGCTTGAATCTCCCGTGCCGGCGAGCTGAAGGACTTTTCCCATTCCGAATGATTCATGTTCAACCTTCGCCCCCACCCTCAACGTCATAATTTCTTGAGATTCATTTTCATAATCGGGTTCGCTCTCTCTGTCGAACCCCGTTGGTATCGGACCATGCTGCTTCTTTGCGTGATCCCCTTTGAACGAAAAATGGCTCCCCTCCTGTCCCGCAGCACCGCCATGACGATGCACGGGGAGGGCAACACGCCGGGAAGTTTCATGCAAAATCAGCGATGGGTCGATCTCTTCGGCGAAGCGTGAAAGCACGGGATAGGTAACGTCGCCGAAGCGGTACCGCAGGCGAGTGTGTGTAAGATATAATTTCTTCATTGCCCTGGTAATGCCAACATAAAAAAGACGGCGTTCTTCTTCCAACTCCTCCGGTTCGGGCGCAACTTGGTACAACGGAAACAATCCCTCCTCTAGTCCTGCGATGAAGACAACGGGAAATTCCAGTCCTTTTGCGGAGTGGAGCGTCATCAACGTAATCGCGTTGCGCTGGTCCACAACGGTGTCGACGGGAGAAACCAACGAGACTTCTTCAAGAAAACTCTCCAGCGTAGCGTCGGGTGTCTGCGACGTAAATTCGGTGATCGCAGAAAGCAATTCTTGAATATTCTCCCAGCGGGCGAGCGCTTCGGTGGTCGCTTCCTCCTTCAAGCTCCGCAGAAAGCCAAGTTCATCCACCAGCGCACGGGCAAGTTCGCTGGCAGACATTTGCAGTTTAAGCTCGATATATTTCTGAAGGAAGTGCACAAACTGAAGAATGGCGGTTTTTGCCCGGTCGCCGATTGCACCGACTTCATTGATGTCTTTCATGGCGTCGAATAGACTCCGCGGCCCTCCAGCACCATGCTCGGCATGATAAAGTATTTTTTCGAAGGTCGTGTCGCCGATTCCGCGAACCGGAAAGTTGATAATCCTCCGCAGACTTTCTCCATCTTTTGGATTGACGATAAAACGAAGGTAGGCGAGAACGTCTTTGATTTCTTTTCGTTTATAGAATTCGACGCCGCCGACGATGACGTATGGAATTCCGTTTCTCCGCAGTCCATCTTCCAACGACCGCGACTGCGCATTCGTCCGGTATAAAACCGCGAAGTCCTTCAAGTCCAACTTCATTTTTCCGCATTGCTCTTGAATATGGGAAACGATTTTCATCCCCTCATCTTTATCGTCCTCCGCTTCGATCATCGTGATCAGATCCCCTTGAGCATTGGACGTCCACAAGGTCTTATGAATTTGATTCCGATTATTCTTAATGATGGAGTCCGCGGCGGCGAGAATCGTCTTCGTCGACCTGTAGTTCTGTTCCAGCCTGAAGACTTTGCTCTCGGGGTAATCTCGTTCAAAATCCAAAATATTTTTGATGTCGGCTCCCCGAAAAGCATAGATGCTCTGTGCGTCGTCGCCGACAACGCAAATATTCTTAAACCGTTTTGCCATCAGGTTGATTAGAACGTACTGCGCGCGGTTTGTGTCCTGGTATTCATCTACAAGAAGATACTGGAAACGGTATTGATATTTCTCTAGAATGCCCTCGTTGCGCTGGAATAATTCGATCGGCTTTAGCAGCAAATCGTCGAAATCCATAGCATTGCTCTTGAACAGCCGTTCTTGATATTCCTTGAAGACGAGCGCCGTCCGCTGCTCGAACGGGTCTTTCGCGATCTCATCATACTGCTCCGGCGAAACAAGGTGGTTTTTTGCTCCGCTGATGCGGGACTGGATTCCACGAGGATTGAACTGCTGCGCGGAGATGTTCAGCGACGACATTATATTTTTGACGAGCCCTAGGCTGTCTTCGCTGTCGTAAATGGTAAAATTTCTCTGGAATCCGATCGCTTCGCATTCGTGGCGGAGAATGCGCGCGAAGATCGAGTGGAATGTACCAGCCCACACATTCACCGCCTGCTCGCCAACAAGCTCTTCGATGCGGTGCTTCATTTCTTTTGCGGCTTTGTTCGTGAACGTCAGCGCCAGAATTTGGTACGGCTTAATTCCATTTTCAATAAGATGAGCAACCCGGTACGTGAGCACCCGCGTTTTACCGCTTCCCGCACCGGCGACAATCATCACAGGGCCGCCGGTAACGGAGACCGCCTGTTGTTGAACGGGATTAAGCTGCTTTAGCAAATCCATAGGAAGAGAAAACGAAAATGTGTGTGTGCAAAAAAATACATAAATTACGGAATGGATGCAAACGGGACAAAGAATTGCACGGGGAGAAAAAGGGGGAGAAGTGCCGATGAAGCTTCCGCTACAAAATAATTGCGCCTTCGAGCCGCAGAAGAAATTCTTTGGTCTTCACTCCGGCTGAGTAACCGGCGAGCGAGCCGTCATGTCCGACAACGCGGTGACATGGTACAACGATAGGAAGCGGATTGCTTCCGTTGGCTGTTCCTACTGCCCGGAAGCCGCGCGGGACGCCGACTCTCCGGGCAAGCTGCTTGTACGTGATGGTTGTTCCGTACGGAATCCGCAGTAACTCCTTCCATACCCTCAATTGAAACGTTGTACCTATTTGATCAACCGGGGCGGAAAACTTTGCGAGCTTGCCGTTGAAGTAGCGGTTCAATTGATCGATAGCTTCCTTGTTGCGGCTTTTGTTTTCAACAACATCATCGTCGTCGAAATGGATGGACAACCAGTCGAAAAAATCTTTCTTTGATTCCTTAGGGATACTGATCTTGCACACCCCTTTATCCGTTGAGGCAATATAGATATGGCCAATCTTGGAGTCGAATGATGTGCAATAAACTTTAGGCATACCGAGTGAAGTTAAACGTGGTGATTTCTCCTGCTCTACCGAGGACGTTTGAATATAACAAAGTCGGTAAATGGGCGCAAGTATAATTTTAGGCAGAGAAATTGTATAAAATGCTTCGGGCGGCGGGTTCGATTCTTTGCTTACCCGTATCCCTTCTTAACGAAAAAGCGTGATCGAGAATTACGCGCCTCAGCATTCAATAAAACTGCGTCAACGAATTATTTTCAAATAAGAAATAATGCTCGATTATCGGCTTTATTCTTCGTCTTCGTGATGGCGCAATTTCTCCAATACTGAAAAATCTTCAAGCGTTGTCGTATCGCCGGTTGTTGCTCCCCCTGAAGCAATTTCTCGCAATAAACGGCGCATAATCTTCCCACTTCGTGTTTTAGGCAATGCGTCGGTGAATCGAATGTCATCAGGCTTTGCCATGGCGCCGATTTCTTTGGCTACATGCAGCCGCAATTCTTCTTTTAATTGAGGCGACGGCGTTCGCTTCCCCTCCAAAGTAACAAAGGCGCATATGGCAGAGCCTTTTATTTCATCCGGTTTGCCGACCACAGCTGCTTCGGCGACATAGGGATGGCTAACGAGAGCACTTTCCACTTCCATTGTCCCGAGCCTGTGCCCGGAAACGTTAATGACGTCGTCAACGCGGCCCATAATCCAAAAATATCCATCTTTATCGCGCCTCGCACCGTCGCCGGTAAAGTACATTCCTTTAATGTCGCTCCAGTACGTCTTCTTAAATCTTTCCGGATCGCGATACACACCACGCATCATTGACGGCCATGGTTTTTTGATAACAAGATAACCGCCTTGATTCGCTGCAACAGACTTCCCTTCTTTATTGACGACATCGGGCTGGATGCCGAAAAACGGAAGCGTTGCAGTTCCCGGTTTTGTCGGCGTCACTCCGGGAAGAGGTGTAATCATAATTGAACCGGTCTCCGTTTGCCACCACGTGTCGACAATCGGGCATTTCCCCTTCCCGATAATCTTACTGTACCACATCCACGCTTCAGGATTTATCGGCTCCCCTACCGTTCCGAGAAGCCGGAGTGAACTCAGGTCGTGCTTGAGCGGCCATTGTTCTCCCCATTTTATAAATGCTCTGATCGCCGTGGGTGCCGTGTAAAAAACGTTCACTTTATATTTTTCGACAATGCTCCAGAAACGGTCCGGCTCCGGATGATTCGGAGCCCCCTCGTACATCACAACGGTTGCACCGTTCGAAAACGGGCCGTACACAATATAGCTGTGGCCCGTCACCCAGCCGATGTCGGCCGTACACCAGTATGTATCGGTATCTTTAATGTCGAAAACATATTTCATAGTAAGATGACAGCCGAGCAAATAGCCGGCGGTCGAATGCACAACGCCTTTCGGCTTGCCGGTTGTACCGCTTGTATACAGAATGTATAGCGGATGTTCGGAATCTAGTTTCTCCGGCTCGCACTCAGCGGATGTTGTGGACATCAATCCATCCCACCAATGATCGCGCCCTGGAATCATGCCGACATCCAACCCGACTCTGTTAACAACAACGACGCTCTCGACGGAGGGCGTGACTTTCAACGCCTCATCAATATTTGCCTTCAGCGGAATAATACTTCCACGCCGGTAACCTCCGTCGGCAGTAACGACAAGTTTCGCCTGTGCATCGTTGATGCGGTCTTTCAGTGCCTCAGCGCTGAACCCCCCGAAAATGACGCTGTGCGTCGCTCCAATTCTCGCACATGCGAGCATTGCTATGGGGAGTTCGGGAATCATCGGCATGTAGATGATAACGCGGTCGCCTTTCTCGACGCCGAGTTTCTTCAACACGTTGGCGCACTTGCACACTTCACGATGAAGGTCCGCGTAGGTCAGCGTGCGCGTATCTCCCGGTTCCCCCTCCCAAATAATCGCCGCTTTGTTTTTCCTCCATGTCGTCAAATGCCGGTCCAGACAATTCGCGGAGACGTTAATCTTTCCGCCCACAAACCATTCAGCGAAGGGTAGTTTCCATCGGAGAACTTTCGTCCACTTCTTGTACCAGGAAAGTTCTTCTGCCATTGCAGCCCAAAACTTTTCCGGCGAGTGAATCGATTCGCTGTACATCTTTTTGTACTGCGCGAACGATTTTAACGTCGCCGATTTCGAGAACTTCACACTCGGCTTGAACACACGGTATTCTTTGAGAACGGACGTGATGTTTGCCGAGCCGTTCTGTTGACCTTTTTTGGCCATAGTACGTCTCCTTCAAAAAATGATGCGTGAATAATTGACACCACAAATGCGTGTACAGTTCCGCGCCGGCTACGAAAGCAGCCTGTACGCCATAAACAAGCTGATGAGAAGCAAGATAACGCCGAAACCGCGGGTAATTTTTTCTATTAACGCTTTGTCAAGTTTCATTTTTTGTTTTTCGACGAGTTCGAGAAGGATGAAAAACCATCCGGTCGTTCCGAACCCTGTGCCAAGCGAAAAAAACAAATTGTTGTATGATGAGGCTGCGAGAATATGGTATCCGTGAACAATACCTGCGACGGTAATCCAGTATGCAATGAAGGAGGGATTGGAAAGGTAGAGGACAATGCCGAGAAGAAAATATCGTTTGAATCCGGGAGACTCTTCGCTCTTTGCCACTTTCGCTTCGCGTATGTTGAAGAACGTCGTTTTGATTCCGAGCAAAAAGAACACAGCGAACGTGGCAATTCGAAAAATAAGTTCGATTTTCGGGTTCGAGTTTAACGATGAGATGCCGAACATTGCGGCCGCGCAATACAAAATATCCATCCACCCTGAACCGGCACCGATCATCAATCCTTGACCGGTCTTGCCGGACAGTCCTTTCGTCATGACTGCGATGTTGATAGGCCCGATAGGGATGGTGGTAAAAAAACCGACAACGAATCCTACGATGAAGGCAATCATGTAAACTTTTTTAGTTCTAGGGTAACATTAGGCAATTGCAACGCGCACAACTATTCTGCCGGTGCGGCAGAATTTCGTTTCCACGGTGCCGCAAGAAGATAAAAGAATTGAACAAGAATCGCAAAGCGTTTATGCAAAAACAATTCCTGCGGACGGCTCCGGGTTTACGGAAACTTCTTCCATGAACCGAAGCAGGCGCTCAACAATCGGTTCGGTAGTTACATATGTCATGAGCTCTGCCCGAAGTTTTGCAACATTCGGAAGACCGCGTAAATAACCGGAGTAATGTTTGCGCATTTCAAGAACGCCGGTCCGTTCTCCTTTGTATTCAACCGATAATTTCAAATGCTCGATACAAACTGCAACCCTTTCTTCGAGAGAAACATTTTTTGCGGAAACTCCCGTCGCCATGAAAGTTTTGGCTTGTTGAAATATCCAAGGATTATCAATTGCTCCGCGGGCGATCATCACCCCGTCGCAGCCGGTTTCATCAAACACTTTCTGCACATCAGCCGCCTCAAGAATATTTCCGTTTACAACCACCGGAATTGAGACGACGGCTTTTATTTTAGGAATCCAAGTATAATCCGGTACTCCTTTGTGGGCCTGTGCTCTCGTTCGGCAATGAACAGTGAGTCCCTGTACGCCAATGCCTTCCAACATCTTCGCCACTTCGACAATACGGATTGAGTTCTCGTCCCAGCCAAGCCTCGTTTTGACGGTCACCGGCGTATGAGTTGCTTTGACGACGGTTGAGACAATTCTCTCCATCCTCGGCAGGTCTTTCAAAAGCCCGGCTCCGGCACCGCGCATCGCCACGTCTTTAACCCAGCAGCCGCAATTGATGTCGATGATATCGGGATTCATGCTCTCTGCAATTCTCGCGGCCCCTTCCATCGAGGCCTCTTCACCGCCGTAAATTTGAATACCGAACGGGCGTTCTTCTTCAGAAAAGAACATTTTCTTCTTTGTCTTTGCAGAATTCCTCACAAGCCCCTCCGAGTTGACGAATTCCGTGTAGACAATATCCGCACCAAGCCGTTTGCAAACGAGACGGAACGGAACGTCCGAAACGTCTTCCATCGGCGCCAAAAGGATTGGATTTGATATGGTAAACGACCCGATTTTCATTTTAATATGATATTAATTCACTGTGTCGCCGGGAAGGATATCGGCAACCCTTCCCTTTAATTGAGACGGCAAAAAGTTTTTTAAGTCAACGGGCGATCCCGTCAACGCGGGAAAAGTTCCATAATGCATGGGGATGATGCATTTTGGATTGAGAAGTTCGCACGCTTTGGCGGCCTCTTTTGGACCCATCGTATAGACACCGCCGATCGGAATCATCACGATGTCGGGCTTATAGAGATCCGCGATCAACTTCATGTCGCCAAAGACACCTGTATCGCCGGCATGATACAACGTAACTCCATTCTCGCATTGGATGACAAACCCCGCAGCGTTGCCTCCGGCCAACAGTTGCCCATTATTGTCGATGCTTGAGCCGTGATCAGCATGCACCATAATAATTTTCAGCTTGTCGACCTCATACGTGCCGGAATAATCGAGCACTACTGTCTTTTTCACTCCTTTGCTTGTCAAATAAGCGGCAATGTCGCCGTTACAAACGACCGTTGCATCGAACTTCTGCGCCAGCTCGACGGTATTCCCGATGTGGTCGAAATGCCCGTGCGTTACCAGAATGAGATCAGCTCTGTCAATATTCCGAGCGCTGCTCGGCGCTTTCGGATTATCAAGCCAGGGGTCGATCAGGATGACTTTTCCCTTCGTTGTTAAAATCTTAAAAGCGGAGTGGCCGTACCATGTAACGCTTACCCCTTTGCCTGCTTTGTTCGCCTGCGCAGGCGAGGTGAATGATAAAAAGAACGTCATTGATACTAATGCGAGAGAAATTCGAATAATGTTTTTCATTTGATTCTCTTAGGATGTTGAACGAATTGATCTGATAATAGCATCCGTCATCTCGGTAGTTCCCGTCGTAGATCGCGGGTCTAAATCTTTCGTCACATGTTTTCCCTCTTTGAGAACTTTTGCAACGGCGTTGCGGATTTTCGTGGCAGCATCCTGCTCTTCTAAGTATTCGAGCATCATCGCCCCGGCCAGAATGATAGCGCATGGATTTGCAATATTCTTGCCGGCAATATCCGGCGCGCTGCCGTGCACTGCTTCAAAGATTGCAGCGTTCGCCCCGATATTCGCCCCCGGCGCCAATCCCAATCCTCCGACCAAACCCGAACAAAGGTCGGACAAAATATCTCCGAATAAATTCGTCGTAACGATGACGTCGAACTGATTAGGATTAAGGACAAGCTGCATCGCCATGTTGTCAACAATACGGTCTTCGGTTGTAATCTCAGGGTACTTTTGCGCCACCTCTCGTGCAACGTCAAGAAATAATCCTCCTGAAAATTTCATTATGTTGGCTTTGTGAACGATCGTCACTTTTCTTCTGCCGTATTTCCGGGCGTATTCGAAAGCGGCATGAACAATTCTTTCAGAACCGAATCGCGTAACAATGCCTATTGTCTCAGCGGCGCTCTTTTGTGCATCAACATAATGTTCGATTCCGGAATAAAACTCCTCGATGTTCTCCCTGAACATTATAAGGTCGACTTTCGCATACCGGGATGACACCCCTTCGAACGATTTCGCAGGACGCAGGTTGACAAACAAATCAAATTCTTTTCTCAGTGCCACGTTGACGCTGCGAAACCCTTTGCCGCTCAACGTTGTCAACGGTCCTTTCAGTGCAACTTTATTCTTTTGAATTGACTGGATGGTCGACTCCGGGATCGGATCCTTAAAGGTTTCGATCGCCGCAACGCCGGCGGGGGCGAATTCCCATTGTATCTCGACGCCGCTTGCCTCGATGACCCGCTGCGCGGCTTCAGCAATGCTCGGACCGATTCCGTCACCGGGAATAAGAGTAACAGTATGCATTCTCTGATAAATATTCGTTGGGAAAAGTAGTATGTAAATATACAAAAACCGGTTCGGACTTCCAAACAGATCGAGGCCAAGTGATGCCGTGACTTTCCCAATCAAACCGCTCAGTATTGAAGTGAAAGAACTTTTCCGTAGAAATAGTCATGGCATCACTTATAAAAACGCATCCGTAGCTGTCGGACACCTTATCCGGGAAACTGCAATATGTTGAAATATTTGGTATTGCAAAACAAGAAGGTGTCCGACAGCCGCTCTGAAGTAGTGAGGTCTTTTGCTTCTCATCGTAAGAACTGATGTTCACCCTGATCCCGCCGAAAAGCGGCGGAACGCGACGGTCTCCTTCTGAGTCATAGGCTCATGCGCCTCCGGCGCAGACGCGCTCCGCTTGCTCAGGATGAGCCGTCGCGGCGGAGTCGAAGGGACCAGTTTAGCATCGCTCGGTCTCCACATTCATTCAAAAGACCCCACCACCCGCTTTGAACCTTCCTTGACTCGCTGGCTTTTTTTGGGTAAATTTGTTCGTGTTTGTCGAATCGTGCCTCTGTGGAAGGCAAGTCGAATTTCCTGACATTTCTAATTTTTGCCGCATCCGATTGAAAAAGATCCTCAGCTTCATCAAAATAGAACATACGCTTTTCACTCTGCCCATGATTTACAGCGGCGTGTTCCTCGCATCGAAAGAAAAGCCATCGAATGAACTCTTGCTTCTGGTGCTTCTGGCTTCAGTGGGTGCACGCACCGTCGCGATGACGCTCAACCGTATAATCGACCGTGAAATCGATAAGAAAAATCCCCGGACGGCGAACCGTGAATTGCCAAGCGGAAAACTCAGCTTGTGGCAGGTATGCACCGTGCTAGCGGCCGGTTTACTTCTTTATCTAACTGCCGCCAGATTCATTTCAAACTTCTGTTTCCGTCTTTCGCCAATTCCTCTCGTGGTGTTCATTGTCTATCCATATTTGAAGCGGTTTACGCCGCTGGCGCATTTCGGAGTCGGCCTCGGCATGGCTATGGCTCCCCTTGGCGGATGGTTCGCCGTGAACGGGTCATTCGAGAACATTAGTACAGGCCTGATTCTTCCTCTCTTTGTTCTCTTTTGGGGGACGGGGTTTGACATCATATACTCGACGCTGGATGAGACATTCGACCGCGGCACAAATCTCTTTTCATTCCCCTCGCGTTTTGGGAAAAAACGGGCGCTGCAGATTTCAGCCGGACTTCACTTCCTTGCGTTTATCGTTCTTGTGATTTTATTCTTCCATTCCCTCAAAGGATTTGTTGCGATTCCGCCGCTGCTGCTGAGCGGAATTTTACTCTACCTTGAGCAGAAGAAGGCGGACGACGTCGAACTCGCTTTTTTTAAGATCAACATCCTGCTCGGCTTCAACATTTTCGCGATGGTCATCCTTCCAAGTGTCCTGCCATGAAAATCGTTGTCGGAATTACTGGCTCATCCGGTGCCGTCTTTGCATTGGATTTTTTGAAACAGTCAACATCGGACAAATATCTCGTCATCAGCAAATGGGGAAAGGCATTGATGAAAGACGAGCTCGACATCACGGAAAAGGAATTGCAGCCGTACGTAAAGCGTCAATTTTCGAACGACGACCTCACGGCGCCGATCGCTTCGGGGTCTAACCGCATTGATGCATGCGTCATCCTTCCCTGCTCGACGTCAACGCTCGGGAAAATTGCGTCGGGGATCGGCGACTCTCTTATAACGAGGGCCGCGCAGGTCGCGATGAAGGAACGATTCAAGCTCATTCTCTGCATTCGTGAGACGCCTCTTTCCACCGTCTCATTGGAACAATGCGCCCGGCTTTCGAGGTACGGAGCCGTCATCATGCCGATCTCCTCTCCGCTCTACTTTGTTCCGAAAACCGTCGATGAATACGTTTCGGCATTCACCGATAAACTTCTCGGCGAAATCGGAGAACGAACGTCAAAGGGCTGGCGAACTGAAGAATTAGAATAAGACTTATGCGCTTTACTGCCCTTCGTGAATTTGTCAACCACCTCGAAAAAATCGGAGAACTCCATCGCGTCACTGTCGAAGTCGACCCGATTCTCGAAATCACAGAGATTGCAACACGCGCGCTGAAAGGAAAAAAGCCCGCTCTTCTATTTGAGAAGGTGAAAGGGTCCAACTATCCCCTCGTTATCAATACGTTGGCAAGCGAACGGCGTATTGAGATTGCCCTCGGCGAACAGCCGGATGCACTCGGCGCACAGCTCATTTCTTTTTTTGAAGAAGCCATTCCGCCGTCCGCGAAAATGTTCGTCAAACATCGGAGCATGGTGCGAAGATTCCTCTCCTCGCGGACGACCGATATCATGATCGCCCCGTCCCAGGAAATTATCGAAAAGCCCGACCTTAACGCTCTTCCGATCTTACAGTGCTGGCCGCAGGACGGCGGGCGGTTCATCACGCTGCCGCAGGTGTTCACTCATGATCCTCGAAGCGGCAAACGAAATGTCGGCATGTACCGCATGCAGGTGTTCGACGCCACAACGACGGGCATGCACTGGCAAATTCAAAAAGGGGGCGGATTCCATTATTACCAGGCCGACAAGATAAACAAACCGCTGGAACTTGCGGTGGCACTCGGCACCGATCCGGCGTTGCTTCTCGCAACAATCGCACCTCTGCCGGAGGGAATTGATGAAGCAATGTTCGCCGGATTCCTGCGCAGGAAAGGAACCCAGCTCGTCGGAGGACGGTCGGTCTCGATCAGCGTGCCGGCAAATGCCGAATTTATCCTGGAGGGATTTGTCGCGCCCAAAGAGCGCCGGAGCGAAGGGCCGTTCGGCGATCACTTCGGACACTATTCCGCCGCCGCCGAATTCCCCGTCTTCCATGTCACTGCCATCACGCGAAGAAAGAATCCGATCTATCCGGCGGCCGTCGTCGGCATTCCTCCGATGGAAGACAAATTCCTCGGCGACGCAACGCAAAAAATTCTCGGACCGCTCGCGAAACTTCTCCACTCGGAGATCAATAGTATGTGGGCGTACTATGAAGCCGGTTTTCACAATCTGCTTGTTGTTTCCATCGAAGAGCGGTATCAGAAGGAAGCGATGAAAACGGCGCTCGGTTTAATGGGAACACAACAGCTTTCGTTGACAAAATGCCTCATCACGGTCTCAAACGACGTCGACCCCAGAAATTTTCGGGAAGTGCTTCACGCAGTCCGCGACAATTTCGATCCGCATTTTGATTTCATTCTGCTGCCTAAAGTGCCCCTCGATACGCTCGATTTCACGTCGTATGCGATGAACCTCGGCAGCAAAATGATTATAGATGCAACGAAGAAAAAAATAAAAAACAAATCACGCATTTCAAAAAAAACCGAAGCTTTCATCCACCAATTGGCAGTCCACGACCGGAGAATTATCGCAACAAATCTGATCGCGGACACGCTGCTGCTGGTCAAAGTAAAACACGATGGAGCCGCAGTCATAAGAAAATTGCTCAAGTCAGCAATGCTGGACGGGGTGAAACTTATAGCGGCGGTAAGTGAGGATGTGGATATTCACGATCAAGAAAGTTATATTTGGGGTGTCTTCACGCGTTTCGACTGCGAACGGGACGTGATTTTTACTCAACAGAAACTTGTCGGGATATCCCCCATCTACATCGGAACCATGGGAATTGATGCAACATGGAAAGATGGCTACCCGGAGCCGCTTGCTATGGACAATAAAATTGTGAAACTGGTCGACAACCGCTGGGAAAGCTATTGGAAATAACATGAGAGATCGTAGTGCTTAACATCAATTTCAGAGATCAGATGCTTTCACCGATCTGGGACAAGGTCCGGAACGGCGAACGGCTTTCTCTTGCCGACGGCGTTGCGCTGTTCCAATCGAATGACCTTATCTCGATCGGTAAAATGGCCCACTCCGTCCAGCAGCAGAAAAGCGGGGACGCGGTATATTTTGTCCTCAATCAAAAAATTGAGCCGACAAACATTTGTGTTCTTGCATGCAAGTTCTGCGATTTTGCGACCAAGGCGGGAAAACCGAATACGTATGAAATGACTGTTGCGGACATTGTCGGAAAATTAACCGCGGATATTCAGGAAGTGCACATCACCGGTGGTTTGCATCCGGAGTGGGAATGGAACTATTACCTCGACATGCTGCGGGAAATCAAAAAAAACTTTCCCGGCATCGACGTGAAGGCATTCACCGCCGTCGAGATCGATTTCTTTCACAAAAAATTCAAATTGTCTATTGAAGAAGTTCTTTCGCAGCTGAAAGATGCGGGGCTTAGCACAATGCCCGGCGGCGGGGCCGAGGTTTTTTCTGAACGGGTTCGAAAACTACTTTTCAGCGCGAAAATCGGCGCAAAGACATGGTTTGAAGTTCACAAAGCGGCGCATAAGCTTGGCATTCCGACAAACTCGACGATGTTATACGGCCACATTGAAACATACGAAGAACGCATCGTTCATATGATGAAGCTGCGCGAGGCTCAGGATGAAACCGGCGGGTTCCTCACATTCATTCCGCTGGCATTTCAACCGGGCGTCACCGGAATCAAACCGAAGAACGAGTTCACTTCCGCGATTGACGATTTAAAAACCATTGCGGTTTCGCGGCTGATGCTCGACAACTTTCCGCACATCAAGGCATACTGGGTGATGTTGACAGAAGAAGTTGCCTCGGTCGCCCTGAATTTCGGCGCCGATGACATGGACGGCACGGTCGGCGGGGAAAATATCGCGCATGATGCCGGAGCCGTCAGCCCGATGAGTCTTGCAAAGGAGCAGATGGTCAAGATCATCAGGGATGCATGCAAGATCCCGGTCCAGCGCGACGTCTACTATAATCCTTTGAAATTATATACTGAAAACGTCATTGGAAAAATACCGTATCTGAATTCCGTTCCGTTTTATTCCGACTTCGAAAAACGCCAGTTCAAAATTCTTCCGGTTGCGCCGCGCCGCATGGGCGAACTTTCGACCGCGCACTTTATCGACGCGGGAATCTTCTCGTTGATGGACTATTTTGCGCAGGAGGAGAATCTCGAGCTGATGAATTATTGCATCGCTACGCGCGACCAGGTGAAGAGCGTCATGCTTTTTTCGAAGGAAGGCTGGGGCGACCTGGAAGGAAAACGCATCGGAGTTACCGACGATACCGCGACTTCGATCCGCCTTCTCCAGGTACTCCTGAAGAAAAAATACGGCGTCGAAGCATCACTCGTCAGAATGCATTCCGGCGTGAACGATCACAGCGAATTTGACGCAATCCTTCTCATCGGCGACGAAGCATTGCGAAAGAATAAATTCGGTCTTCCCGGATTCGAGCTTGTCTTCGACCTGGCAAAGGAGTGGTATGATTGGCAAAAGCTGCCGTTCGTCTTCGCAGTTTGGGCTCTCAAAAAATCGTTGGAATCGGAAAAGAAATCCGAATTAAAATATCTGCTCGAATCGTCGCTCGAAAAAGGCGAAACGATGCTCGAAAGTGTGGGCACGCTTCACGGTAAACAGATCGGGTTGATGCCTTCTGAAACACGAGAATATTTGGAAGGTTTCAATTACCGGTTAGGCGACCGGGAGCGGACCGCCATGGAAGTATTTCGAAAACTCTTTCAGGAAATTGAAGTCACCGTTTAAATCTGATTATCACAGCGAAAAATCATCATGGACACATCACCGGCAAATAGATTACAGGAACTGATTCATCAGGGAGACAAACTTGTGCCCGAAGGGGGACTCGAGTTTTCCGGATACAATGCGAAAATGCAAAGCCAATACCTTCTATGGCGGAAGAACTGTCTCGATGCTTTGAGCAAATGCGGAGAAAAAGGTGCGGCATTGCGCGCCCGGCTTGCGAACGACGAGAATGGCGCATATTTTTACCAAACGTCGGCACAGAAAGTCCATGATGCCCTCAAAGAAGCATCAAAATTTACAGAGCTTATTCCCGCATCTCCAATAGCGCCCGTCGCGCCCGCTGCCCTGAAACCCGTCACCGAACCTGAGATCCCAAAAGCCACGGAATCGCCAAAACCGCTGCCGCCCAAACCAGTACCGCCTTCCGCGAACAGCGCATTGGTCGTTTCGGCCGCGAACAATCCTTTGCTGGCGCAGTTAACGTCGTTGCTGAAAGAGCTTAGCATTGAAACATCGGTTTATCAACGCACGGGTGGCGGAAGCGACGCACTTCTGACTTACGTTGAAAAACAATCGACATCGCACTTCGCCTTTTACTTGATCGGTGCGGAAGACATCCCGAGCGCGATGTTCGAACTGGGATATCTTGTCGGAAAAATCGGCGCGAACAGGGTATGCTGCATTTATCAAAAAGATACGGCGGTTCCGAAAAATACCCCCGGCGTACAACGGAAAGAAATTATCGTAAAATTGGAAGAGATCAGTTTTAGTCTCGTCAAGGAGTTGAAAGCCGCAGGGTATTCAGTTTCAATCTAATTGCCGGAAAAGAAATGCAAGCTGAGTTGTATTCCAAAATACGCGGCGGTGAACGGATCACTCAAGAGGAAGGCCTTTTTCTTCTACGCAGCGCCGAGCTGCTCGATGTTGCCGGGCTTGCGAACGAGATTCGTTTCAAAAAAAATCCCGATGAGCAAGTAACATTTGTCATCGATACGAATCCAAATTACACAAACATTTGCAACATTGACTGTATCTTTTGCGCTTTTTACCGCCATCCCGGCGAACAGGGAGAGTATTCGCATACCGTGGACCATATGATTCAAAACTTTAAAGGAGCAGCGGCAAAAGGAGTAACGACAGTTCTGCTTCAAGGCGGAGTGAACCCTAATCTTCCCTTCGAATATTATCTTGAAATGGTCCGGCGAACCGTTGCCGAAGTACCGGAGATTTACCCCCATTTTTATTCCACATCGGAAATCCTTGGGATGAAACAGGTTTCAGGGCTCACACTTCAGGAGGTGTTGCAACGATTGTGGGATGCGGGACTTCGTTCTATTCCGGGAGGCGGGGCTGAGATTCTCTCCGACCGCGTGAAGAAAAAAATCAGCAGTAAAAAAGGGACCTCGGAGGACTGGCTGAACGTGATGCGCGAAGCGCATAAACTCGGCTATAAATCAACGGCGACGATGATGTACGGCCATCTCGAAACCGATGAAGATATTGTTGCCCATCTTGAGAGCATTCGCAGGCTTCAAGACGAACATCGGGGCTTCACGGCATTCGTTCCGTGGAGTTTTAAACCCGGCAACACTCCTCTCGAAAAAATCATTCCGCATTATGCGACGCCAATGCGCTATCTGCAGATGATCGCTTTCTCAAGAATCTACCTTGACAACTTCCAGCATATTCAGGCATCGTGGTTTTCAGAAGGGAAAAAGACCGGTCAGATTGCCCTTCACTTTGGCGCTGACGATTTCGGCGGAACGCTTCTGGAAGAAAATGTCCATGCCGCGGCAAATTTTGTGAACAAGACCAACACCGCGGAATGCATTCAATTGATCCATGAATCCGGCTTCGATGCTGCACAGCGAGGAACGTTGTACGAGTTGAGAAAGCTCTTCCCCAAGGCAAAAGCAGCGTAGATCATCAACCGCGAAGGCACGATTTCCTTCTGTTTTACAAATCGCACCGTCCTCAAACCGCTTCGGTCATTAACCGTTCCGAAATATCCTTCAACGAAGTCCAGGACTCCATCAACTCCGGCAAATACTCGGATGACGTGACAAACGTCCACAAGTATGCGACGATGGAATAAATATTCCCGGTGCTGAAGTCGTCGAGGTCGATTGCGATGTACAAAACGACAAGAAAAATAAGAAGGAGGAATATTCTCATCGCTCCAAAATTAAACGCTCCCCAATTGGCGATCCGCTGCTCGGCCTTCGCCTGCGTGGTGTAATATGCGTGAACCTTGTCGGGGTCTTTTGTCGAAAAAACCTCGTACGCCTCTTCGCGGTTGTCGTGCAGGTCTTTTTGAAGCGTGATCACCCTTTTGTTGTATAAGCGCGAGATCGCAAGAAGAGGAAAAACGATGAACAGGCAAGAAAGAGCAATTCTCCAGTCAAAAAACAAGAGAGCGAACACTGCTCCGCCGATTGAAATCGTTTGTTCGATAACGTCCGGAATCCTGTATTCGGCGAAAGTGATAAATTCCCGGGAAAGTTCAGCCCTCGCCGCCGTTTTAGAAACCGAATGCCCCTTCACCTTTGCCGATCGCGCAACATCGGTTGCAATCTCAGTAAACATCCTCAAAAAAATTCTGGGATCAAGCATTCGCCGCAGCGCACCGACTCCCGAGTTCAGAAGAAAAGCGCCTATCCAGATTAACAGCGGCATAATGTATGAAACTGCGGTTTCGGACGTCGCCTTTTCAATGAGCGCATCGATGACATTCCCGAAAAGCGCGGGTTCGGCAATCCAAGCAACATTCTCAATGACGACAAGCAGCGTCGCAACGATGATGCCCGAGCGAAATCTTCGGAACAGATCAAGAAGATTCATAGATAAAAAAGTAGTTATCTCTTATTACAAGAGTTGTATCTCCGGCACTACGGGTATCAGACCCTTTTCAGCGCCGAGTTTGTACAGAAGTTCGAGCGCCTTTTTCCCCTTCTCGCCCATGTCAACCGTCAGCTCGCTGACATACATTTTCACAAACTTTTCTCCCAGCTGTTGATTGATGCCTCTCCCCCATTGAAGTGCGTACGGAATGGATTCGCGTTGATGGGTATACCCGTAATGAATGCTCTGCTTCAACCCCGATGAAAGCTTTCTTGCCAGATCCTCTCCCAGGTCTTTTCTCACAACATCCAACCCGAGCGGGAGAGGCAGGCCGTTTGATTTTTTCTCCCAGAATTCGCCGAAGTCCAAAACTTTATTAAACCCTTCCGCCGTGTACGTCAGCTGCCCTTCATGGATGAGAACGCCGGCATCGAATTCGCCGGATGTAACCTTTTCCATAATTGCGTCGAAAGGAATGTCAACGTTCTCGATGCCGTCCGTAAAAGTCTTGAAAAGCAGGGTTGCGGTTGTAAGTTTGCCGGGTGTCGCAACTTTCTTCCCTTTAAGTTCCCCAAGGGTTCGATATTTCTTCGAGACGATGACCGGGCCGTATCCTTCCCCCATGCTCGCTCCTGTCGCCATGATCCAGTATTTGCCGGCAACAGACGGATACGCGTGTGCTGAAATCGCCGTAACTTCCAACTCGGCGTTCATTGCGCGGACGTTTAACGATTGAATGTCTTCAAGCATGTGCTCAATAGTAATCCCGTCAAGCTTCACCTTACCGCTCGACAATCCGTAAAACATGAATGCATCGTCCGGATCCGGACTATGTCCCACTCTAATAACTCTATCGGCCATAAGTGATGCTTCCTTTATTTTCCTGTCAATTATTTTTCGCCGCAGTAGATTGTCGCAACACCGAATGTAAGAAGGCGTCGAGTAATCGAATTGAATCCTACTTTTCGCAGGATTGTTACAAAATCATCTCCGTCCGGAAATTTCATGACTGTGTCGGGAAGATATCGGTACGCGTCTTTCTCTTTTGAGACAATTCCTCCAATGAGAGGAAGAATATTTCGGAAATAGAAAAAGTAGAGTTGTTTGAAAAGGAATCCCCTGGGCCTCGAAAACTCGAGCACAAGAATGCTGCCCCCAGGTTTCACTACCCGCCTCATCTCCGTTAATCCCCCTTCGAGATTTTCAAAATTGCGAGCGCCAAACGCCACGATTGCCGCGTCGAAACGATTGTCCGGAAACTGAAGATGTTCTGCTTCTCCCGTTTCGAGCCGAATTTTGCTGTCCAAATTCCGAACAGCGAGCTTTCGCTTCCCGCATTCAAGCATCGGTATGGATATATCGACACCGATCACTTCTGCAGGGTTTAAGCGCAGAGCTGCTATGGCAAAGTCTCCCGTGCCGGTCGCAACATCGAGAATGAGTTTCGGCTTTCGCGATGCGAGCGATTCAATGGCAGCCCGGCGCCAATAGAAATCAATTCCCCCGCTTAGGAGGTGATTCAACAGATCATAACGATAAGCTATAGAATCGAAGATGCGGCGAATTTCTACCTTATGCATTCTGCCATTTTCTTATCAGGTTGAAATTTAAGATACAAAAAAAAGTGTAAAGAATGAACCTTCCTGCGGCTTGGGCAGTGTTACAGTTTGGATGCCCGCTAGAAGCATGCGGGCATGACGAACCTCGAGGTGGGTCATTCCCGAACGTTTTTATCGGGAATCCACATCTCCCGCATATCAAAATATTCAAACTGTAACACTACCGCGGCTTGCCGCAGGGAGGTTTATTTGAAACAGCACTACCGATAGAGTACGCCTCTTCAATAAGTCACGGAAAGTTTTTATATTGAAGTGTGTTTTGATAAATAACTTACGCGATGAGTGTATGGATATCGAGCAAAGATACGAAAAGCTGATTAATTATCTCACAGACTACATTTATACTGTAACGATAAAAGACGGCGTTGTGGTGGATACGTTCCACGGCCCAGGCTGCGTCTCCGTTACGGGGTATACATCCGAGCATTATAAGAAAGATCCGCAGCTTTGGTACAGAATGGTCCATCACAAAGACCGCGAAAAAGTGCTGGAACAAGCGCGGCTGGCTCTCGGCGGTAAAGAAGTAAATCCCCTTGAACACCGCATCATTCACCGGGATGGGACTGTGCGCTGGATTCGAAATAAGATTGTGGTATCAAAAAACGCCGACGGCACTCCTGCCGCATACGACGGTTTGATTAACGATATTACCGAATTAAAAAGAGCCGAAGTTGCGGCTGCAATACGCAACCAGCAATTGAAACAAGCCGACAAGATGGCTTCGCTGGGAATCCTGGTCTCCGGCATCGCGCATGAAATCAATAATCCTAATAACTTCATCCTGTTGAACGCACAACTCTACTCGAAAGTGTGGAAGGACATCACCCCAATCCTTGATGCCTACTACGGAGAGAATGGCGATTTCAGTGTCGCGGGGATGCAGTATAGCACCTCGAAGGAAAAAATTGCGCAATCGCTCGAAGGAATATTCAAAGGATCCGAGAGAATCCAGAACATTACGGCAAGTCTCACAGAATACGCAAAAGCCGACAGCGACAAATTGAACGAACGGGTCGACATTAATAAAGTCGTAGAGATGGCAATTTTAATCACCGGCAATCTGATCAGGAAGTCGACGAATAATTTCAACGTCGAGTACGGCAAGGACATTCCATTGATCAAAGGAAATACGCAGCAGCTTGAACAAGTGGTTATCAACCTCATCAACAACGCATGCCAATCGCTGAACACTCCCTCGGCTGGAATCACCGTTTCCACGTACTACAATAAAATGCGAAACAAGGTGCGGATAAAGGTCGAAGACCAGGGAATCGGAATCAAGGCAGGCGACCTGAAATATATTATGGACCCGTTTTTCACTACAAAGAGAGAGATGGGAGGCACGGGGCTCGGACTATCTGTTTCTTACAATATCGTGAAAAGCCACGGAGGCCTTCTTATTCTCAACAGCAAGCCCGACAAAGGGACAACAGCACGGGCATCGTTTCCCCCTTTGTTGGAACCCAAAGAAGAGCGAACGCTATGAGTTCAAAAATTTTTCCTGCCGGTCCTATTCTCCTTGTCGATGATGAAGAGCATTTTTTGCTCAGTGCTGAATTGACATTGTCTTCAAACGGCATCACCAACATTGAGACGTGCAAGGATAGCAGGCAGGTCATGCAGATCCTGTCAAAACAATACTACTCGCTCGTCGCGCTCGATATCAATATGCAGCACATCTCCGGCATCGAACTCCTCCGGCAGATTGTAAGCAGCTATCCTGAAATTCCCGTCATCATGATCACGGCCATGAACGATGTCGACAGCGCAGTGCTTTGCATGAAAGAAGGGGCGTTTGATTACGTTGTCAAGCCAATCAGCAATACCAAGCTGGTCACGACCATCAAGCGCGGATTAGAGCTTGCAGAAATCCGGAATGAGAATGAGATGCTCAAGCAATCGCTCCTCCGCGAAAATGTCGAACATCCCGAGGCATTCCAGGAAATAGTGACCCGCAGCGTGCCGCTTCGGTCAATTTTCAGATACATCGAAGCGATTGCAAAAACAAACTTGCCCGTGCTCATCACCGGTGAAACCGGAACGGGAAAGGAACTCTTTGCCGAAGCTGTCCATAAAGCGAGCGGACGAAAAGGAGAACTTGTGACCGTTAATGTTGC
>Ga0265314_10000287_pt1 | contig 73159 bp, 59 predicted proteins | sample 4126metaG_FD_203106 | JGI IMG/M metagenome (GOLD analysis project Ga0265314, IMG submission 203106) | Rhizosphere microbial communities from Carex aquatilis grown in University of Washington, Seatle, WA, United States - 4-1-26 metaG | ecosystem: Host-associated > Plants > Roots > Rhizosphere >...
TACTTTTGCGCTGCATCGTTCTGTTCCTCCCTGCTCGTCGTCGAACTTCGCGAGAGATCAACGATGACACGGGTTTCAGAACGATGCGCTTCTTTCAACTCTCCCTAACTGGGGTTTCCGGGCTCAGGCGAAGCACACCCAGCTCGCAATGGACCGGCGTCATAGTCGAAGCGTTGCCCGGGCATCTCGCCGCCCGGCTCGCGCTGCCAAAATCACGACACACGCCAGCGCCGCAGATCCCCATGCTCCGGCGCTACCATCAGCCTGTGAATCGGCGTCGAAGGCTGAGCCCGAATCGGCGTCCAACCGTGACCCCCAATCGGTGCTGCGAAGCCCAATGCAGAAGGTAGGTTAGCGATGGTTGGTGGGGGCAGTCTTCGACGCCGATCTGCGATCGAGCCCCACGCCGATTCACACGCTTCGATCTCCCAACATGTTGGTTTCAGGGAGAAGGCAAGCGCCTAAGGGCGACTTGGAGGACTGGGGTCGCTGAGCCTTTCAGCGACATAGTCCGCTTTGGGAGGACCAGCTACCTCCTTACCCTCCACAAGCCTGGAAGCCTCCCTATGCAGAACGATATCACCGTGCGGATTCAGGGCCATCATCACTATCCCCATGGCAGTCCAGTCCCCATTCTTCAGGTAGACTTTCTCCTCAGTTTGGACCGTGCTGTCATTCCAAATCGATCTCCTGATGATGTAACGCCCATCACTGCCTTGAATCGCCTGCCGGCTCCCATCCAGCTTCAAGTGAATGAGGGTGTGGCCATCAGGGAGCGTCTCCACAATCTCATTGCACCCCGTTTGCTCTATGGTGACCGGATTGTTTCCTGGGAACATGAATTGGCCACTGAAGTTTGGGCATGCCTGCCCGTCGGAGGTAGCCGCTCGGGGTGAAGTACCCTGCGGTGCAGCGGTTTGCTGTTGTTTCTTCTCCAGGTTCGGTTGGGGTTGGATAGTCTCCCGGTATTTGGATGAAGCACAGCCGACGCAAGCTAGCGTGCAGATCAGACAGGCAACGCAGATGTTGGCCGCGCTCAAGGGGCGTTTCATCAAAGCAAGGTTCATTTCGCCCAAGCCTAGTACCACAGGTGTGCCTGGCATTCACCGATTGAGCAATCACCTGTACGTCAGAAGTCGTTCTTGTCAATGACGTCGATGACGAGGTGTGTCGTGTTGTTCGACCGGTCACTGTCCCCGCCGGGCCCCACAGCGTTCACAGTAACGGCGAACCTTCTCACGGTCCTGGGGACGACTGGAATCATCATGTTCATCTCACGTGCGCGCGTCGCGTATGCTTCAAGTTGGTCCAAGGCGCGCCTCGCAAAACGTTACCACCACTCGTCCGAAGCCAGTGACGGGGGTTCATGGCCGGCTGCCACGGCCCAATCGGTCGGCGTATCGCTCAACTATACGTCGACGGATGCACCGGCGGCGAGATCGGCTTGCAGGTCCGATAGCGCGCCCATGAGGAACCCGCTCTTATCATCGACCACGCGGAAGTGGTGCGTGAACAGGACGGGGGCCTTGACGGCGGCGAGCATACGAGCGTGGTTGCAGGAGGCGGCGACCGTGCCGGTCCAAAAGCGCACGACCCCATTCAGGATCGTATTCTTTGAGGTTCTGCGGTGGTTGGTCGCCAGCCATGGCGCTGAACAGCGCGGCGAGCCACGCCGGCAGCTCCGTGGGGGCGGCGGCCACCATCCCGTGCCAGTCACCGATGCTCCATTGGTCTCCAAGATAGGTGCTCCACAGGCGGAACATGTGACCGACCCCTTGGCGCAGCGACTGGCCGCATGACGTGTCGGCCTCGGAGGCGAACAGGGGTGGGTCCTCAAAGTGCGCGCCGCGGACCAATCCCGGTGGCGCGTACGCGGACAGCCAGCACGACAACACCCCGCCGGAGGAGAGACCGGAGATGATGGCGGGTTGGGCGATGCGCCCCTGGATGAAGCGGACGAGATCGTTGCCCATGTTGTCGAGTGTGTAGCGCCCAGGTGTCCGTGAGGAGCGGCCTTGGCCACGTAAGTCGATGGCAAAGCATTGGAAGCGGTCGGCCAGGAGCGGCAAAGCATCCTCATACCCCCACCACGACTCGGTCTGCCCGGGGATCAGCAGCAGCGCCGGCTTATCGAGATCGCCCACGCAGACATGGTTCATCTGCACTTCGGCGGTATCGAAGCGTTCTTCGGGGAAGCGGTGGGCGAGGTAGGTGCGTTCGGCGTATTGCGGCCCGTAGGGGCCGAAGCGCTCCGTCATGGGCATGGGAACCTCCACATGTCGAACGGCCCCAGGTCGTCCGGACGTGGCGGCCGCGCTGTTCGCACGAAGGCCCCCAAGCCTGATGCGAGCTCACCTTCGATCGGGGGCATCACGTCCTCCTTGGGGTGTTCACTCGACGCGGCCGAAGCGCGGGAACAAACCGAGCGCGGTGTCCCTTGCAATGGCAGCATGCATCGTGGTTGACATCTCGTACCTGTCCAGCTCTTCCGTAAACAGACCCACGACAAATGCTGGCGCGTATGGCCAGTCGCTGCCGAACAACACGTGGTCTGGCGCGGCGAACGCGAGCAGGCTCGGCAAGGCAGTCGGGGCCGATAGCGCCGTGTCGAAGTAGAACGATCGGAGGTCGGCGAGCACATCGTCAACCGATCGCTGCATCAGAAATGAAAGGATCATGGCAATACGCTCCGCTGCGTAGGGCATGAATCCTCCGGCGTGAGCGAGGATGATCCTGAGATTGGGATAGCGCTGAATCACCCGTTCTGCACGAGGTTGGCGGCCGCTCGAGTGGTATCGAGCAGAAAATCGACGGTGAAAGGGGGAAGACCCGGAACGCCCGGCGCGGGCAACATCGACGGGTGAACGAACACCACGGCGGCTCGGCGGTCCAGCTCGGCGAACAGCGGATCGAGCTCGGGGGCGCCGAGATATTGGCCGTGGGCATTGGCCAGCAGCACCACGCCATCTGCTTCGAGCGGATCCAGCGCGTACGTCGCCTCGGCGATCGAGCCCTCGACGTCGGGGATGGTCAGCGTTGCGAAGAACCCGAAGCGGGCCGGCGATCGGACAACAACGTCGGCTGCGAACTCATTGACGACTCGCGCCATACGGCGTGCCTCCATGTCGTCTCCGAGATGGACGCCTGGCGTCGAAACGGAGAGGACGCTGGCCTCGATTTCGTAGTCATCCATCAACGAAATGGCCGACTCGTGAGACCACGCGGGGATGGGCAAGCCGCCCGCATCTTGACCTTTGGAGTGAAGCCACTGCGTGTACGCGGGAGGAACAACATGGTGATGCACATCGGTGCGCCGCTTGCTCATCACTGCACACTCCATCGCTGGGGATGACGTCTGCGCGCCCGCAGACGGTCTTGGTCAATTATTCAAGAATGCGCACTCTGGAAAAAGCAGACGCGGATGTCAATCGCCCAACTCTGTGGGTCGTGGGGTCTAAAGAGACCCCACGACCGATCTGTGTTGTTGATTCCCTGCTCAGATATCGATCGCGTCCCCGCACTGACGGCGTGATTCATAGGCCGGTCATCTTCTCCAGGAGCTCCGGATACCGGCCGCCTTCGACCGTGATCCTCGACGCGGCGGCATCGATGTGGCGCAGGTCTTCAGGTGTCAGCTGGATCGCCAGCGCCCCGATGTTTTCATCCAGACGGCTCAGCTTGGTCGTGCCGGGAATGGGAATGATCCACGGCTTCTGCGCGAGCAGCCAGGCGAGTGCGATCTGTGCAGGAGTCGCGTTTCTGCGCTGCGCAAGCCCGCCGAGCAGGTCGATGAGTGCCCGGTTCGCCTTCAGCGCTTGCGGCATGAAGCGCGGCAGCGTACTGCGGAAATCGGCGCTGTCGAATTTCGTGTTTTCGTCGATCTTGCCGGTGAGAAAGCCCCTGCCAAGCGGGCTGTACGGCACGAAACCAATGCCGAGCTCTTCGAGCGTCGGGATGATTTCCTGCTCCGGCTTCCTCCACCACAGTGAGTATTCGCTCTGCAGGGCGGTGAGCGGCTGCACAGCGTGGGCGCGGCGAATCGTCTGTGCGCCTGCCTCGGAAAGCCCGAAGTGCTTGACCGTGCCGCGCTGAATCAATTCCTTCACCGTGCCGGCGACGTCTTCGATCGGCACGTTCGGGTCGACCCGATGCTGATAGAGCAGGTCGATGGTCTCGATCTTGAGCCGCTTGAGCGAGCCCTCGACAGCTCTCTTGATGTGCTCCGGCCGACTGTTCAGACCGGGCGCACCCTTGATTCCGCGGGGGTCGAGATCGGGAGTGAGGTCGAATCCGAATTTGGTGGCAATCGTTACGTGCTTGCGGAACGGCGCGAGGGCTTCACCCACGAGCTCTTCGTTGTTGAACGGGCCGTACACTTCGGCTGTATCGAAGAACGTGACACCTCGTTCCGCGGCGGCTCGAAGAAGAGAGATCATCTCCGGTTTGTCTTTCGGTGGGCCGTAGGAAAAACTCATTCCCATACAGCCGAGGCCGATAGCCGACAGTCCCAGGCTACTGTTTCCCAGTCTGCGCGTTTGCATGCCTGTCTCCTTCACCTACCCGGCGCCTCTTCGCGCCCGTATCCGTAATCATCGGACACGAGTCCCTCGGCGAAGTGGTCGAAGTCGGCTCGGGGGCGTCCCGGGTCAAAGTGGGTGACCTCGTCGTCACGATGGTACGCCGGCCCTGCGATCACGACGACTGCCTCGCCTGTCGATCCGACCGACAAGACTTCTGCTACACAGGCGACTTCTCCGAGCGGGGCATCAAGACGACCCATGGGTTGACGGTGACGCCAAGCACCTGGACACGCATATTTCATGACTGGTTCGTTGTGGACGACCAGAAGTACAAGCTGCATGTCTGCAGCTTTTCCGTGTGGCTCGCCGCCGTCGAACGCGCATTCGCTGGCGCCAATGAAGAGGGCTTACACCACGATACAGGGGCGCAATGAACTCACCTGTACCGGAAACCTGAAAGACTGGGGCCAGACACCGCGCCCCTGAAGGGGCGCTTTTACGACGGGGGCCCGTTGCGAGCCCGTGGTACCCCCACCCGCGCTACTGTCGCCTCGCTCGGCGTGACAGCACCACCGCGGCCGCGAGGAGCCCCAGCGCGGTGAGAACAAAGGCTGGTGACCCCGGACTGAGAACGGGTGCATGCTGAGGCGAAACGCACGTGCCACCTACCCCGGAGCCGTCCGGAGCGGTGCCACCTACGCAGGTCCCCCCAGCTATCGTTGTCCCCGGGCATTGGACATCGCCGTTGGACAAGGAGCAACTGACGCTAGTGGTAGGTCCGCAAAACGTACCTCCATCAAACGGGGTCGTGCACGTACAGCAGTCTGCAAATACACCGCGCGCGAAGATGCACGCGAACAGAACCACCACACCCAGACGCATAGCTACTTTAGCCATCACACCTCTCCCTTATCGTTGAACTTGCCAGTTTCCGTCGTCAGCGTCCCGGACCGTCGCTAACCGTTTACCGTTTTGTCCGACAGTGTCAAGCCAAAGGCGCAAGGACCGTTACAGCCTCCGCAAGTCGCAAGTTGCACGGTTCCAACAATTCCGAGGAGACTCCACGAGCCCGCGTGTGAATCGGCGCCCAACTTTGCCCCTTTCGGCGTCCAATCGTGCCCCCGGTAGACGGTCTGAACCTTCAATGCTGGGAGCAGGTTGGCCGATGCGAGCTGGCTGATCTTGGGGATCAGGCCGTGGTACCGCCGTGTTCGTCCCGCACCGATGAGGAGATGGTCCCCGCCGTTACCGTACCGTGCGCCGCGCGCAACCAGTGATCCGGCCCGCACGATGGAAGCCGCTGTTCGGAAGTTGAGATCTGAACGGCTCTACCCCTCGCCTACGTTACTCCTCCTCCATTCCCGTGCGGACGTGCCCGACCCCGGAGGGAGGCAAAACGGTCATGCATGACGAGCGTGGTGTGGTGGCGCGATAGGGATCGGACCGGTATGCTGCAGTGGCGGGACGCAGATCCGCACCGCAAACACAGATGTCGTGCCCAGAAATTGATATCCCCGAGGCCTCGCGCCGTTACTTCAACGAGTGGGCGGCGCGGTATGACCGGAGTTGGACGCAGATTTGGTTCCGGGAAAACCATCGGCTGATCGTGGAGGCGATGAGCCCGCCGGCGGATGCGCGTATCCTCGACCTCGGCTGCGGGACGGGGCAGCTCGCGGCACACCTGGCGCAACGGGTTCCGCGCGGTAGCGTGCTTGGGGTCGACCCGGCAGAGGAAATGGTACGGGTCGCACGGCGGGCGCACCGCCAGCGCACGAACCTGTGCTTCGAAGTTGGCAGCAGCGAGGCGATCCCGGCCGCTGCCGATACCTTCGACATGGTCGCCAGCACGATCTCGTTCCACCATTGGGCTCGACCCGTCGAGAGTTTGCAGGACATCGCCCGCGTACTGAAACCGAACGGCCGTGTGCTGATCCTCGACCTGTGCCGCGATAATCTGTTCATGGGGGCGCTCGACCAGCTGCAGCGCTGGCTGCAGCCATCGCACGCCGGCATCGCGTCGACTACGGAAATGCGTCGCTACTACTCGCATGCCGGGTTGCGCCGCCTGCAGATCACCAAGCCCCGGTGGCTCCTCATGCTCGCCCAAGGAACGTTGGGCGGCGGATGAAGCGTGCAGTCCGCAGGATCTCTATGGGGGTCGTCTGGCGGGATACGGGATCTGCGCCGTGGCCGGCTCCGTGTTGGTGGGCACGGTTGTGTAACCTCTTCCAGTGCGGTAGGCGGCGTCTGTGAAGCGAGGTGACGGCACCGCTCCCAAGCCGAAGAGACCGCGCGCCGCTCGTTCAGCGTTCCCCAGAACAGCTACAATCAGGGCGCCGGCGCGTCGTGGCAACGCCGGCATCGCTCCCACCGCCCACTACACGGCTCAAGCGTGGGTGAGGGAAGGATTCCCCAACGCCGATCTGTTCGACACCTGGATGGGCCGGGCGCTCTACGGAGTTGCCGAAGCAGCCAGAAGCATTGCCGGGCCGCTGCTGCCCGGCGTGATGCGTCACGCGCAGGAATACCTGTTCATCCGGCACCATGTGTACGAGGAGCGGCTGCGCCAGTTGGCGCCCGATTTTGTCCTGGAAGTCGGTGCGGGCCTGTCTCCCCGTGGGCTGACCTGCACTCGGGAACGGCCCCAGATGATCTACACCGAAGCCGATCTTCCCGATATGGTTCAGGAGAAACGCCGCCGCTTTGAGCAAACCTCGCTTCCCGCCAACTACTACCTCACGACCATCGACCTCCTGGGCGATGCCCTCGTTCTCCCGGTAAACCCTCGTGAGGGTCAGCGGGTGCTGGCGATCACGGAAGGCGTGACGGACTACCTGTCGATGGAGGAGAAGGCGGTGGCTTGGAAGAACCTCTCGACGTTCCTGCGTGATGCCGGTGGCGGAACGTATTTGTGCGAGATTCATCCAATGAGCCAGCACGCTGACTCCCCGTGGGTCGCGCAGGTTGCCATGCGGACCATCGGCGCACTGGTCGGCGGGTTATCCTTCGAGGGGCGGCTCTTCGAATGTCCGGAGGACGCCACTGCGCTCATGCAGCAATGCGGATTCGACGAAGCCTACGTCCTCGACGCGGCAAGCCTCAATCGCAGCCGTCACCATCCACCGATGCAACACTGCCACTGGTTGCTTGTGGAGGCGACGGTGGGTGCCGATTCGCGCTTGTGAAGGGTGAGCGAACACCGTCTTCCCGTCACCACACTGTGTCTGGTTCACATGTCGGGAAAATCAAACTTGAAGGCTGGGTGACAAGCCTCTTGCGCGTGGCATTCGGGTTGCTGTTCTCGTTACACCAGTCGAAACAGCTGGGTGGCTGGCGATGAACCATCTGCGAACGGCCCGCTCGTGTTCCCCCTCGAGCGGCAAGGGTCGAACCAGCGCCAAGACGAGCATGGATGATGCGCGCACAGTGCAACTTTGATCAGGCGTGCACTCGCGAGGTACAAACGGCATGAGAACTGAAGAAGGGCGAATGGCAGCTGCAGTGGGCAAGCCGCCCCAGCCAAAATGTCGGCCGGAGATCACCGCTGAGGTGACGGACCGGCTTCGGGAGGTGTGGCGCTATCGCGTTGCGGACGTCGGATTTGACAGGCGCCGTAGGGTGCATCGACTGCTAGTCGTGCTCGATGTCCCGAAGAAGCTGGCGGTCGAGGTTGCCGTCACGCGTGAGTTCTGCCACGACGCTGACGTCGGGACCTTGCATCAGTGGCTGCGCGGATCCGAGCTGGTCGACCGAGTCCGTGAAGGAAGAAATATCAGGCTTCATTGGAACGGCCAGATCCAGATTGTCTGAGGGCACAGGCGAGGACCGGGCCACCGGCTGCTCCCACCGTCCAATCGCTTCCCATCGTGCGGCGCCGCGGTCCCGAAGAGTTGATACCGCAGAAGCCAGCCGCGGCGCATTCTCCTCTTGACCGAGGATTGTCTGGCCGACTACAAGCCGGAGGCAATTGTGATCCGGACGATGGTGCTCTCGAGTGCTCCGCCGTTGCGACGGCACGGCAGAGGAACGTGCATGCAGGTGATGCCGGGGCGGGCCTCGTCCGTCGTTGCGATCCGTTTGCTTGGCGTCGCCGTCGGGTGCGTTGTTGGCCTGGGCGCTTGCGGGGAGCAGACCACCACGCGCGCCGCCCCAACTCCGGCCAGTACGCCGACTGCGACGCCCACGCCGACCCCCAACCCTGTCGACCGTGCGAACGTGCTGCTGGCGCAGCTGACCTTCGACGAGAAGGTGTCGCTCGCTGCCAGCGGTGAAGCTGGAGTTCCACGTCTCGGAATCCCGGCGATTGCCGCGGCGGACGGTCCGAACGGCGTGCGGCTTGGCGGACCCGGAAAGACCGCCTTTCCGAACGCACAGGCCGTCGCTGCGTCGTGGGATCGCGCCCTGGCCGAGCGCTTCGGCAGCGCGATCGGCGCGGAGGCGGCGGGGAAGGGATTCAATCTGACGCTCGGGCCGACCGTGAACATCCTGCGCACACCGAAGTGGGGACGCGCGGCGGAGACGTTCGGCGAAGACCCCTACCTGTCCGGACAGATCGTGGCATCCGAGATCCGCGCCCTGCAAGGCGCGCACGTCATGGCCGAGGTGAAGCACTTCGCGGCGAACAACCAGGAGATCGATCGTTTCGGTGCCACGGTCGGGCTGGCGCAGTTCTCCCCGGCCGTCAACGTCATCGTGTCCGAACGCGCGCTGCAAGAGATCTACTTCCCGGCGTTCAAGAGCGCGGTCCAGGAGGGGCAGGCGGTCTCGGTCATGTGTGCGTACCCACAGGTCAACGGCCTGTACGCGTGCCAGAACCCAGCCATCTTGGGCACGCTCAAGGATGCGTGGGGCTTCACGGGCTTCGTCGAGCCGGACGCGCTGGAGGCGGTGCGCGATCCGGTTGCCGCCGCCAACGCCGGAACGGATCAGTTCGCGCTCGGCTCGATCGGTGCGCCTCCGATTGACAAGGCGCTGCGTCAGATCTCAACGGAACGCCTCGACGACATGGCGCGACGCATCCTCACGGCGATGGTGAGCGTGGGACTTTTCGAGTATCCCAGCAGCGGTACTGCCGACGCCGAGGTGAGCACACCGGAGCACGTTGCGCTGGCGACGGACATCGGCACCGCTGGCAGCGTGCTGCTCAAGAACGACGGCCAGGTCCTGCCGCTTGCCGGGGACGTCGCCTCGATCGCCGTCGTGGGATACGATGCCGGCGACGGCACGCAGCACATGGAGGGCGGCTCAGCCGCGGTGCTCGGAGGGACGGTGGTCACGCCGCTAACTGCCATCACCGCCCGCGTCGGCCAGGGTGTTACGGTGAACTATGCGCCGGGCACACTCGGCGTCGTGCCGCTGCAGATCGTCCCGGCCGACGTACTCGCGCCGTCATCGGGCAGCGGTCCAGGATTGTTCGGAACATACTATACCGGCGCGGATCTGAGTGGCCCGATCAATCGCACGGCGGTCGTCCGGACGCTCGATGCGAGCAGTGTGCTGGGGACGACGGCGCGCTCGGCGCGGTGGACGGGAACGCTGACCCCACCGCTGACCGGAACGTACCGGTTCTCGCTGCAGCACTCGGGTATCGCGCGGTTGTTCATCGATGGCACGCTGGTGGCGAGCGGTGACACCGAAGGACTGGACAGTGTGATTCTCGGCCCGCAAGCCGCCCCCGCGGTAACCGCGCAAGGCGTGGCACACCTGACCGGCGGCAGCCCCGCGGCGATCACCATCGAGTACGCGGTCGGCTCGGCGTTGATCGGCTCTGCGTTGCACCTCGGGTGGCAGCCACCGGACCCGCAGTTGGTGGAAGACGCGGTCACCGCAGCGCGGGCTTCCGATGTTGCGGTAGTGTTCGTCAACGACGTGACCTCCGAGGGCATGGATCGCACGTCGCTGGCGCTGCCGGGAGATCAGGACAACCTCATCGCCGCGGTCGCCGCGGCGAATCCACGGACGGTTGTCGTCCTGCACACATCGGGGCCGGTGCTCATGCCGTGGCTCGCACAGGTCGCCGCCGTGATTCAAGCGTGGTATCCCGGCCAGCAAACCGGCGACGCGATCGCCGCGGTACTGTTCGGCGACGCCGAACCTTCCGGACGGCTCCCGATGACGTTCCCCACCAGCGAGGACCAGGGGCCGGCGCAGGAGTTGACGCAGTATCCCGGTGTCGACGGTGTCGTCAGCTATGACGAGGGAATCTTCGTCGGCTATCGTTACTACGACCAATACGAGCAGCAGCCGCTGTTCCCATTCGGTTACGGCCTGTCCTATACGACCTTCACGCTCGGCGACCTGCGCGTTGCCAGCCGCGCTGACGGCACCTACGCCGTATCCGTCACCGTGACCAATACCGGTAGCCGTGAAGGTGCTGCAGTGGTCCAGCTCTACGTCGGCTTCCCCACCGTGGCCGAGGAGCCGCCGAATCAGCTCAAGGGGTTCGCCAAAGTCGTGTTGCAGGCGGGCCAGGCGGGCCAGGCGGAGATGACGCTCGACCGCTCGAGTTTTGCGGCGTGGAGTGCGGAGATCAACGACTGGATTGTTCACCCCGGCACCTACCAGATTCGCGTCGGCACCTCGTCGCGGGACTTGCCGCAACAGACGACGCTGGTAATTGAGTAGCGGCGCAATACCAGACGTCGCCAGCAGGGGCTCGCTGCCGGCGGTGGACGGGCTTCATTAGGTGGTGGACCGCGGGGAACGGCCGCGACGACCGGTTGCCTCGATGGCGTGCGCATCGATCGCGGAAATCGCCATGCAGGTGGAGGGAGGAAAATGGAAATCGCCGGGACCTATCTCCCGCATGGGATCTTCGCGCCAACTGGTGCCTGCGGTGCGCCGCGGGTCTTCATTGCGCCGCAACGATACATTCAGGGCAAGGACGTTCTTGCGCAGATGGGCAGGTATCTTGCGCTCGTTCCCGCCCAGCGCGTTGCGGTTTTGATTTCCGCCGGTGGCGAGGCACGCCACGGTGGCCCGCTGATCGAGGCGTTGCGCGCAGCGCGGATCGATTCGATCGTCTGCAGGTTCGATGGCGAATGCTCGAAGCAAGAGGTCGAGAAGCATGTGCGTACTCTTCAGGGCGAGCGTGTCGATTGCGTGGTGGCCGTGGGCGGCGGCAAGTGTGTGGATAGTGGCAAAGCGGTCGCGTTCAGGCTGCATGTGCCAGTCGTCATCGCGCCCACCCTGGCGTCGAATGATGCCCCCTGTTCCGCGCTTTCGGTGCTCTATTCGCCCGCCGGCGTGTCCGAGGGGGTGGAGTTCTATCCCTGCAGTCCGGCGTTGGTGGTTGTCGATACGGGTGTCGTCGCGGCAGCTTCGGAGCGCTACGTCGTTGCCGGGATGGGCGACGCGATGGCGACCTGGTACGAAGCCTCAGCGTGCCTTCGCAATCGCGCCGCGAGCACGATGGTCGGCGCGCGTCCCACGCTTGCGGCCATCGCGATTGGCGAGGTGTGCGCGAATACGCTGTTCAAGCATGGCGCGGCGGCGGCGGCGGCAGTGGCCAGCAGTAGCGTAAATGACGCGCTCGAAGCCGTCGTCGAGGCCAATACGCTGTTGAGCGGTCTGGGTTTCGAAAGTGGTGGGCTGGCGGCCGCCCACGCGTTTGCCCAGAGCTTCACCGCCATCCCGGAGGCGAACGCGCATCATCTGCACGGCGAAATGGTGGCCATGGGTACGCTTGCACAACTCGTCATGGAGCAGCGGTTGGACGAGGCGCGTTGCGTCGCCCGGTTTTTCATCGAGGTCGGACTGCCGGTACATGTTGGGCAATTGTCCATCGATGCCCACGACAGCGCGGCGCTCAAGACGATCGTGGATGACGTCCTGGCGTTTCCGTTCATCGGCAACATGCCGATGCCGATCGATGCTGACGTGATCCGCCATGGCTTGCTCGGCGCTCACGAGTTCGGCTTGGCGTTGACCGAGCAGGGAGGGGACGCATCCTATCGGCGGCTGCACGCTGACTGATGGGAGAGCTCCGTACCGCGATGGGCGCCGCTGCGCAGGCGGAGCGGCTGGCGAGCAAGTATTGCCATGACTGCATCGCCAGCCTGCAGCGTGCCGGCGCGATGCTCGCGTATTGGTTGGCGACGTTTGACGGATGCTTTCTGCGCGCCGTATACACGGAATCTGTGGTCACGTGTTGCGCGACTACTTCACCAACCTGAATTCCCGGTCAACGGCCGTGACTAAACATCAGCGCCGTACCGTATACGGTAGTATCTGATAGACTTATGTCAGCGTAGATATCGAGGTCGTTGCTCGTAGTGTCGAGGACGGCTACCCGACCGCGGCGCCCAGCACCACGAGCATCACGGCCGCGACGGCGGCTTTCAACACGAAACCGGACAACCGTCCGCGCAAGGCCGCCAGGCCCGTTGAAAACGCCGCACCCAGCGTGCCGCCCTCGGACACCACGGCGAGCGCCGCACCGCTAAAGGCACCAGCAAGAGCTCCGAGGAGCGCGCCCACCCCGAACAGAAAGGGCATGCCGACGAGGCCGCCGACAACCCCACCGACCAATGCGCCGGCCATGACGCGCCGTGAGGGGCGGTCGCCCACCGCGCGCGCCGCGGCAAGGAACTCGACCGCCTCGCCGAGCACCGCCAGCAGGAAGAGCCATCCGACGGTCGACCAGTGCACCGTCGCAAATCCCGTCGCCCACCCGTACATCAGCGCGGCGCCGACGATGAGGAAGGTTCCCGGCAACCCGATCAGCAGCGACGCGAAAGACGCCAGACAGGTAATCAGCAACAGCAGCAGGCCGACGATGTGCAATAGGGTGTCCATACGAGGTCCAATATCATTCGCCCACGAGGACCACGATGGCAGGCACGGGCCGGAAACGGTGTCGACCATGCGATACCGCCAGGGAAGGGGCCGTTCATCGACGTCGTTGCCGCCCGCTGATCCTTTCGTTCCTTGGGTGTGATACGGGTTCGTCCGTGGATTTCGCTGCGGAGCCGGCACTCCTGACCATCCTCCACTGTCGTTACCCCATCCGCTGTCGAGCCGAGCGCTGCGTCTCCGGCGCGGTCACGATTCTTCGCAAGAGCGAAGCGAGCGGCCGGCCGCTTCGGCAGATCGAGCTGTGCATCTCTCACGCGGAGATCGTGATCCGGCGGGAACGCCACCGCGGGCTCACGGTCAGCGACTGGCGGTGATGAAAATGGTATTCTGCGAAACCATGCTGCTCGGTACGTCAGCGGCTCCGCGTCCCGATTCGCCGACGGTCATGCGAGGCGTTGGATGGGGTGCTCGGGTCACGGCTGCATAGGCAGGTGAGCTCGCTGAATGGCGCTTGCGAATCTTCGCCCACCCTGTGAAGAGGCGGCCGCACGTGCGGCGCCGGAGACCCCTGGCTGTGCGGCGCACGCCAAGCGCTGGGTGCTCGCGGCAACGGTGCTGGCCTCGAGCTTGGTCTTCCTCGAAGCGACGGTGATCAATGTCGCATTACCCGCCATCCAGCAGGCACTGGATGCTTCGGTGGGAATGATGCAGTGGATCGCGAGCACGTACACCTTGGCCCTCGCCGCGCTGACGATGGTGTGCGGCGCCTTGGGTGATCGGTTCGGTCGCCGCCGAATGCTGCTGATTGGCCTGTCCCTCTTTGCGGTCGCGTCTCTCGCCGGCGGTCTCGCCGCCAACGGCACCGCATTGATTATCGCGCGTGCGCTGCAAGGGATTGGCGCGGCGGTCGTCACACCCAATAGCCTGGCGCATCTGAGCGCCTCGTTTCCACGCGCCGAACGCGGCCGGGCACTAGGCGTCTGGTCTGCGGCGTCATCGCTCACCGGGAGCGCCGCACCGCTGCTTGGCGGGTGGCTGGTCGACGCCGTGTCTTGGCGGGCGGTGTTACTGGTCGGGGTACCCGTGGCGGTCGCTGCTCTGGGCGTATGCGTCGCACGCCTGCCGGAAAATCGTGCGCCGCGCGCTGCTGCCACATTGGACATACTCGGAGCAAGCCTTGCCACCCTGGCGTTCGCCAGCGTGACCGCGGGTTTGATCGGCGCGTCCGGCGGCGCACCGTCTGCAGTCGTGTGGGTGCTCTTGCTTACCGGCTTCGCGTTACTGGCGGGCTTCATATGGTTTGAATCGCGCATTGCCGAGCCGATGATGCCCCCGGAAATTTTTCGCGTGCGCACATTCAGCGCCGCCAACCTGCTGACCTTTCTCGTCTACTTCGCCGTTCCAGCGACGTTCTTCCTGCTCCCGTTCACGCTGGTGCAGGCGTATGGCTATTCCGCGACGCTGACCGGCGCGGTCTTTTTGCCGTTCGCCGTGGTCATGGGGACATTATCCCGCTGGGCGGGTGGTCTCACCGATCGTTGGGGTGCAAAGCGGCCACTCATCCTCGGTCCGCTCATGCTCGCGACCGGTCTGGCGCTCTTCGCGTATCCGTTCGGTGACGGATCGTATTGGCAGACGTTCGTGCCGCCGATGGCTGTCGTCGGCTTGGGTATGGCGCTGATCGCTGCTCCCATCACCGCGGTGGTGATGGGAGCGGTGGGCAATGAACAGGCGGGCGTCGCTTCAGGAATCAACAGCACCGTCGCCCGACTCGCCGGCCTCCTGGCGGTTACCATCGCCGGGCTGGTTGCTGTAGCGGTCTTCGACACAGCGCTTGGCCAGCGCATCGCCGCTGTCGATGCCGCGCCAGCCGTCAAGCAGGCGTTGTTGGCGCAGCGACACATGCTGGGCGGCACTCCCATTCCTCCGGACGCCGGTGCCGCCGCAGCGGCGCTGCAACGCGCCCTGCGAGCAGCGCTGGTCGACGCCTTTCGTGTTGTTGTATTGCTCTCCGTCGCCTTCGCAATTGCTGGAGCCGGCGTCGCCGCCATCGCGATCGACGTGCCGGCCATTGCGGGTGATCGTCGGGTGCAGGACGCTCCGCTGGTGTGCGAGCACCTGGCGCAGGTCGTGACCGTCGCGCCGCGGAGTGAGGGCTGCGAAGCGTGCCTCCGTGACGGCAGCACCTGGATTCATCTCCGTCTCTGTCTTGCCTGTGGCTACGTGGGCTGCTGCGACGCATCGGCGCGGCAGCACGCCACGCAGCACTTCCACGCGACCGGCCACCCGGTTGTGCAGTCCCTGGCAGCGGGCGAGGCGTGGCGCTGGTGTTATGTGGACGAGCGCGTCGTATGAGGACCGCACCGCGTTCCCGCCTAGCCCCATCCCCAGATATCCGCCTATTGAATCCTCGGCGATCGCTTTTGCGCCGCGGCGCGCTGCTCGGAGAGGTAGCGCAAGGCCAATTCCATACCGTGTTCCGTAGACACTCGTGGTGCCCACCCCAGTCGGCGGATCTTCTGCGTCGATAGGTGCCACTGAAAGCCAAACGCTTTGACGTCGACGGTCAGCAATGGCGGCGGGCTCGTGATGCGCAGCCAGCGCCACAGGGTCTGCGTCGCTTTGGCTGCCCCAAACGCCAGCGCGTACGGCACGTGTAAAGTCGGCGCCTTCTTGCCGATCACTCCGGCAATGCGGGCACACACTTCTTCCAGTGTTGGTCCGTCGGCTTCGTCGTGCACGAGATATCCCTCGCCAATAGCGCCTGGGTGCCTGCTGGCGAGCACGCAGGCATCGACAAGATTGTCGATGAACACCCACGGAAGCTTGGCGTTGCGAAACCAGAACGTCATGACACCGTCGTCAATCGCCGCAGCAAGGTTCCGGAAAAACGCCTTGTCGCCGGGACCGTAGACCCACCCGGGGTAAATGATGGAGAGTGGCAGCTGGGTGTCGCGCGCGAACGACCATAACCACCGCTCCGCTTCGATCTTGGTGTCGGCGTAGGGTTCGTTCCAACGCTTCACCGGCGACGTTTCGTCCATCACTTCATCGGCGTCGGGAATGCCGAACACGTCGGAAGTGCTCACCGCCAGCAAGCGCACTCCATGCGCGCGGCAGGCGCGTGCCACCTTTTGCGTGCCGCCGACGTTGACGGCGCGAAAGCGCTCCCACGGCGCCCAGGCGTGCACCAGCGCGGCGGTATGAAAGGCGCGCGTCGCGCCGGCAAACGCGGTGTCCAGGCTGACCGTGTCAGTGATGTCGACTTCGAGGATCTGCAGCTGTTCCGTTGGCCCCAGGGCGCGCAGTTCGGATAGGAAAGGATCTTTCGGTAACGCGAGGGCACGCACCTCGTCGCCGTCGGCGAGCAGGCGGCGCACCAGCGCTTGCCCAACAAAGCCCGCAGCTCCGGTGACAACGGAGATCGGCACGCTCATCGCTGCGGTATCGCGCACTTGCATACGTCCGGTGCCACTGGGCGCCAGTTTGTCCGGATGGCCGCTCATGTGTCAACGTTCCGCAGGCAGCGACTCACCGCGTCCCATCTGGTTGTGGAATCAAGAACCAGTGGTGGCGAGTACGCAAGAGTGCTTGCGCTGCGCCGACTGCTATGGCACAGGAACGCTCTCCAGCTCTCTTCAGACGTGGCGCTACGGCTCGTAACGCTCCTTCAGGCGGCTGCAGACCACAAGGTAATGAATGATGCGCCCGGACGTATTTCGCCTCTTCCATCTGCCTCCATCACTGCGCAACCGACCGAGACGCAGTACCCGGCCCGCGCCAGATCGGCGCGGTGCGGAGGGCACGCGCCCGCCAAGCACCAGCATCATTCTCGATCTGGGCGACGAGGCCGTGGCGTACTGTGCGACCCTGGATGAGGCTCGTGCCGTGGTCGCCGAGGCGGAAGACCGGTGCGTGGCGGTGGCGGTGGCGGATCGCGAGCGCGCTTCCAGGCGTCGAACCTTCATCGCGGTTGCCGAACCAAAGTGAGGACGAAAAGACGGAATCGTCAACCGCACCTTGGGCAGACGAGCGTCGCCCTTTTTCAACGACACACATTGGCGTTGACTGTGATGGGAACGGCGCAGTAGAAGCGTGGCGTAAAACGTGATCGGAGAGGCCAGGCTTCCTTCTTCCTTGCGTTTTGCGTTTCACGGTTTACCCAAACCCCCTCAGGAGGCAGATGAATGGCAACAGACAATCGAGTATTCGTGATCGGCGTCGGCATGACCAAGTTTGAACGTTGCGAGAAAGACGCGCGCGAGCTCGGACAGGCGGCGGCGAAGGATGCGCTCAAGGACGCGGCGATCGATTACGACAAGATCGAGCAGGGGTTCGTCGGGTACATCAACGGCATGAGCACGCTCGGGCAACAGACCTTGTACGGCGTCGGCATGACCGGGATTCCCGTCTACAACGTGAACAACAACTGCTCCACCGGGTCGACCGCATTGTTCATGGCGTACAACGCCATCAAGTTCGGCCAGAACGACGCTGTTCTCGCCCTTGGCTTCGAGAAGATGCAGAAAGGCCCACTCGAAAATCAGCTCCCCGGCCTCGAAAAGCTGAAGGCGGAAACCGAGAAGGACAAGAAGCCACCGATTGCGGCGCGCATGTTCGGCGATGCCGGACGCGATCACATGGAGAAATACGGCACCAAGCCGACGACCTTCGCCAAGATCGCCGTCAAGAATCACCGCCACTCGGTCAACAACCCACGCTCGCAGTATCAGGAGGCGTGCACCATCGACGAGGTGCTCGCGGCGCGCATGGTCTACGATCCGCTGACCATCCTCCAATGCTGCCCGACCAGCGATGGCGCCGCCGCCGCGGTCGTCGTGTCGGAACGCTATCTCAAGGCGCATCCGCATGCCGGCGCCGTGGAGATCCGCGGCATGGCAATGGGCACCGATCGCACGGAGGACTTCGCGCGCGGCCGCATCGGCATGGTCGGCATGGGGATGACCGAGCGCACCGCTCAGAAAGTGTACGAGATGTCCGGCATCGGCATCAACGATGTGCAGGTCGTCGAGCTGCACGACTGCTTCAGTACCAACGAGCTGATCACCTACGAAGGCCTGGGCATGTGCAAGGAAGGCGAAGGCGAAAAGCTGGTCGAGGACGAAGCGACGACCTACGGTGGCCGTTGGGTGGTGAACCCGTCAGGCGGATTGCTGTCGAAGGGGCATCCGCTCGGCGCCACTGGCCTGGCGCAATGCGCCGAGCTCGTCTGGCAGCTCCGCGGTCAAGCCGAGAAACGCCAGGTCGAGAGCGTGAAAGCCGCGCTGCAACACAACCTCGGCCTCGGCGGCGCTTGCGTGGTGGCGATGTACACGAGGGGATAGGCGGCTAAGCGGTTAGGCGGCTGGCGGTCAGGGCGAGATACCATAACCGCCTAATCGCCAACCGCTTAACCGCATAGCACCCGATGCGCGTCCAGCATCTTCTCCTGAATCGGCACGCCGATCGGGCAGGTATTGGCGCACGGCGCGGCGCAGCCGACGCAGGCAGCCGCGTTCTGCTGCAGCTTGGCATATAGGCGGCGGCCTTCGTGTTCCCACCCGTAGTCCTTGGCGTACATCCGGTAGCGCAGGATGTCATTGATCGGCAGCTCGTACACGCAGGAGTCGAGGCACTGCCCGCAGTGCGGCTGGCAGTAGTCGCCGGCGGTGAGCCGGTCGTATTGCGCGAGCAGGGCGACGTCGGTTGGCTGCGCCGAGGTTCCCGACGCATACAGGTACTCGTCGAGATGTCCATGCGTCGAGATGGAAATCACCAGGCACGATACCGCCGGGTTGGACAGCACCCAGCGGAAAGCGGCTTGCGAGTAGGCGCCGGCTTCGTCGCGGAAGTTCGCAAGGTTGGTGTGCTTGGCGCCCTTCAACGTTTTCATGGCGACGATACCGACGTCATGAGCCTTGGCTTTTTCGAGGATGTGACCAAAGCTCGGCCACATGCCGAAGTGATAGGCGAGCATCATGACGTCGAAGCGCCCGGAATCAATCGCCGCGTTGGCGACGGCTTCGAGATTGGGCGTGTGCGTGCTGACGCCCAGGAAGCGTACCTTGCCTTGTTCCTTGAGCCGGTCGAATGCCTCGTGGATGTTCGGGGCCAGCAAGCGCTCGACGCGATCGCAGGAATGCACGTGGATGAGATCCACATGGTCTGTCTGCAACCGCGTCAAGCTTGCATCGACGGCATTGATGATCTTCGGCACCGGCGTATCGTTGGGCAGGTGGCCATCGGCAACACAGAATTTGGTCGCCAGGAAGACCTTGTCGCGGCGCCCCTTCATGGCTTCGCCCAGCACGCGTTCCGAACGCGTGTCCGAATAGTCGGGCGCCGTGTCGAAATAGGTGATGCCGCGATCCAGTGCCGCGCGCGCCACGTCGGCATCGTGAATACCGCCCGACCCGAGGGAGATGTCAGAGACCAACGCGTTGGTGCGCCCCAGCCGCCGATAGCTCTTGACCACCGATCCCTGCCATTCGGCGCGTGGCTGCGGCGCGGTCTTTTCGACGCTGGTCAGGAAGAAGTCGTTGGCGACCGGGAGCCAACTGCGGTTGCGGGCGACCGCGGTAGCCAACCCGGTCACCGCGGCGCCGAGGCCGGCGGTAACGGCGCCGAGCGCCCGTAACACCCGGCGCCGCGTTGGCCCGTCGATGACTTGCTGGCTTTGCGCCCCGGCAAATGGACTCAGCAACCACGCCGGCGACGCCGCGTGACACGCGTCGCACACTGGCTGTCGCCAGCGAGCGAACTGCGCCGCAACCCCAATCCACAGCACGGCGAGTGGCACCCACGCCTTCCACAACGGCAACAAGCCGCGCTCTACCCCTTCAGCGAGGTCGTGCAGCACGCTGCCGCCGAGCGTCCAAGACAGCAGCAAGCCGATCCCATAGACCGCCAACACCAACGCCCGGCGGACGTGAACCACGCGAGCCGCACACGCGCCGCCGCAACGGGGACAGTTCATGGATACCTCCTCTGTGAGTGCGCGCAGTGTATCCGCGGGGACTGGCAATGTCCAAACCGTAGAGGGCTGCGCCCATCGTCTATTCTAGGGACCGCTCCCTCCTTCGACGGGGCTCGGGACAGGGTTGGTCGCTATGCGGTGCCGTCGCAAGAACTTGACTGGCGCGCAACATGTTCTTAGGGAGAAACCTATGGCTGAGACTCCCTCCACAATGGTTCCGCTCGGCACAGCTGCTGCCGACTTCCGCTTGCCGGATACCGCCGGCAAGCTGGTCACACTTGGCGACTTCAAGGATGCGCCGGCCCTGCTGGTGGTCTTCATGTGCAACCACTGTCCGTTCGTGAAGCACATTCGCACAGGACTGGCGCAGTTCGCGCGCGACTACCAGCCGCGCGGCCTGGCCGTGGTGGGCATCAACTCCAACGATGTCACCAACTATCCCGAAGATTCACCGGCAAAGATGGCCGAAGAGGTGCGCCGCGCCGGCTACGTCTTTCCGTACCTCTATGACGAGACGCAAGCGGTCGCGAAAGCGTATCACGCCGCGTGCACACCCGACTTCTTCCTCTATGACCGCAGTCACCGGCTGGCATATCGCGGCCAATTCGACGACAGCCGCCCGAGTAACGGCCGCCCTGTGACCGGCACCGACCTGCGTGCCGCGACCGACGCCGTGCTGCAGGGCAAGAGTGCGCCCGCCGAGCAGAAGCCGAGCATCGGGTGCAACATCAAGTGGAAGCGCACTTAGCACCGCAGAGCGAAGAAAGAATCTCGCGCAAAGCCGCCAAGACGCAAAGTGCGAGTTCGAAGAGAGAATCCTATGGAAGAATTCAAGCGCACGAGAATCTCGTTGAGCCGCCAGCACCCATTTCTTGATTCGTCGATTGGTTAGCGTCGCTCTTTGCGGCTTGGCGCCTTTGCGTGAGTCTTCTTTTCGCGCTGGCGCTGTGTCAGGGTAGCGAACCCACATTGCACGGAGGAACGGCGATGGCAGTTGTCGAAGGCAAACCGGCACCGGATTTCACACTGACTGATAGCGACGGGAAGAAGGTCACCCTGAGGGATTTCGCCGGCAAGGACCTGATTCTCTACTTCTATCCGAAGGACGATACGCCGGGATGTACCAAGGAGGCGTGCGGTTTCCGCGACGGGTGGAAGGATCTCGCGAAGATCGGTGCGGTGGTGGTCGGGGTGTCCGCAGACGGTGCGGAGTCGCACCAGAAGTTCATCGCCAAGTACAAGCTGCCGTTTTCCTTGCTCTCCGATCCTGATCGCAAGGTGATGGAGAAGTACGGCGCCTACGGTGAGAAGATGATGTACGGCAAGAAGACCGTCGGCGTCACCCGCTCCACCGTGTGGATCGGTGCCGACGGCCGCGTGAAGAAGCACTGGAAGCGGGTGGCCAAAGCCGAAACGCATCCGGACCAAGTGCTCGAAGCGGTGCGCGCGGCGCGCTGAGTTACAACACGCTGGCGGCCGCGGCGCGTTCGATCATGCCGAGCACCGGTGCGACACACGCGTAGCCTTCGTCGATCGCTTCCTCGGCCCGGTGGAAGTCGAGCAGCCGAATGTGCCCGAGCTGTGGCGCCACCATGACGTCGGGGGGATCGCCGGCCATCCGACTGCGCGTGATGCGGTCCTGCATGATGTAGATCGTGCCCGCGAGTACCTCGAAGAAACCCGGCCCCTTCGGCCGCGGCCGCAGCAACTGACTGGACAGGAAACTGGCGGTGCCGCGAAACTCCGCGCGCAAGCGGGTCGAGAGCTTGTTGAGCAGATCGGGCTCGCGCTGGCGGGGGGCTGGCAGCTGCCGGCGCGCGCGGCGCGGCGACAGATTGCGGCTGGTGATGTCGCCGTTCAAGTTTACGGCGATCACGATCTCGGCACCGAGCGCGCGGCAGACCGACACCGGCACTGGATTCACCAGGCCGCCGTCGACCAACCACTCCCCGTCCAACTTTACGGGAGGAAAAATGCCCGGCAGGGCCGCGGAGGCGCGCACCGCGTCGAGCAACGATCCTTTCTGCAGCCACTGCTCCCGCCCGGTGGCGAAATCCGTCGCCACCGCGGCAAAAGGCTTGGGGAGGTCTTCGATCAGCTGGTCCGGTTGAATGGTGCGCAGGCCCTTGAACAGCCGCCCTCCCGCGATTACGCCGCCACGCGTCAAGGTGACGTCCATCAATCCAACGATGTCGAACAACGTCACCGAACGAGCCCAGTCGTCGAGTACGTCCAGCCGGCCTGACGCGTAGGCGCCACCGACCAGCGCGCCGATCGATGTGCCGCACACGATGTCGGGTACGACGCCCGCCTCGTTGAGGGCGCGCAGCACGCCGATGTGTGCCCAGCCGCGCGCCGAGCCACTTCCCAATGCGATGCCGATGCGCGGTTGCTTCATGGGGGTCGTCGTCTTCAGACGACTTTGTCCGACTCAGCCGGCGACTTCGTGTCCCCGGCGCGCACGCTGGCAAGGGGGTCTATCTCACGGGCATTGCTGCGAGCGGCGGCCACCTGAACGTCGCCCGCCTCAGGCACGGACTGGCCCGTCAGCCATGCGGTCAGCATCGCATTGACGACCTCAGGCGCCTCTTGCTGCACCCAATGGGAGACGTTGGGGAGGTAGCGCAGTGTCAGATCGCGTACCCAAGCGTCGGTCCCGTACGTCGTTTCCTTCCCGAGCGCCGTGTCGCATTCGCCCCAGATCATCAACGTCGGCACCTCGATGATCGGGTACCCGAGCCGGCGCTGGCGTTCGCCACCGCCGCCGCGGACGAAAGCGCGGTAGTAGTTGGCCATCGCCGTGAGCGCGCCCGGGGCCACGGCGTTATCGCGGTAGACCTGGAGGACTTCGTCCGGGAAGCGCCGCTTGTCGACCGCCATATTGCGGAATGCATCGCCAATGGCGCGAGCGCGCTGCGCGCCCATGAGGAGCTCCGGCAGACCTGGAATCTGAAAGAAGAGCACGTACCACGAACGCAGGAGCTGCCGCGGCCTACGGATCGCCCGTTCGATGACGGCCGGGTGAGGAACGTTCATGATGACCAAACGCTCGAGCGGGCGCTGCCGCCGCATGGCGAAGTACCACGCGACTATCGCGCCCCAATCATGCGCCACGAGGATAGTGGAGCGTGCTCCCGACGCATCAATCAGTGCGGCAACGTCGTCGAGCAGACGCTCGATGGCATAGTCCTCACGCCGCGGCGGCCGGTCGGTTTGCCCATAACCCCGCAGGTCCGGCGCCCAGGCGCGATAGCCCAGCTCGGCGAGGAGCGGCAACTGATAGCGCCACGAATACCAACACTCGGGAAAGCCGTGCAGACACAGGGCCAAGTGGTCCCCCTCGCCGCACGTGGCGACGTGGAACCGGAGGCCGTTGGCCTGCACGAACTCATGGGCAATGGGCGGGGTGTCACTCATGTGATGCGGATAGCCTCAAATCCAAAAACTGAATCTCGCGCGAAGGCGCCAAGCTGCAAAGAAAGACGCCAAGAATCAGAGAAAGGTTTGCGTCGTATCCTCGGCATTCCCGTGAGGCTCCCTATCCTCGTGTCGGCTCTTGGCGTCTTTGCGGCCTAGCGCGAGACATTCTGTCTTTCGCCATTGACGTTAGCTCAGCACGGCACGAAGCGCACCCGATGGCTGCCGGCATCCAAGCGCGCTGTGGATCCGACGAGGGTATAGCCAGCGGGAGCGGCCAGCTCCGCCCGTGTCCCATCGGGCACGGTCACGTCGAGCGCGATGCCGTCCGGCTCGCATCGCCAGCTGACGCGAATATCGCCGTGCACCGTTGGAAACACGCCGCTCGCGTTCTGCAAATCTACCGGCTGGGGCGCGAGACGGAAACGAGTGAAGCCCGGCTCGAGAGGGTACACGCCCAATACTTCGGTGGACAGTTGGTACACCGGAGTCGTGGAGAAGCCGTGACACAGGCTGGCGGTGGGGTCGAAGCTCTCCCACAAAGTGGTCGCGCCACGCGCCAGCATCCGCCCGTAGCGCTCGCGGATGAGTGCGAGGGCCCGATCGAAGCGCCCTGCTTTGGCGAGAGCGCGGTAGACGAAATGACTGTAGAAGGTGTTGGCGAGCACGACGGCGGACTCGGGATCGAACGGCTCGCCGGTCGGGGCGATTGGTGGCGCCGCGGTGAAGACGAGGCGTGCCGGATCGGCGATCCGCTCGATCATCGATGCCCAGCGCTCGCGTGGCGCGATGTCCCAGAGAATCAGCGCGGCATTGGCGTGCTGCGAGACGCGCCGGTCCTGGGCACCGGTTGCCGGGTCGACACAATCGATGTACGCGCCGCGCGCCGCATCCCAATGACGGGCGTTCAACGCGTTGGCGATGCCCGCGGCCAACGTCTCGAACCGTCGTGCCGTTCGCGAATTGTCGAGCGCCCGCGCCAGACGCGTGGCCGCCCGCAGCGCGCCGACCAGCTCCGCATTCAGCGTCGCCGCCTCGCCGTGGCGGCCGAGCGCCGCCCAATCGTGGAAGTGCCAGTGCGGCAGGTCGGCCACCAGTCCGTTCGCGTCGATGTGATGCGCGAACCATTGCAGCGCCCGCTCGATTGCCGGGAAGATGGATTCGAGGACCTCAATCTCCGCGGTATAGACATAGTGCTGCTCGGCGTTGAGTATCCACTGCAAGGTCCAATCAGGAATGAGCAGGCCGTTGGTGCGGTGATCGCCGGGCGCATACATCTGCGTCAGGCCGTCGTTGCGCTGACTTTCGGCGCAGTGCCGCAGAAACTGGCGATTCAAGGCGTTGGCGTCGGGGCCGAATGCCGCCTGCGCAACGAGGAACTCGACGGTTGCATCGCCGAGCCACTGGCGTTGCTCGCGTGCCGGGCAATCTTCCCAGCCGTCGTGCGTACACAGCCGCAACGTGTAACGGCCGACATCCCACAAGCGATTCAGCATCTCGTCCGAGCACGCAAAGGCGCCACGCTCGGCCACCGGGTAGCGGGTGAACGTCGAACCCACGTGACGGATGCGCACACCGTTGCGGGCATTGCGCACCGTGACCTGGGCGTAGCGAACCGCTGTCCATTCGAAGCGCTCGAAGCGTTGTCTCCCGGGTCGCGCCGTGTAGCGGAACAAATGCGCGCCGTGCGCCCGTTCGCGATCGATGCGCGGTTGTGTCGGCGGCTCCGTCTCCCAATCGCCGGGAATCCCTTCGGCGACCGCCACCTCGACGACCTCACCGCCGTCGGCCTCGAGCTCGATGAATGGATAACCCGAGTGGATGCGGCCGAAATCCAGCAGGAACGAGACGTCGCACTCCCCGGTGGTGCGGACGCGCGTTGCGCGTGGATCCGGCGCGAGGAGCGCATCCGGATCGTCCACCAGCCCGATCGGTAGTGGGGTCAGCGCCTCTTCGTACAGCCGACGGTCCGCTGCCAGATCGGGCCGCGGCGTCGCACCATACCATGCGACGATACGCGCCGCTGCCAGAGGAGACTCGTCCAAAAACGGGATCTCACGCGGCAGCAGCACCGGGAATGGCTCTATTCTCATGCCGCCAAAGAAGCTATCGGGTGGCCCGCCACCGGCGGCGAGCACTTGCACAGTATCCCAACTGGAGTCGTCGAAGCCGGCGAGCATCCAGTCGTCGGGCATCAGCCGAGCGTCGTGGACTTCGATGAACCCCAGTCCCCAGTTCACGCGCGGCGTCTCACGTTCCCACGCCGCGCATTCAAGGCAGCGCCACTGCGCGTCGGAGAGAAGGTCGACGATGGTATCGCCGCAGCGGATGCGGCCGTCGCAGTAGAGTGCCCCGTCGCCGAACACCGGCTGCCACAAGCCCTCGACGCGCTGGTACCAGGCCGTATCGACGCCGTAGACGTGCACGAGCAGGGCGATGACATTGTCGCCGGGGCGAAGGTGCGCGCGCAGGTCGTAGGTGTCGGTACGTTGATGCGCCGGATCACAGCGTACCGGGCCGCGGCCGATGCGTGCGCCGTTGACAAACAGCTGATAGCGCCCGTCGACGGTGACGGTGACCTGGGCTTCGTCGACCGTCGCCGGCAGTTGAAATGCGCGCCGGAAGAGAAACCAGCGATTGACCCCATCCTCACGGCGCAGCGGCCCGACGCCAAGGAAGGCGCGAAACAAGGCACCGATATCGGTCGATTGCTTGGCGGTCCAGATGAACGGTGCGCGTCGGTACATGTGATGGGTTACCCCGCTGCTGATTGGGCGCGGACTCTATCAGAGCGGGTCGGCGCGAGCCAACAGCAGGCGGCTCTCACCGCTTGCGCCAGCTCCGCGTGCCGGCAGAGTGCATTCGCGAGCCGCATCTGGCTGCATACCGGAGCCGCTTCCGAACGCCACAGAAGTTGGCGCTCATCCTTGTCAATTCTGAGAGGCAGCGTCGCGCTGTCGCGCAATTCGGTCGAACGTCAGATGCGGCGCCGCGTGGTGCCGTTCTTGCCTTGTCTGTCCACGCAATGTTGGACTTGGCAGCCCCCAGCAACCGACTAGCCTCGTGCACCCGGGCTCGCAGACAAGCGGGCTGGAAACGAGTAGGCAAAAATGGGCACGTGAAGTGGCGATTCTAACTAATGCGGCATCGAGGTGCCCATGACACCCTGCGGCCGCTTTGCCACTGAGGTGGGTAGTCTGATAGTTGATACAACATGCGGCTCTCATTATTCACGAGCAGCAACAAGGAGGAACAACCATGACGAACCGAAAGTGCATCACTCGTGCGGGGGCAACCTGTGCGGCCATCATCGTTGTTGTTACCGCGTGTTCAGCTGCGGCGAGGGCATCAACCCTGATTTGCGCCAGGAAGAGTCGACTGACTGGCCAGATGGTCCAAGGGGCCGCTGTCCACCTGCGGGCCGCATGCAGATCAACAGAGATGGTCGTCTCCCTCAGTGAGCTTGGCCTACCGGATACGAGTGCACACGAGAATCTCCAAGATAATCGGATCACCGCGCAAGATAGTCAGATCATCACGCACGAGAGTCGGATCACCGCGCTGGAAGGCACCCACGCGGAAATCAGCGTCGGCGTCGTCGGTGGCTACAGCCTGCTCGTCCCAGGTGATTTGTCGGACGTTAACGTACCGTTTGCTTCCGAGGCGTGGGATACGGCCGACATGCACGATCCCGGAGCTCCAGCCGCTCTGATCGCACCGGTTGCCGGTCGGTACCTGGTCACGGCAGCGGTTGGCTTCCGGGAGACCGCCAGTCCAGCCGATCCCTCCTCCAACTTGAGAGGGCTGGTTATCACGACGGATTTCGGCATCTGCTTTGGCGCGGTCTCCACCGCGATCGGCGGCTGCTTTGGCGGAGTGCTCGTGAACGCTACCGAGTCGACTCCGGCTTTGGCAACCGTGATGTCCACGAGCGCGATACTGGACCTCGCAGCTGGCGAGGTGGTTCAGATCGATGTGGCCCAGAGCTCCGGCGGGCCGCTGTATCTGGACTCGTCCCAAGCGCAGATGCAGAAGTTGAATTATTGATCCAGCAGATAGGACCTGCGGTCGGCGTCTCTTCTATGACCCGCACCCCCTTCGGGGAGCCTCAGGGCAGGATCGGTCGCTAGCAGCCTGTCGGACTTGGTACTATGCAGCGACCAACGGGAGCGGTCCATAGATAAGGACGCTGGCCGCAGGCCCTCACGGCACACGTGATGCCGGCGCTACGGCGTCGAGTTGCACGTCGCCGACCTCGTCGACGACGATATCGGCACCAGCGTCGACCAGCGCGGCCCGCGGCGTCGAGGTGAGCACGGCGACGGCGCGCATGCCGGCGCGTTTGGCGGCTTCGATGCCGTGCACCGAGTCTTCGATCACCGCGCAGCGCGACGGCGCCGCCTGCAAGCGTTCGGCCGCCTTGAGAAACGCTTCGGGGTGCGGCTTGCCTTGGCTGACGTCCTCGGCGGCGACGACGGCGTCGATGAGGTCGTGCGCGCCCATGGTATCGATCAGCAGGTCGATGTTTGCCCGCGGCCCGCTCGAGGCGATGGCCAGGCCGGCGCCGCGTTCGCGCAGCTCGACGAACAGCTCCGGAATGCGCCGATAGATGCGGATCGCGCCTTGCCGAACCAGCGCGCGGTAGAGCGCCTCTTTGCGTTGGTCGAGATCAGCGAAGCGCTGCGGGGAGACCTCGCCGAGCCAGACCGGAATGATGCTGGCGTTGCGCTGCCCGAAGGTCTGGCGGAAGCGCTCCGCCGTGAACGGGGTGCCGACCTCGTCACCGAGCTGCTGCCAGGCGCGCCGGTGCGCGTCGGCGCTGTCGACCAGCACGCCGTCCATATCGAAAATTACGGCGGCACGCGGCGCGGAGCTCATGGCTGCGTGTATGACGGTTGACACCGCCGTGGTCAACCAGCCGCGGGCGCCCTGCCCCGCGCAGCCGATCGACGACCGGCTTTCAGTCGGTCATAATGGGATCGTTCGGACATCAGCAGACAAGAGTAGAGGTGCGCGCATGCCGGTCGAGATCACCATGCCGAAGCTGAGTGACACGATGGAAGAAGGCACCATTCTGCGTTGGTTCAAGCACGCCGGTGATCGGGTCGAATCGGGCGAAGTGCTTGCCGAGGTGGAGACCGACAAGGCCGACATGGAGCTTGAGGCCGATAAGAGCGGCGTCGTACGCGAGATCCGTGTGCAGGAAGGCGAGTCGGCGGCAGTCGGTGCCGTGCTGGCCATTCTTGCCGACGGCGAGGCGGCGCCCTCGGCAGCGCCACCTGAAACGACGGCCGCGGCGCCCCCCGCACCAAGCGCCCAGCCCACGCCGCCGCCCGCAGCCAAGTCGGCCGCGAAAGCGGCGGCCGCGCCCGCACCGAAACCCGTGCCCCCAGCAGCAGCGCCGGTCGAGCCTCCCCCGACAACGAAGTGGACGCCACGTCCCGGACCACCCGCTCCGCCGGCCGCCGCGTCAGCGATGACGGGCCGGCATGACGTGTCGAAGCTGCGCCAGGCGGTGGCCAAGCAAATGACCGCTTCGAAACGTGAGGTGCCGCACTTCTACGTCACCAGCGAAATCGACATGTCGGAAGCGACACGCCTGCGCGCATCGCTCACCGGCGTGGTCTCCGAGCGCATCACCTTCACGCATCTCCTGATTCGCGCGCTGGCGCTCACCTTGGGGCAGCATCCGCGCGCCAATGCATCGTGGGCAGAGGGGGCGATCATGTACCACGACGACGTCAACATCGGCATCGCCGTCGCCGTCGAGGATGGGCTGATCGCTCCGGTATTGCGCGGCTGCCAGCGGCTGTCGTTGGTGGAGATCGCGCACGCCACTAGGGCTCTTGTCGAGAAGGCGCAAGCCGGGCACTTTGGCGGCGACGCACTCACGGGCGGAACATTCACCATTTCGAATATGGGCATGCTCGACATCGAGGAGTTCAGTGCGGTCATCATACCGCCGCAGGCGGCGATCCTCGCCGTCGGCGCGATCAAGGAGCGGCCGGTCGTACGCAACAGTCAGCTGGCGATTGCCAAGACGATGCGTGTGACGCTGTCGGTGGATCACCGGGTGCTCAACGGCATCGAGGCAGGGCGCTTCATGGAGGCGCTGAAGCACGTGCTCGAACATCCGGTGCTTCTGGTCATGTGACCTGCGGTCGGCGTCTCTTCTATGGCCCGCTCCCCATCGGGTCGCTGCGGGCTGCCAAGACCGATAGGGGCGCTCTCCCTCAACGCGGCATCCCTTCACCGCCGAAGCGAAAACGCATTGCGAGCGCAACAGACTCTATGTTAGAAACCCCGCATCACCACGGGGCACGGTTAGTACCAGTCACAGACTCCGGAGAGCTCGATGGGTCTTATCCACCAAGCGTTTGACTTGTTCTTCCATCTCGACGTCCACCTGAATGAATGGGCGGGCATGCTGGGTGGATGGCTGTATCTCGTCCTGTTCATCATCCTGTTCTGCGAGACCGGTCTGGTGGTGACACCGTTCTTGCCGGGAGATTCGCTGCTGTTCGCGGTGGGCGCCTTGGCATCGATCGACGGCTCGCCGCTCAGTCTGCCCTTGCTCTTGGGCTTGCTCACGGTGGCGGCGGTGTTTGGTGACGCGGTCAATTATGCGATCGGGGCTCGCGTTGGCCCGGCTGTCTTCAGCCGTGAGAACTCACGTTGGCTCAACAAGCGGCACTTGACCCGCACTCACGAGTTCTACGAGCGCTACGGTGGCCAGACGATCATCATCGCGAGGTTCATGCCGGTCATCCGCACATTCGCGCCGTTTGTTGCCGGCGTCGGCGCCATGGGCTACGGGCGCTTCGCGATGTTCAACATCGTCGGCGGTGTCGCGTGGGTGTGCCTGTTCATCCTGGCGGGCTACCTCTTCGGCAACGTCCCCTTCGTGAAGCACAATTTTCACTACGTGATTCTGGCCATTGTGATTCTCTCGATGCTCCCGCCGGTCTTCGAGTACCTGCGGCACCGCCGCGCCGGAACCGGCGGCGCGGCCCCAGCGCCGGCCATCGACTAGCTCCAGCAACGGAGATGTAGGGCGGGCACGATTCCCCGCTTCAGTTCAGTGCAGCACCAAATCGGGCAGCCGCACCGGCGTGACCGTCGCGCAGCGCTGCATGCGACGCATCACCTTGTTGGCTTCGTCGATGAGCGCGCGGCGTAAGCCAGGCTTGTGGGTGCGGGCGCACCAGTCGCGCAGCGCTTGCAGATCGCGGCCGAGCTCGGCCATCTCCGGAACATGCCCACGCAGGCGGCGATCGCGTTGGGCATGTGCAATGGCGGCGTTCCAGCGGACCAACTGCGCATCGATGGCGTTGACCTCGAGATCGATCGACGCGTCATCGACCGGTCGCCGCGGCTTCGCCGCTGCCGGCCGTGGCGCCGAAGCGTGCGGGGCGGTAGGGAGTGGACGGGTCTCGCCGAAACCAAACTTTCGCAGGACGCCGGCAACAAGTCCGATGATGCGCACATGCTCGCCGCGCACGATCAGCGGGAGCATCTCCGGATTCGCCGGCTCCAGGCGAATGCTGCCGTCGACTTCGCGGTAATACTTCTTGACGGTGACGGCGCCGTCGATGTCCGCCACGACGGTCTGCCCATTTTCAGCCGTCTGGCGGGGCTCAACAATGATATAGTCGCCATTGTGGATGCCTTCGTCGATCATCGAGTTGCCACGCACCCGCAGGGCAAACACCTGCTTGCCTCCCCACAACGTGGTCGGGACGCTGAGCGTCTCATCGACCGGGAAGGCCTGATACGGCTCGCCTGCCGCAACGACTCCGAGCAACGGAATGTCGACTGTGTCGCAGAATTCAAACGCTTCGTCCGCCTCAGCCCAGGTATCGTATGCAGCGTCCATTGCCCGTCCTCCTGCGTAACAGTGACCCTAGACGAAGAAAAGACGAAAATCAAGCAGGCGGAACGCTATGATGTCCGATTGGGCGATCGCGCCCGATTGTTCGCTCCGTTCTTGTTGGTCTGGCATGTTCGCCCGAACCACACGTAGCAAGACGTTGACTACGCGCGAAAAGTATAAAAGTGAAACAAATATTTATGTCAACAGGGATGAGCAAATGCTATGGCGGTACAAGATGTTATGGTGAAGAACGCCGCCTCGAGTCCGGTTGTGTCCCGCCTGCAGGACAATCCGGGAACGACAGTCTCCTATGGCGTCGGCACCAGCGGCACTGGCGCCCAGTCGAGCACCCTGACGATCTCCGGCGATCTGGCGGACGTGCCATAGACCAGACACCGGAATGCTCCGAGCATTCCCTCCCTGGTTCTCAGCAGAGACCAGAGACGAGAAACAGGGTGATCGTGCAAAGCTGGCTCAGGGCACGGTTGACGCACTCAGCCGGTCGATCAACCCGTTGAGCTCGGCAAGCGAGTAGTAGTCGATCTCGATTCTCCCGGACGCGTTGCGGCGCTGGGCGATCCGCACCTTGGTGCCGAGCGCTTCGGTGAGCCGTTGCTCGGCGGCGCGCAGATCCGTATCGGCCGGCGGTCGGCTACTACGCTTCGCCAGTTGCTCGGTCTGTCGTACGGTCAGGCGTTTTGTCACCACCTCCTGCGCCAGCGCCAGCTTCGCATCATCGGAAGCGATCGTCACCAAAGCCCGGGCATGGCCCGCCGACAGCAGGCCGCGCTCGATGTCGCGCTGGAGCGCGTCGGGCAACTGCAACAGGCGGAGGGTGTTGGCGACCGTCGAACGATCCTTGCCGACGTGCGTCGCCACGGCCTCCTGGGTGTGGTGAAATTCATCGATGAGCCGGCGGTAGGCGCGTGCTTCTTCCAGCGGGTTCAAGTCTTCGCGCTGAATGTTCTCAATCAGCGCCAGTTCGAGGGTTTCCCCGTCGTCGGCCTCGCGGACCATCACCGGCACCTGCTCCAATCCCAGGCGCTGTGCGGCGCGGAAGCGGCGTTCGCCGGCAATCAGCTGGTAACCACCGTCAACCTCACGAACCAAAAGTGGCTGCAGAATCCCCTTCTGCTTGATCGACTCCGCCAACTCATTGATGCTTTCCTCAGAAAACGATTGCCGCGGTTGCTGTGCGTTGGCCTGAATCAGCGCCGTTGCCACCATTGAGTTACCCGCCGAGCTACTCGGTTGCCGCGGTTCGGTTCCAAATGCGCCCGGGATCAAGGCTCCCAATCCACGCCCCAACGCACGACGTTTCGCTGCTGCCTCCATCACTCGCCTCCTTTCACCCCGTGGGCACCCTCAGTCACATCTTCACCATCACCGGTATTTTCGCTACTTGTTCGTTTTATTCCAAGCAGCTCGTTGGCCAACGCCCGATACGCTACCGCACCGCGCGAGGTGGGTTCATACACCACCGCAGGCAACCCATGGCTGGGTGCCTCGCTGAGCCGCACGTTGCGGGGAATGACGGCATCGAAAACCTCGTCCGGGAAATGTCGATGGACTTCCTCGGAGACCTGATGCGAGAGACTGTTGCGGGTATCGAACATCGTCAGTAAGACCCCCTGGATCGCCAAGCTCGGATTGAGCCGTTTGCGAATCAGCTCGACAGTCTCCAACAATGCGCCGAGACCTTCCAGCGCGTAGTACTCGCATTGCAATGGGACGAGAACTGAATCCGCCGCGGTGAGCCCGTTTATCGTGAGCAAGCCGAGGGATGGCGGACAATCGATGAGGATGAAGTCATACGCATCGCGAATAGGCCGCAATGCCTCGGCGAGGCGATGCTCGCGCCCGAGCATTGGCACCAACTCGATTTCCGCTCCGATCAAGTCACGCGCCGATGGAAGTACCGAGAGACGCTCCACCGCCGCCGGTCGGATCGCCGCTTCTGCTAGCTCCTCACCCAGCAAGACCTCATAAATCGTGGGTGATCCGTCGCTTTGAGACGTCGTCTCATCGGGAGACTCGCGACGACGCGTGACACCAACCCCACTGCTGGCACTGCCTTGAGGATCAAGGTCTACGAGCAGCGTCGTGTGGCCAGCAAGACTGAGACTCGCGGCCAGATTCACTGCCGTGGTTGTCTTGCCGACGCCGCCCTTTTGATTGGCAATGCAGATGATGCGCCCCACCGCCTCACATCCCCTCTATCGATTGCGCAACTTGTAGCACGGGTCGCGGACGCTTGTGAAGTGTTTCACGTGAAACATCCGAGAGGGGGCGGGATGTCAACGCCGTCGATGGACGAGTAGAAGGTGCTGGGCTCCGCTCGGCAAGCTGTACTCGACAATCTCCGGCTGCGCGAATCCTGGATGCAGGCCAAGCTCCTGACGCCCCTTTGGGCCCTTCATCGCGATCACGAGACCGCCAGGCATCAGAAGGTCTACGGACAGCGTGAGGAGGTCTTGCACCGGTCCGAAAGCCCGCGATACCACGACATCAAACGAGCTCGGGGAATCAGTATTCGCCAGATCCTCCACCCGTACTTCCGAGACTTCGACGTTGAGGAGTTGTGCCTGTCGAGCAACCTCACGCAGGAAGTTGGCTCGCTTTCGACGCGGTTCGAGCAAAACGAATCGAGCTTCCGGGCAAGCGATCGCCAGTGGGACTCCCGGGAAACCCGCTCCGCTGCCGATGTCGGCGACGCGCCACCCCGGCTTGAGAAGAGGCAGCACGTATAGGGAGTCGAGGATATGATCGAGGGCGATCGAGGGCGCGGTCTTCGCCGACGTCAGCGAGAGCCGCTGACGCCATAGGAGAAGAGTCTCGACGTAGCGCTGGCATTGATCGAGCGCTGCGTTGGACAGCGTGACCGGGACGGCGAGCGCCGCGCGCGCCAGATCATCGAACGGGCTTGTGGCCGGCATCTCTGCGGTGGTCCGCTCCTTGTGTGATCGCCGCGCTCTGTCAAAACCCGACCGGCATTTATCCCTCTCGGCCCCCATAGCGTTTGATGTGGATGGCAAGCAACGAGAGCGCCGCTGGCGTTACGCCCGGGACCCGTGCCGCCTGTCCCATCGACAGGGGGCGGATGTTCGTCAATTTTTCCCGCGCCTCGCGCGACAGGCCGATGACCGCGCCGTAATCGATAGCCTCGGGAATTGTTGTATCCTCAAGCCGCTTGAAGCGTTCGACGGCATCGTGCTGGCGCTTCACGTACCCTGAATACTTCAGTGCAATTTCAACCTGCGCAACGACATCGGCCGCAAGCTGGGGGCGTTCGCCGGCATCATCCATCAATCCCTCGACTGCCTCGTGAGAAAGCTCGGGCCGGCGCAGCAGCTGGGCAAGGGGCACTGAGTTGGTGATCTCGGCAGTGCCGAGGCTCAGGAGTCGCTGATTCACCCGTGCCGACGCGGGTAGTACCGTGCGCTCGTAACGTTCGATCTCCTGGCGCACCAAAGTTGACTTTCGCAGGGTGCGCTCGTAGGCGTCCGCGGAGATGGCACCGACTTGCAAACCGACCTCGGCAAGGCGAACGTCGGCATTGTCCTCGCGCAACAGTAAGCGGTATTCAGCCCGCGAAGTAAACATCCGGTAGGGCTCACCGCCAACGCCTTTGGTTACCAGGTCATCGATCAGGACGCCAATGTAGGCTTGGTTGCGATTGAGGACGACCGGCGGTGCGCCGCGGACGCGCAGTGCAGCATTGATACCGGCCATGATTCCTTGGGCTGCCGCCTCTTCGTAGCCCGTTGTACCGTTGATCTGACCGGCATGATAGAGGCCACAAACTAGCTTGGTTTCCAGGGATGGCGTCAGTTGCGTCGGATCGGCGTAGTCGTACTCGATTGCATATCCGGGGCGCATGATGGCGGCGGACTCCAGCCCGGGAATCGAGTGAACCATGTCGATCTGCACATCCAGCGGCAGGCTGGTCGACAAGCCGTTCGGATACACTTCAACGGTGTTGCGTCCCTCAGGCTCAAGGAAGATTTGATGACGCTCTTTGTCTGCAAAGCGGACGACCTTGTCCTCGATCGATGGGCAGTAGCGCGGCCCGCGGCCCTGGATGCGCCCGCTGTACAGTGGCGATCGGTGCATGGCGCTGCGGATTATTTCGTGGGTGCGATCGTTGGTGAAGGTAATGTGGCAGGGGATCTGGGTCTGGGTGATGGCAGCGGTCGAAAAGGAAAACGGAATCGGTGAGGCGTCACCGTCTTGTATCTCCAGGCGACTGTAATCGACGGTTCGACTGTCGAGCCTGGGGCATGTGCCGGTTTTCAGCCGGCCGACGTGGAACCCTAGCCGCATCAACTGCTCGCTGATGCCGGTGGATGCGAAGTCGCCGGCACGCCCGGCCGCCATGTTCTTTTCGCCGATATGGATGAGGCCGTTGAGGAATGTACCCGTGGTCAAGATCACGGTCCTGCCTTCTATCGTTTCACCCATCTGCGTCTGCACGCCGCTCACCGTGGCATCCTCGATCAGGAGTTGCTCCACGCTTCCTTGGTAGAGAGTGAGCCCGGGAGCCGCCTCGAGCCGCTGCTTCATGCGCTGGCGATAGAGCGCCTTATCCGCTTGGGCGCGCGACGCGCGGACGGCGGGACCCTTCTTCGTGTTCAGCTGTCTGAACTGGATTCCCGTCTCGTCGATTGCCTTGCCCATCTCGCCGCCGAGCGCGTCGATTTCCTTGACGAGGTGTCCCTTGCCGATCCCCCCGATCGCCGGATTGCATGACATCTGCCCGATATGATCAAGATTGAGCGTGATCATCAGTGTGTCACAGCCCATGCGGGCGGCAGCCAGCGCAGCCTCGATGCCGGCATGACCGGCACCGACGACGATCACGTCAAATCGCTTCGAAAAAGGCCCCATGGTCACCTCATTGTTTCACGTGAAACAGGCCTGCGGCCGGCCATCATTTCTATCGTCCCTCCCCCTTCGGGGAGCCTCAGGACAGCATTGGTCGCTCCGGGCTGCCAAGCTCTGGCCAAGGCCCAATAACTATCAGCCAGCTACCAATAGCGCAGTACCAATTTTACTTTCCAATGCAAAACTCGCTGAAGATCCGATCGAGAACGTCCTCGCTGGTGACGATCCCGGTGATGGAGCCGATGTGATCGATGGCGTCTTGGACATCGACAGCGACGAGGTCAGCTGTTTGCCCAGCGCTGATTGATTGGCGTGCCAACTGCAAGCTATCGACTGCCTGCGTCAATGCGGCGTGGTGTCGCGCGTTGGTCAGCACCGGGGTGCCGTGCTCCACCGTCAGACCGCTGGTTGCCACGGCGATCACCGCGCGGCGTAGCTCGGGCAATCCGGATCGCTGTTGTGCTGAGACCTGGACCACTGGCATGCCGGCGGCCACTGCTATCGGCTCGAAGACGGGCGGGCCGAGGTCGATCTTGTTGAGCACCAACACGGCCGGCAGGCCACGCGCCGTTTCCAATACCGTGTGGTCTGCCGCGTCGAGCGGCGCAGAGGCGTCCAAGACCGGCAGGAGCAGCTGCGATGCGGCGATAGTTCCCCCGGTCCGTTCCATACCCATACGCTCGATTGGATCCGCGTGCTCCATTTGGCGCAAGCCAGCGGTGTCGGTCAACACGACCGGAATCCCGTCGAAGTCGACGGCTTCCTCGATTGCATCACGCGTTGTGCCGGCAATTGGCGTGACGATGGCGCGCTCCTCGCCCAGCAGCGCGTTCAGCAAGCTCGACTTGCCGGCGTTGGGTTTGCCGATGATGGCGACGCGCACACCCTCGCGAAGCAACTTCCCGTGGCTGTATGTATTAATTGACTTTGTTACTATTGAAATAGATTTATTGATACAACCTAGAAGTTCTACTTGTTTAACCTCGACGTCCTCGTCGGAAAAATCGATTTGTGCTTCGAGGAGCGCCTTGAGGTGGATGAGCTGGGTGCGCAGATTGTCAACGTGGGTGGACAGCCGGCCGCCGAGTTGTTGCACGGCAAGTTGCGCGGCGTCGCCGGTGCGGGCTTGCACCAACTCGATGACCGCTTCCGCCTGGGCCAGGTCGAGTCGGCCATTCAAGAAGGCCCGCTTGGTGAACTCTCCGGGCTGCGCGGCACGGGCGCCGCAGCACAGCACCCGTGCCAGCACCTGCCGGACCAGCGCCGGGCTGCCGTGGCAGTGGAGCTCCAAGACATCCTCGCCGGTGTAACTGTGCGGCGCGCGCATGTGCACCGCCAGCGCCTCGTCGAGCGCGGCGCCGGCGACGTCGAGAATCATCCCGCGATACATGCGGTGCGAAGTCCACTCGTGTGCCGGACGGCGTCCGCGAAAGACGGCGGCGGCGATGGCGACGCATTGTGGGCCACTCAGGCGCACGACGCCGATGCCACCGGGACCCTGCGGCGTGGCAATCGCAGCAATGGTATCCTCAGTATACATCAGGGCTGCGAGGGCGTGGCGGCCTGGAGGCTTGAGGGTGTGGCTGCACACCCTCCGAGCCGCCACGCCGCCACGTCCTCATCCTACCGTCGCTGGCGCTCGGCGTTGGCGGCCTTCGGGAATAATGATCAATCTTCGGAAGTACCCCTTCCCGGAGCTCTTCGTCGTCAGCGACGCATCGTCCTGCAGGATGAGATGGACAATGCGGCGATCGTGCGGGCTCATTGGGTTCAGGGTCACTGCCTTGCCCTTGCGCTTGGCTTGTTCGCCCATGCGTCGCGCCATCTCTTCCAATGATGCGCGCCGACGGGCGCGGTAATCTTGCGAGTCGACGAGGATGCGCGAGGCCCCCTCGTCGCGGCCGACGATACGATTAATCAGGTACTCGAGCGCGTCGAGCATCTGGCCGCGCCGGCCAATCAGCACGCCGCTCGTATCCCCGATTAATTCCAGCAGCAGATGCTCGTCTTCCGTACGTACGACGACGGTACCCTCGACGCCGATGTGACGCACGATCTCCTCGAGAATCTTGGCGGCCCGTTCGCCCGTTCCATCGTCGGCGACAACCGGCGTGGCGGCCCGAATCGGAGCCGTTGCCTCCGGTGCCTTGGTGACCGCAGGGGTGGGTGGCACAGGTCTCGGCGCCACGGCGGCCGGCGTCCGGGCTGCGCTCGGGCGCGATGACGCCGCTCGGGGCGCGGGCGGTTCGATGGCATCCGCACTGATCGGCGCGCGTACCGCGGCGCGCACGCGGGCTTTGCGGCTGCCGATGCCAAAGATGCCGCGGCTGGCGTTGGCAAGAATTTCGATTTCGACCCGATCGCGCGTCGTCCCCAGCACCTTGAGTGCCGCGTTGATTGCCGCGTCGATGCTGTCGCCTTCGGCCTCGACGGTTTCCATTTGGGTTCCTTCGTATCCTGTTTCGACGGTGAGTGCCAAGTTTACGGACTTGGCATTCTGCAGCGACCCAAGCGGGAGCGGACCATAGAAAAGACGCCGGCCGCAGGTCCTAAGTTGCGGTGCGGTTGATGTAATACTGCTGGGCAATCGTCAAGACGTTGTTCACCAGCCAGTAGAGCGCCAGGCCAGCCGGGAAATTGAGGAACATGAAGGTGAACATCAGGGGCATGATCATCATGACCTTCTGCTGCTGCGGATCGCCAGCGCTCGGCGACATCCATTGCTGGAGGAACATGCTCCCGCCCATCAGCAAGGTGAGCACCGGAATGCCAGGGGGTTGCGGCCACTGCATGAACGGCAGCTGCATCGCGCCGAGGCGGTCCGGTGCACCGAGATCCTTGATCCACAGCATGAACGGCGCGTGACGGAGCTCGACGGCATTTGTCAGCGCCGAGTACAACCCGAGGAAGATGGGCATCTGCATCACCATGGGCAGGCATCCGCCGAGCGGATTCACCTTGTGCCGCCGATAGAGCTCCATCATCTCCTTGTTCAAGTTTTCCGAATCGTCCTTGTACTTTTCCTTGATCTTGGCCATCTGCGGCTGCAGCTTTTGCATGGCGCGCATTGACTCGAAGCTCCGCTTGGTCAGCGGGATGAACAGCACCTTGATGCCAACGGTCATGAGGATGATGTCGACGCCGTAGTTGCCCGTGAAGCGGTTGAGAAACTTGAGAACGTGGAGCAAGGGTAGCGCGATGAACCAGAAGTAGCCCAGGGCGACGGCGCGTGACAAATTGTGGCCGACGTCCTCGAGCGCATCGAAATCCTTGGGCCCGATGTAGACGTCGACCTTGGTCGTTGTCGTGCCGGGAGAAATGGGAAACAACAGTTTTTCTTCGATCGTGTGGTCACGCAGCTTGAGCCACACGCGCGGATTTTGCGTTTCCGCCGGCACGATGGCTTCGAGGAAATGACGGCCCGAAAAGCCTGCCCATCCGATCGTCGCACCGTTGCTTCCGGTCTCCACCTTCCCCTCGGCAAGCTTGTCGAAGGGGTATTCGACCAACTTGTGTCCATCGAGGAGCGCCGTCTTGTCGAAGACCGTTTCGAGACCGGGTAGCGGTATGGGTTCGACCGCTTTGGCCCACATGATGCCGAGCTCGCTATATTGCGCCGGCACGCCTTCGGCGGCCACGATGGTCTCGAATTCGTAACGATTGCCACGGAACGTGAAGCGCTTTTTGAACGTCACCGGATCCCCGTGCCAGGTGAACTCCAGGCTCCCCGACTCACCCTCTTTGAGCGTCAGGGCATCGACGGTGGCTGCGTAGAGCGCGTTGCTGTCATTGAGCACCGGTGCGGTGGCGCCGCGGAGCTCGAGGCCAAACGGCAATCCTGCGCCGGGGCCGGGGATGACGGTTTCTTGTGGTGGGCTGCCTGGGTCAACCGTTGTCCGGTAGTCCTTCAGCTGAAAGCTCTCCAGGCGCGCCCCGGCCGTCGTGAACGTTGCGATGTACAAGTCCGTTTCGACGCGGATCCGCTCGCCTTCACGCGCCGGCTTCTCGGCGAGCTGCGCCGCCGCGTCTTCCGGCAGCGGTGCTTGAGCCTGTGAATCTGCAGCTGGCGGAGCGATTGCTGCGGGCTCGCTGCTGGATTCCTCTTCGGTCGCCGGCGGGTACAGGCGCTTCAGTACGACCTCCTGGTAGAGCACCAGGACGACCAACGAAATTACCACGGCTATCAGCGCGCGTCGTTCCATGAATTTAGACCACGGGATCCCAGCCGCCCGGATGGAACGGGTGGCAGCGCAGGACGCGCTTTACGGCCATCCAGCCGCCGTGCACGATGCCGAAACGCCCCACGGCTTCGCTCGCATACGCCGAGCACGACGGCGCGAAGCGGCAGCACGGGCCCAGGAACGGCGACACCACGGCACGATAGCCGGCGAGCAGGAGGCGCAGCACGCTGATCGGCAACTGCCGCGCAGGATCGACGATAGCGCGTACCGTGCGCTCACTGTTTGACATATGTCTTGAGCGCTTCCGTGAGCTCTTGGGTCACTTGAGTGAAGGTGGCGTGCGCCGCGCCAGCCCTGGCGATCACTACGATGTCCTGGGGCGGCACGAGTCGGTACTTGCGCCGGCGGAAGTACTCGCGCACCAGCCGCCGGACGCGATTCCGAACCACTGCGCCGCCCACATGTCTGCTGGTGGTGATGCCGAGGCGCGAGATTCCATTGTGACGCGGCTCCGTAACGACGACGAAATGTGCACCCGATCGACGACGACCGACCCGCTGGATACGGAGAAACTCGGCGCGTTTGCGAATGCGATGCGCCTTCGGGAGTCGTTCGTCGCGGCGTTCAGGCGTCAGGGCTGTTTCGGTGGAATGCTGACCGTCAGCCGCTTGCGGCCCTTGGCGCGCCGACGCTTCAGCACCTGCCGCCCCGCCGGGGTGGCCATGCGAGCGCGGAAGCCGTGTGTCCGTTTGCGTCGTCGGTTGCTTGGTTGATACGTCCGCTTCATTCGTCCCCCTCAGCGGTGGAGTGATCGCTGCCATGCGCGCACACCGCCGATGTTGGTCTAGGCGTAGCGTGAGAGTCAAACCACAAGCGCGGCGTCGTGTCAATTTAGGCTCACGCCGCAGGGCTGGTTAGGCTCACGCCGCAGGGCTGGTTAGGCTCACGCCGCAGGGCTGGTTGGGCTCACGCCGCAGGGCTGGTTGGGCTCACGCCGCAGGGCTGGTTAGGCTCCCGCCGCAGGGCTGGTTGGGCTCACGCCGCTGCGCCGCTCCCGCTCATGCCGTTGGGCTACACTCGCTCACGACGCCGCCGGCGGGGCGGCCTCGCTGGTCTCTGCCTTTTTGCCATACTCCTTTGCGAAGTGCTCGGTGCACAGGCCCCGCCGTTCCCGCGGCTTGTGACAGCCTTCGGCATGGCAGGAGGTGTACCGCGGCTTCGCCAGCTTCCCCTTGCGCCACTGCCGGTAGTGCCGATCGCAGTATCCCTTCGCTCGAACGTCCTTCGCGCACTCCGCAGCCTTACAGGTGCCCTTGTTCGCCATCTCGTTCCCTTCTCTCTGCAGTCCCACCCAAGCCCCTGCTCCTCAAGCCCGGCCGCATCGTATGCCCGTTTGGGCAGGCAGGTCTTAGCGTCTGAACCAACAGATGTCACCTCCCTCCGTCAACCTTGAAAAAACGAGGCAATTGCCGTCCCTTCTTGAGCTGCTACGCTGCGGCCTGAGAGGCGCGCTGTGGACACCGCGGAAGTCGTCGTCATCGGAGCCGGATTTGCCGGCGCATCCACCGCATATCATCTGGTGCATCGCGGCGTGCGCGATATCCTGGTGCTCGAACGTGAGCCGGTGCCAGGAATGCACGCGTCGGGCCGCAACGCCGCGCTGGCGTTCCAGGTGTTGTCGGATGCCACGGAGGCAGATCTCGCGGTCGAAGGTGCACAGTTCATTGCCGCGCCGCCTCCAGGGTTCGTGCCGCAGCCGTTGTTGCGCCGCACGGGTTCGTTGCTGGTTGCGGAAAGCGGTGGCCTGCCACAGTTACAGCGCACGCACGACGACGCGCGGCGGCTGGGGCTCGCGTGTGAGCTGCTGGGTGTTGCGGCGGCTGTCGAGCGGGTGCCGGCACTCGCCGGTGCCCCATTTGCCGGCGCCTTTTGGACCCCGCACGACGGTGTCGTCGACATTCACGCGCTCCTGCAGGGGTATCTGGCCGGCGCGCGCGCCGGCGGTGTGCGCATCGAATATCTGCGCGGCATCACCAATATTGCCGTCGAGGGCGGCCGGGTTGCAGGTGTCGACACCGACCGCGGCCCGATCGCCACCCGCTGCGTGGTCAATGCGGCTGGTGCCTGGGCCGGCGACGTCGGGACGCTAGCTGGCGTCGGCGCCCGCACGCTGCAGCCGCGCCGGCGACATCTGTTTCAGACGCTGGTCGACATGCCGGTCGCCCGCAGCTGGCCGTTCGTGTGGCACAACGATATCGACGTGTACTTCCGCCCCGAAGGGGACGGGCTCCTGATGAGCCCGTGCGACGCCACGCCGCATGCGGCGCAGCCGCCGCTGATCGATAGCGCCGCTGCGCGCGCCCTCGCCCAGAAAATCGCACGCGCGTTCCCGGCGCTGGCGGCTGCACGCATCGTCTCGGCGTGGGCCTGCTTGCGCACCTTCGCGCGTGACGAACGCTTCGTCATCGGCCGCGATCCCGAGATCGATGGCCTCGTCTGGGTGGCAGCGCTCGGTGGGCACGGCATGACGACAAGTCCCGCCGTTGGCCGCCTCGGCGCCGCCGCGGTCGTTGGTGAACGTAGCGAGCAGTTGGATTACTTTTCACCGGCGCGGCTAATGTAGGGTCTGCGGCCGGCGTCCTTTCTATCGTCCGTTCCCCGTTGGGTCGCTGCAGGGTTCCAAGTCCGACGCACACAACTTTGCCTTGAGTCCCCCCACCCCATCGGCTACGTTCGAGCCCGACCATGACCACCGCACCTGCACCACGGCGGACGCGCGCGCTGCGCGTCGGCAACGTGAAGATCGGCGCCGATGCGCCGGTTGCCGTGCAGAGCATGTGTGCCACCAAGACGCGCGACATCGACGCCACCGTGGCGCAGACCAGGCAGTTGCAAGAGGCCGGCGCCGCCGTCGTCCGCATCGCCATCGACAACGACAAGGAAGTCGCGGCACTCAAGGAAATCCGCAATCAGACCGATGCGGTGCTTGCCGTCGACTTGCAGGAGAACTACCGACTCGCCGCCGCGGTGGGGCCATACGTCGACAAGATCCGCTACAACCCGGGCCATCTGCATCATGTCGAGCGCGGCAAATCGATCCGCGACAAGGTCGCCTGGTTGGTGAGCGTCGCCCGCGACACCGATTGCGCCATCCGTATCGGCGTCAACTGCGGCTCGGTGGCACCCGAGTTCCTCGATCGCTACCCGGACGATCAACTCGAGGCGATCGTGCAGTCCGCGATGTATCACTGCGCGCTGATGGACGAGTTGGGATTCGAGCGCTTCGTGGTGTCACTCAAGGATTCCGATCCCCGGAAGGTGGTCGCCGCCAACACGCGCTTCGCGGCGGCGCGGCCCGATGTCCCCCTGCATCTCGGTGTCACCGAGGCCGGCATGCCACCGGAAGGCATCATCAAGAGCCGCTTGGCTTTCGAGCCGCTGCTGGCGCAAGGCATCGGCGACACCATCCGTGTCTCGCTCACGTTGCCGAACCCCCGCAAGCACGAAGAGGTCGAGGTCGGTCACCGCATCATCGACGACGTGGCCCATGGGCGCTTCATCTCGGTGCCCAACTTCGGGACGGGGCTGAACATCATCTCCTGTCCGAGCTGCTCGCGTGTCGAGAATGAAAGCTTCGTCGAGCTCGCGCAACAGGTCCGCGAGTTGACGCGTGACGCGGCGCAGCATCACATCACCATCGCCGTCATGGGCTGCAGGGTCAACGGCCCGGGAGAGACCGATGACGCCGATCTGGGTCTCTGGTGTGGTCCGTCGACGGTGACCCTCAAGCGGAAGGCAGTCAAGATCGGCAGCTTCAGCTACGCCCAGGTCCTGCCGCACTTGCGCGCCGCGCTCGATCAGCTGATTGCGGAACGGGCACAGCCGTCTGCCTCTTGACGGCACGCTCGTGGTTGCGCCAAAAGGCTCGCAGATGTCTTCCCCGCTGCCACAGCTGCCGAAGATGATGCTCGGGTTCGTCGTGCGCCGCTGCGCGGCGGCCATCGGCCACGATCCGTCTGCCGAAGAGTTTACGGCGTGGGCCAACACGTACCACGACGGCGAGCGCACCATCTATCTTTTCGGCCGCCCGATCACCATTGCCGAGGCGCAGGTGATCATGCGGCATCGCGGCCGCCCGGTCACCGCACGCGGCGCCGCGCCACACGAGCGGATGGAAGAGGATATAAACCGCGTCGCCAGTCCCGCCGGCAACGTCACCTCGTTCGCCGACGCCGCGGCACGGATCAAGGCCAGGAGGAAATGAGTCCTGAGTGCTGAGTCTTGAGTGCTGAGTGGGGCCGTCTTCCCCCTCAGGACTCAAGACTCAGCACTCAGCACTGTCCCTATGCGTTCCCGCGACCTCGCTGCCCTGGAATTCGACCAGGTACGCGACCGCTTGGCGGATTGCGCGTGCTCGCCGGCAGGCAAAGCGGCTTGTCGTGCGCTCGAGCCGAGCACCGAGCGCGCCGTGGTCGCGGCCGCTCTCGAGGCGGCGTGGCAATGCTTCCGCCTGATCGAGCAACACGGTTCGCCGCCGCTGAGCGAGTTTCCCGACATCCGCCCGGCGCTGCGCAGCGCCGCGCATGAGGGCTTCGTCCTCGACGGCACGTCGCTGCTGGCGATCCGTACCGCGCTGGCAACGGCGCAGGCGACCCGTGCGTTCCTGCGGAAGCATGTCGCTGCATTTCCCCGTCTTGCGGCCCTCCCGGAGCGGTTGCCGCCGGTGCCGGCGCTGTCCGCCAGCTTGGCGCGTGCCATCGACGAGCACGGCGACGTGACGGATGACGCCAGCGACGAGTTGGCGGAGCTGCGTCGCACCTTACGGCAGCTGCGCGACAAGCTCACGCGGCGCCTCGACGAGCTGGTGGCGCGCCCGGGCATGGCCGACGTCATCGCCGACCGCTACGTCACGCTGCGCAACAACCGCTTCGTCGTTCCCATCAAGACGGCGCTCGCCGGACAGTTCGGCGGCATCGTGCAGGATCGCTCGATCTCCGGAGAAACCATGTTCATCGAGCCGTTGTTCGCCGTCGAGCTGAACAACCGCTTACTGATGGCCGCCAAGGAAGAGGAGCAGCTGGTGCGTCGCATCCTCGCCGATCTCACGGCGTTGGTGCGCGCCGAGCACGACACGCTGTCCGCCAGCTTCGCGGCCCTGATCGAGATCGACGCCTTGTTCGCGCGCGCCACGTTCGCGCAGCGTTACGGCTGCACCCAGCCGGTGCTCGATGACGAGGAAATCGCTTTGCACCAGGCGCGGCATCCGCTGCTGCTCTTCGGCGGCCGCCCGGTCACGCCTGTCGAGGTCCTCATGCCACGCGGCAAGCGTGTGCTGGTAATCACCGGGCCGAATACCGGCGGCAAGACGGTCGGTTTGAAGACCGCCGGTTTGCTGGCGCTGATGGCCCAGAGCGGGATGCTGATCCCGGCGGCGGAGGGTAGTCGCCTGCCGTGTTTCCGCGCCGTCTACACCGACGTTGGCGATGAGCAGAGCATCGAACGCAACCTGTCGACCTTCTCGGCGCACGTCGCCAACCTCACCGAGATCATCGAGCAAGCGGCGAGCCCGGCGTTGGTGCTGCTGGACGAGCCGGGGGTGGGAACGGATCCGGACGAGGGCGCCGCTCTGGGGATCGGTATGATTCGTGTTCTTGAAGCGGCCGGGGCGCGCATTGTCGTGAGCACGCACTATCCCGCGATCAAGCTGTTTGCGCTGAGCGACGAGCGGTGCGCCACGGCGGCCGTCGATTTCGACGTTGAGCAACTGCTGCCGCGCTACCGTCTCATCTATCACTCGATCGGCGAGAGTCTGGCGCTGCCGATCGCGCGCCGCCTGGGCTTGCCTGCCGCCGTGCTCGCCGAAGCGCAGGATGCCCGGTCCGAGCAGACCAAGTCCCTGGCCACGGCCATGCAACGGCTCGAAGACAGCCGGCGCCAGTACGAGGCGCGCCTCGATGACGCCGACACGCAGGCGCGTGCCGCGGTTGTGACGCGCGACGAAGCGCAGCAGCTGCTGGAAGAGTTGCGCGAGAAGCGGCGCCGCCGCTGGACCGATGAGCTGCAGGCGGCGCGTGACTTCGTGCGCACGCTGCGCGACCAGGGGCGCGAGCTGCTCGCCGACATCGAGCGTGGTAGCGCCGATCGTCGTGCCCTCGCGCATTTCGTACAACAGCAAGAAGCGGCGATCGCCCAGCACGCAGCCGCCGTGGCCGAGCCGGTCGCCGCGGCGCGGCCGCCGCAGATCGGCGATCACGTCGAGGTCCCCGACACCGGTATCCGCGGTCAACTGCTCTCGGTCGAAGGCGAGCGCGCGTGGATCCAACGCGGCAGTCTGCGCTTTGAAGTGCCCGCGGCCGGGTTGCACAGCATCGGCCCGCAGTCGGTGGCGCCCGTGGAGGTGCGGGTGGCGGCCGTTTCCGACGACACACCGCACGAGATCAGCCTGCTCGGTTTGCGGATGAAGGAAGCGGTCGCACAACTCGAAGGGTTCCTGGACCATGCGGTGCGCGCCGGCTACCCCTCGGTGCGCATCATCCACGGTATCGGCAGCGGCACGTTGAAGCGCGCCGTGACCGAGTATCTGTCGACCTCGTCGTACTGTACCGGCTTCCGCGCCGCCGCGGCACGCGAAGGTGGTGCTGGGGCAACAGTGGCCGAGCTGGCAACGCGTTGAGCCACAGCAAAGACGCTGGCGGCAGCCTGGGTCAATTTCCGATACGCAAATGCGCGGCGAAGAACGCGTGGATCGCGGCGGCGTCGACGGCGAAGCCGTTGTCTCCGTACGGGATGCTCAGGCGTGGGAGCGGAGCGGACCGATCGTCGCATGCGGTGAGGGACGAAGCGCCGCACAAGGTGGTGCTCAACGGAAAGAGGCCGGGCACGGTTTCACAGTGCACCGGAAGATTGGCTGGCGGTGGAATGCAGCGATCACGCCAGTCGACGAAATAGTCGGTTACTTGCGCGGCGATCCCGTCGGTGAGACGGACGACCAGATTGGCGGTGGAGCTGCCGCCGGAGTGACTGAGGATGCCGATGTGTGCCGTATCGACGCGGTCCAAAGAGCGGAGATACTTGAGCAGCAGCAACGACTCGTAGACGCGCATCGACATGAGATTGAAGCCGCCGCTGATCAACGCGCGGCTGATCTCGTCCTCCGGACCGATACAGTTCATGGCGCGAAACTGCGGCATGAGTACCAGGTAGCCGTCGCTGGCCAGCTCGGCCCCCAGGAACTTGTTGGCGAAGATCGCTGGCGTATCGGCGTGCCCGTGCAGCCCGATGATCGCCGGGACCGGCCCGCTCCCGAGTGGCTCGAGCTCGAGCGCTTCGAACTCTCCCACCAATGGATCGGCGAAGATGAGGCGGCGGGAGAGGAGCCCGTCTTGTTCCGCTTCGGCAAAGATCGTGACCTGCAACCGGCGCGCGTCGAGGCCGTCCAGCATGAACCCGATGTTCAGTGCGTCGATGATCTTGGTGCGTAGCGCCGGAGGCGTGAACGTCATAACCGGCGGCAGCGGCTCTTGCTCGATCACCGTGAGCTCGTCCAGAACGTCGGCCTCGGGGCGCGGGTGCGCGAACTGCGGATGGTCGCTGACGAAGCTGCGGTACGGCGCCATGCAGTCACGCACGTTGCAGTTGAAACTCTGGCTGAGATCGGTGACGACGGTGACGTTGGATGCGGAGCCGTTTGGCTCGGAGACGTCATGCTCCGAGCACGCGGTGGCCGCCGCCAGGCAGAGGCACAATAGGGTCAGCCGGAATCTCATGCGGGTTCCTCCTGGTAGCACGCGACGCGGCCGACTTGGAACCGCGATAGCTTACCTTATGATACGTGCCGCGAAAGAGAGCCTGCGTGCCGGTACTCGACACCCGACGCAAATCGCGAGTGATCAGAGCGTCTTCAGATACTCGATCACCGCGCGTCGCTCCGCGTCGCTGAGGTGATCGCCGAAGGTGTGGCCGCTGTTCGACTGGCTGACGTAGCTGGTGTCGTAGATGAACCGCTGCTCGTTCGGCGGCGCGTCGGCTTGCGCGTACGGCACAGCGACCCACGGCCAGCCCATCGCGTCTTCGTCGAAATGCGTAGTGTCGTAGTCGACGCGCTTCCACACCGCCGGGCGCGCGTGGCTGTTGAGCACCAGGTCGACGGTCGGCACCGAGCCGTTGTGCAGGTACGGCGCAGTGGCCCAGATGCCGTCGAGCGGCGGCGGCATGTAGCCCGGGAAGGGATCGGCGGGGCGCAGAGGCGTCACCTGGCCGTAGAAGGTGCTGTTGTACCAGTCCACCAGCTGCGGGGCATAGAACACGCCCGCCGCGGCGACGGCCGGATCGGTGCCGATGAGGTCGATGGGAATCAGCAGGTTCGGATAGGTGTCGTGCGCGTCGTCGTCCGGATCGTCGGCGTAGGTCCCGTGACAACCGGCACAGTTTTGCATGAAGAGCGCGTGGCCCTGCGCGGCGAGTGTCCGATCAATGGCGCGCGTGTAGTGGGGCGCGTGGATCGTATTGATGAAGGCCTGAATGTCCTTGAACCATTCGTCGACCTGGTAGGCCTGGTCGATATCGTCGACGCACACCGAGGTGGCATACTCCATCGTGCCGCGGTGGTCGCCGCGCGCCATGCCGTTGTAGAACAGGGCGTTCTTCTTGTGGACCCGCCACCACGGCGGCGGATCGGAGGTGACCCGCGCATCCTGGATCACATTGCCGGCGGCGTCTTTGATCACCGGCCACGGGAACAGCTCGGCGTCGCTCCAGGCCAGCGTGTCGCGGTCGTGGTGCTGCATGAGGGCGAGGGCCAGCTGTTCCGCCGGATTCAGGCCGACCGTCCGCATGGCGGTGGCGGGGCCGGCGACGCGGAAGCGGCCGAGCAGCTTGTTGAATTCGCGCTTTTCACCCGCATCGAGGCCAACCAGATCGAGCACGTTGTCGGGGATCCCTGTGCTCGGGGCGCCGCCGCCGACGCCGTCGGTGAAGTCGACGGCGCCATTCCCCAACCCGATGATCAGCTGGCCGTCGAAGGTGCCGCCATGGCAGGTGAGGCAGTTGGCGTTGAAGACCTCCACACCCTCGCGGGTGGTAAACGCCATCAGGTAGTACGGCATATCGGCATTGTGTCCGGTGCGGCCGGGAATCGTCGGCGCGTGCGCCGGCAAACCGAAGCCGCCATCAAGGTAGCCACGCAGCAGCGGATTCGCCCACAGCTTGTAGGGCAGGCCGCAGCTCATGTATGCGCCGTTGAGCAGGATGTCGCGCCCGCGCACGGGATCGCCTTGAAATTGGGGCTCGGCGGGCAACACGGCGCCCGCGGTCCACGGCCCGTCCGCCGGCACACCGAGGGTTGGCGTCGGGCTGGTCGTTGGACTCAGGGTCGAGGTGTGAACCGGTGTGGGCGTGAAACCGGTCGCCGGCAAGGAGGCGCTCCCGGTCCCGCCGTCCGAGCCACCGCACCCGCCCAGCGCAAAAAGCAGACACACGACTGCCAACCGCCCGATGATCCCCATGTGCCCCCACCTCATTGTTGGATGTTTGCCAGAGACTCTAGAATGGTTGCTCGCGGAAAGTAAAGGAGTTTGAGCGGGACGCACAGGGCCGGTGTGCTCGCAATTTCCGTCCGGTCACTCGTCGTAAAAAATCACCCACCGCGTTCACGTGCCGCAGAAGGTCGCACGCACCCGTTCCTCGGGCAACGGAGGGTTGGCCAGATATGCGAGCTCGGGCTGATCGTCGTAGGGGCGCTTGAGCACCCGCACCAGTGTTTCGAATGGCTCGAAATCACCGCCCATGGCAGCCGCGATGGCCTGCTCCACGCGGTGGTTGCGGGGAATGAATGCGGGGTTGACGCGCCGCATCGCGCGCGCCCGCGCCGCCGGCGTGATTGCGTCGTTGAGCAGTCTGCGCCGCCATGATTCGGTCCATGTATGAAAGCTCAACGGCTCTGCGAAGAGCGATGCAACGTGTGCGTCCGCCGAAGGATCGTCAGCCGCAACGCACAGCTCGCGGAAAAAAACGGTGTAGTCCACAGCACTCGACGCGAGCCGCTGCAACAGATCGGCGATCAACGCCCGATCGTCCTTATCTTTCTCGTCGTGGCGCAGGAGGCCGAGCTTGGCGCGCATCACACCGATGTAGGCTGCGTCGAAGATGGCCGGGAAACGTTCCAGACGTTCGGTGGCCAGGCGGATGGCTTTGCCGTCATCTTCGGAAATGAGCGGCAGAAGCGTTTCGGCAAAGCGGGCAAGGTTCCACTGCGCGATGTGCGGCTGATTGGCAAATGCGTAGCGACCACCGTGATCGATAGAACTGAATTTCTTCGCGGGATCGTACTCGTCGAGAAAGGCGCACGGCCCATAGTCGATGGTCTCACCGGAGATCGAGGTGTTGTCGGTGTTCATGACGCCGTGGACGAAGCCGACGCCGAGCCAGCGCGCGACCAAGGACGCCTGCGCTTCCAGGACGCGTTCGAGGAGCTGCAACGCAGCATTGTCACTGTTCGCAGGGCTGTCCGTCTCGCGCGCATAGTGCCGGGCGAGAGCGTACGCGGTCAGGATCGCCAGCGCTTCACGATCATTGCGGGCGGCAAAGAATTGGAAGGTGCCGACGCGGATGTGGCTCGCGGCTACACGCGTGAGCACCGCGCCGGGCAGGATTGTCTCGCGGACGACTGACTCCCCGGTGGTGGCCGCGGCGAGCGCTCGCGTCGTCGGCACCTCCATCGCGGCCATGGCTTCGCTTACGATGTACTCGCGCAGCACCGGGCCGAGCGCCGCGCGTCCATCGCCCCCGCGCGAGTACGGTGTGCGTCCCGCGCCCTTGAGCTGGATATCGCGTCGCCGGCTGTCTCCCCCGACCACTTCGCCGAGGAGGATCGCTCGCCCATCCCCGAGCTGCGGCACGAATCCGCCGAACTGGTGCCCGGCGTAGGCAAGCGCAATCGCTGCTGCCGTTTCGGGAACCACATTCCCGGCAAGGATCTGCGCGCCGGCGGCGGAATCCAGCAGAGCCGGATCGAGTCCGAGCAGCTCCGCCAGTGGGTGGTTCACCTTCACCAGCCGGGGCTCGCGCACTTTGGTTGGCGCGATCCGAGCATAGAAACGCTCGGGCAGGCGCGCGTAGGTGTTGTCGAAAGCGAACGTCATGGTCGAGGTATCTGAAGAGACTGACACAGCGCGTGAGCCGGCGGAAGGCCTGCGGCCGGTGTCTCTTCTACGGTCCGCTTCCCCCTTCGGGGAGCCTCAGGACAGGATTGGTCGCTAGGCCCTGCCAAGTCCGACAGGCTGCTAGCAGCTAGCTACGAGGGGGCGCGTACCCGGACGGTTGACGATCAGCTGCTGAAAGAAGAGAACGCCGCCACGACGCGCGCTTGCTCAAGCAATGCCGATGGCTCGGGCAATCACCAAACTGCCCAGCGCAATCAATCCAACGCCGCTGGCGCGCGCGGCGCGCTGCGCCGCGGGGACCAGCCGCTCGACGGTTATTGCGGTCGCCACCAGGGCCATGACGTTGAGGTCCATGACCCCGCTGACGAGCAGGGCCACCATAAACCCGCAGCAGCACCACGCGCAGTGCATTCCCAGGCGCAGGCCGTGCTTCCAGGCGCCGCGGGCGTCTGCGGACCGCGCCCCCCCGCTGGTGAGCGCGCCGCGGCAGCATTCGAGGTGGCGCGCCTTCCACGCGGTCAGCTGAACGTATCCGGCAAGCAGCAGAACGACACCGGCGGCGAGGGGCACGGCGCGCGCGAGCGCCGGCCACTGCATCTCCGCCGCCGCCACGCCGATGCCGAGCGGATACGCCGCCGCGCCGACGACTGTCCATACGAGAAAATAGCCGGCACCGGCGAGCGCCGTCATGCTGCGCAGGTGCGCTGCATCGCGCCCGCCGACGGCCCGGCGGTAGCGCGCCAGCATGGGCGCGAGCGATGGCAGCATCATGGCCACCATCATCAGGACCCACATTCCCATGAAGGTCGCGGCCGCGCCGACCCACGTCTGGTCGGCCATCCGCATCCACGCCATGGACATCGTCCACCCGCCGGGCATTGGCATGCCGTCCGCCATCGATCCGCACCAGGCGATCGTGCCCCACGTGCTGGCGATGAAGAGCAGCGCGCACGTGCAGAGAAACGCCCGGTCACGCCGGTCGATTGAGACAATCTTGTAGTCAGTGATGGCTTCCATCGACTTGATTGCCATTGGCTGACTCCTCTCTGTGGCGGCCCGCGCTCAGTCTTCGTACCGGTCGTGGTGCCGGACCCAGGCTTGCGTGAATGCCAAGTGCTCTTCGTCACGTCCCTTGGGCACCAAGTCGAGGTAGTGGTACGAGGTGTTCAGCATGTCGATGCCGCGCGCGTACGTCGAATAGGTGTGAAAGATGACGCCGCCGTCGTCCTTGTAAAACACCCTCACGCCTTCGCGGTCCGTCATGTCCATCTTCGCCGTGGTGTAGTTGTAGGGCACCGCTCCACTGGCGATGTCTTCGGGACGGAACGACGCCTGATAGTCGTAGTTGAAGTCGTTCTGGAAGGAAGAGACCCATGCGAAGCTCCATCCCATGCGCTGTTTGAACGCCTCGATCTTGGCGAGCGGCGCACGCGAGATGGCAACAAAGCTGACGTCGCGGTGGCGCAGGTGGACGTCGATACCGTTGAAGGTGTCGGCCCAGAAGGAGCAGTGCTTGCAGCCGGCGTCCCACTCGGGGCTGAACATGAAGTGATAGACGACCAGCTGGCTGCAGCCCGCGAAGAGGTCGGCGAGGGTTTGCGTGCCGCCGGGCGCGTCGAAAACGTAGCGCGTGTCGACCTTGACCCACGGCAGCGAGCGCCGCTGCCGGCTCAGTTCGTCACGCACGCGCGTGAATTCTTTTTCCTTGGCGAGCAAGCCAATGCGTGCGACGAGCCACTCGTTGGGAGAAACGACCTTGTGGTCCTCGATGCGCCGCGGACGTTCGTTTGGCATACCGTTACCTCCCTTGCGCCTCGTCACGCCGAGCGCGTCGCTCAAGGTGACGGGCGAGCTTGTCGATTCTGACGGTCCATCCCTTTTCGTGCCGCTCCGCCGCGTCCTTGGTGGGAAGTTGCTCGTGGACCAGCACCAGGCGTGTGCCGTCCTCGTGCGGCGCGAGCTCAATGGTGACGAGCGTCGGGCGGTGCTCGGTGGCCGGCGATCGCCAGGTGAACGCCAGGCGGCGCGGCGGATCGATGACACGGTATTCGCCTTCGTGCAGCACCCCGCGGCCGTCCACCCACATGGTGATGCTGAATTGTCCGCCGACGCGCGCGTCGATGTCGACGTCCGCCGTACTGGCGTCCCCTGGCCCGATGAACGCACGCAGCGTTTCGCGATCGAGCCACGCGGCAAAGACCTCCGCGGGGGTGGCTGGAACAATCCGTTCGACCACCACGCGCGCATTCCCAGTCATTCGATCCCCTTCACGCTCTTCCTGCTTACGGAGTCCATTTGACAAAGTCAACCCTTTGGTTGAATAATATTCGGCATGCGTGCTCTCGACGACACCCGACTCGATCAGACACTCCTGGCGCTCGCCGATCCGACCCGGCGAGCGATCCTGCGGCAGCTCGCGTCCGGCGCGGCGCGCGTCACCGACCTGGCGGCGCCGTTCGATGTGTCGCTCAACGCCATCTCGAAGCACATCAAGCTACTGGAGCGTGCCGGCCTGGTGCGCCGTCAGGTCATCGGTCGCGTGCATCGCATCGCCATCGACCCGGCACCGCTCGACGCGGTTGCGGCCTGGATCGAGACGCAGCGGGCTTTCTGGAGCAGCCGCTTGGACAACCTCGAACGGCTGCTGATACGCCGGCGCAGCGGCGTCTCGTCGGCGAAAGCGGGGAGCCGCACACCTCCGACGCGGCGCCGCTAGGGCCTGCGGCCAGCGTCGGTTCCATGGTCCGCTTCCCCTTCGGGGAGGCTCAGGGCAGTGTTGTGTTTTCGTCCTTTCCCGATCGCGTAGACGTCGACAATAGCCAGGTCATACTAGCAAGCGACGGAAAAACCAGATATAGAGTCATTCTGACGACAGTGACAAAATTCTACGATGACGTTCGTGAGTACAACTCTTACTTTATCGAAATGCTGCCGCGCGCCGAGTACGGCGATCAGGACACGACAGACCTATTAAAAGGGCTGGAACTTGTCTGCCGGTTCCGCGCCATGTTCCTCGAGCCGCGTAGCGATTTCTTCGGGGAAAGTGTACGTCTGACAGACCCCCACAAACTGCCGGAACTTCTAGTTATGTCCACGGCGAGCATGCGGCTACTGCCGAACGGGTTGTCCGCGAGATCCAGATCTTCTGGTCAACGGACGGGCGGCGGTTTGGGTCACAGAGGGAACAACGGATGTCGGGCCCGTAACACGGACGAGCCGCTGATTCGAAAAGGGCGCACCCGACGCTCGTAAGTGTGCGACACGATCGACGCGGATCGGCCCGTCTCCCAGCGGAACGCCGCTATCGCGCTTCGTTTGTTCGGCTGAACGTCGGTCGCGGAATTTCAACGCGGCTGACAAACGGCCTGCGCCCGCGTTGCTCGATCGTGACGCGCCACGACGATGCCTCCTCTTTGAATGCGCCGAGATCAAGCGTCACGGCGACTTCGGTCACCTTCGCCGATTGGCGCGATGCGTAGACGTTCCAAGAAGCTACCATTGCTCCGCAGCGCCAGCCTTCCTTTTCAGTGTCGCATGCGGCCGGATTACGTTGCAGTACGCGCAGCAGTTCCGGCTCTAGGTTCCTTCGGAGAGTGCGCACCACGGTCTTGGAGGTGAGTGAGGACGGGCAATGGCCATGGAGCATACACCACAGAACATCATCGACGACCTTGCACTCAGGCTCGTCGAATTCGGGCGCTAGCTCTCGAACTGTGGTTGGACCAACCAGTATCCGGCGTCTGACAACAGGTCTGGCATCATCTGCAGTCATGGAGAGGACTTGCGACACCCCCTTGGTCTGCATCTCGATCCACGGACCCTCGACCGAGATCGGTGGCGCCTCGCCTTCCCCTTGGAAGGAGACTTCATAGTCTCGAATCAGAAGGGCGCGCGGCCGGTGTCCGTCCCATTCCCAGATGCTGACCTGCTTCGTCTGCTCGTTGCCGGCTTCGGGATTGGGCGTGGCGTCGACGGCAAATCTTGGCCGACCCGCGGCGCTCTTCGGCAGCAGGTATACAACCCCGGTGAGGCACCCGCCGGAGTAGGCGAAGGCTTCAACCGTCCAATAGGCGAGGGGGCCACAGTGGCTAGCCTCCTTTGCGGCCTGCTCTCTGATGTCCCACACCCGATGAAAGAATCCCCCGCGGCGTTCGACGACGAAGACACTCCCGCGCCGGCCGAAATTGACAGCGACCGCATAGACCGCTCCCTGACCGGCGACCAGTTGGAGGGCGTTTGCACGCAGCGTATAGTGCTCAAATCCCAAAGGCAGCGCCGGGAGAGGATCGGGGTTCAGGGACACGATATCCTGTGCCAAGGTCTCGGCGCTCGCGTCCGGTCGTAGGTTCAAGTAACTAACGGTCCAGTCCTCCAAGATCTTCCGCACCTGCCGGAGGGTGGCCTGCGAATCGGGGTCGCTCCAGGTTTGAAACTCATCTCCGGTCGGAAGCTTCGCTATCAGCGTCCCGTACTCGGCACGCAACTGGTCCAGTGACCTTGGCAGAGTCTGCGCGGCGATCGCGCCGATCGCTATAAGGATCATCGGGACCGCGAGAACGGCGACCAGCTGCGCCCGGCGCACGCGAAACCGGATGCGAGGTGTCACTGGGAGCAAATCGTGCGGCAAAGGCTGCGAACTTTCCACACCACCGAAGGGCAGACCACCAAGCCGCAGATCTGGCCCTTCGAGAAGCGGAGAGGCCGCGCGCATCGTGTCCACGAGACCGAAGGTAGTCTTCGCACAAGGAGGCAATATGAACCGGCTGTGAAAAGGGAGAGGAACCCCCCCTAGCCTATTCAGCTCCCGATGGCCCACGGGTGTAAATCGGCGTACGGGCTTGACCCCGATCGGCGTTCAAAGCTGACCCGACGCAGACGGTCTGAATCTTCAATGCTGGGGCAGGTTGGCCGTTCTGGAGTGGGGTCAATATTGGAAGCCGATTGGGGGGGGGCAGACCCCGCGCCGATTCACAGCGACCCCTCTTCAGCCTTGCGTGCCAAGGGGTGCGGACAAAACGGCACCCCAGTGGCACCCGGCCCCCGTAAGTGCTCGACAACAAAGGAATGACCGTCGGGTTCTTAAACCCGATATAGTCACACCCCTTTCAGGTGTCCGGCGAGTTCGCCCTGCAGTGTCTGCCCGCTCTCCGGCGCGGCGGTGTCTTGGGGCAACGGCAAGTGCTCGGTGTCGCCACCGTCGGCGGTAGCAGAGCGGAAGCGCTGCACACCGCCGAGGATCTTGTGCCGCACCAGGCGATTCTGCATCACGTTCAGCGGCAAGAAGCCCAGCGTCTGGATCCAGCTTGACTGCCGGCGCACGGTCCAGCGCTTGAGGATCGACGACGGCGAGTAGAAGCGCTGCCAGGCGCGCACCCAGCCTTCGCGCAGCGTTTCGCGCGTCATGCCCTGGGGCACGAAGTACGGCGCGCCCGCATCGTGGTCCTTGCGCAGCCACCAGCGCTTGTCGGTGAGTCGGCCCTCGGCCAGCAAGCGGCGGTAGAGCTTGGTGCCCGGATAGGGCGTGAGGATGGCATAGCTCGCCATCGTCAGCTGCATCTGGATGCCGAACTCGACCGTGCGATCGAAGACCTCCGGGTCGTCGGTGTCGAAGCCGAAAACGAAGCTGCCCCAGCTGGAGATGCCGTGTTCGTGCAGCATGTCCATGACCTCCTGGTACTGCGAAGGTCGGTTCTGGCGCTTACCGGTGTGCTGCAACGTCGCCTCGTCGATGCTCTCGAAGCCGATGAACAGCGCCTTGCAGCCGCTCTCGGCCATGAGCTTCACGTTCTCAATGCGCTTGACCGCCGCCAGCGAGCACTGGCCGATCCAGTGCTTGCCGAGGTCCGCCATGCGCGTGAAGAGCTCGCCGGAGTACTTGCGATGGATCATGACGTTGTCGTCCGCGAACATGATCAGCTTGCCGAGCGTGCGGAGCTCGCCCAGAACCTCATCCACGGGTCTGAAGCGCATGGTCGTGCCGTTGGCGGTCGACACGCTGCAAAACTCGCAGGGATAGGGGCAGCCGCGCATGGTCTGCACCACCTGGAACGGAATGTACTTCTTCGAGCTGAACAGGTCGCGACGCGCGTCGGGCTTGCCGCCCAGGCTGGGCAGCGCTCCGCGGTACACGCGCCCGAGCCGGTTCTGCTTGAAGTCACGCAAGAGCCCTGGCCAGAGATCTTCCGCCTCGCTGACCACGACGGCGTCGGCGAAAGCCAGCGCCTCGTCGGGCAGGGCGGTTGGATGGATCCCGCCCATCACGACCTTGACGCCGCGCTGGCGGTAGGCGCGCGCAATCTCGTAGCTGCGGCGCGCGGTCTTGCTATCGACGCTGATTGCGACCACATCCACGTCCTTGACGTCGCGTTCGATGTCGAACGGCCGCACGACGTCGTCCGTGTAGATCACTTCGTCCTCGGACGGCGTCAGCGCCGCCAGGATGCCGAGACCCAGGCGGGGCAGAAATGCTGAGTCCTCACTGGCAGTGGCGATGAGTTCGATCTGCATGGTGAAGTGCCAATTGTTACTCTTAGCCGAGGGGCTTCGGTTCTGATAGAGCCTGACCTGACACTTACCCCATAGCTGCCATCTCCTGTGTCTTTGGGGCCTGGGCAACCGCCGCGTCGGCCATCGTCAATTACCGGCTGAGCGGTGCGTCGAACACGCCGGTCGGTGATGTGCAGAGCTTCGCCATCAGCCCGAACGGGGCCTGGGTCGTCTATTTGGCTGACGAGGATTCTCCGTGACGCCATCCGCATCTTGATCCGCCAGGTACACGTCTTCGAGCTTTATAGCCGCCAACTCGATGGTTCCGGATCGGTCACCAAGTTGAACCCGCCGCTCGTGCCCGGAGGCTTCGTGCAGGCCCTGAGAGCCACTGCGCAGATCGACGCGACCTCCACTCGCGCAATCTATCTTGCCACTCAAGATGCGGCGAACGTGCGGGAGCTGTACACCCGCGCCCTCGATGGCTGGGGCACGGCAACCAAGCTCAACGGTCCATGGTCGCCAACGGCAACGCGACGCTGACGGGCAGCAATCCGTTGCAGATCAGCGCCGACGTTCTTTGGGTGGTGTACACGGCGGATCAAGACACGGATGAGGTTTTCGAGGTGTACAGCCGGTCGATCGACGGCGCCGGCGCACCGACCAAACTGAACGCCCCGATGGTTGCCGGCGGAGACGTCACATTCTCGGTGGTCCGCGTCAGCCCGGATGCCACGCGGGTGGTCTATCGTGCGGATCAAGACACCGACGAGGTCTACGAGGTATACAGCCGTACGATCGACGGCTCCGGGGCGCCGATCAAGTTGAACGGGCCGCTGGTCACCAACGGCGACGTCTGCCCGGGCAGCCTGACGGACTGCGTGCAAATCAGCTACGATTCGCGCTGGGTCGTCTACCTCGCCGACGAAGACGCCGACACGGTCAACGAGCTGTACAGCCGCCGCATCGACGGGATAGGGGCCCCGATCAAGCTCAATGCAACGCTCGTCAACGGCGGCGATGTCAGCCAGTTTCAAATCAGCGCCGATTCGACGCGAGTGGTATACCTTGCCGACCAAGACACCGACCAGGTGTTCGAGCTCTACTCGCGGCCGATCGACGGCTCGGGCACGCTGGTCAAGCTCAACACTGCGGGCGCCGGGCTGCAGACGTTGACGGGAGTTCCCTTTCTGCTCAGCCCGGATGCCCGCTGGGCAGTGTATCGCGCCGATCAGCTGCGGGCGGCGGCAATGGCGATGCGCTTGCGAGTGCCGAGCTGTACGACCCGTTCACGGCGACGTGGAGCGCTACCGATTCGATGCCCTCGAACAACACGGTACCGGTGGAGGTGAGCATTCTCGATCGCAACGATCCAAACCAAACAGCTGTGCACGAGACAACGATCGCTAGCCTCAAGCCGGCATCCGTCAACGCCCCACCAGTGATCGTGACTTTGTGGCCGAAGAAGATCTCCCGCTGATCTTTGATGATGATGTCGGTATGCGGCTCGAAGATCGAGACGATCTTGTCTTCGGGCCGCAGCGACTCCCCGGCGATCACCCGCCTTTCGGTCTGGCGGATAACCTGTGCGGCCAATGCGCCGTAGTGTTCCAGCTCAGCCTCAAGAGCCATGGCGGTGAGGGGTGCGGTCGTCGGCACGTGCTTGAGCTCTCTCCGGACTCGCTCGGCATCGTTGAGCGTCTTGCGCGCCACCTTGAGCAAGTCCCGGTAGAGGCTCACGCGGTCGGTGTTCTTCCTCGCATTGAGGATGCCCAATGCTCGTCGCTTGGCGCGGCGGCGGTGATCGGTAACGACGATGCCCGATATCTCCTGGGCCCGCTGGGTGAGCCGGCTCAACACTCTCACGCTATCCCACAGCAAGGTGGAGTCGGTGGGGTGGTGACTGTTGGATTCCACCACCGTGCAGTCGACGCGCACCTTGCGTCCGTGTTGGGTAGTGGGTTAGTTTGATTCCGGATACCCATTCCACGCCGTCGCAGCTTGGGTTAGGTTGCCGGGTGTATGGCTACTGCGCGCTGCGTCTACTGCGATGCCGTTGTTCCTGATGGAGGGGGTCGGGAATTGTTCACGCCTGAGGCCAAAACCATGTTCAAGGACGCCTGGTTCTAGGACCAAGATAGCGACGTTGATGTCGATAAGACCTCTGCTGAAATGGTAATCTGCCAGGCCTGCCTCGCGCTATCACCAAATGAGCGGGCACAGCTCGTAAAAGAGCCCACGAGACACTGCCCCCATGGCCAGCGTCCGCCAGAAGCGCCCCCGTGTCCCGCAGGGCCTGTTGCTCGGCCGTCATGGGCAGCCCGAACACGCCGGCCAGGAACGCCTTCCACGCACCCCATGACTGCGAGCGAAACCACGGGCCGAAGTAGTCATCCCGTGCCATCAAGTCGAGGATGGTCAAGGCAAAAACCGGATGTGTTCAGTCTCGTGCAGCGGCGGGAGTGTTCCCCACACTGAACGAGCGCATCCTCGCCGCATCGCCGCACGCCTGGGAAATTTGACGCGCGGCGTACCTTATGCTGGAAAGTGCAAACCTAATGGGTCGTCTCTTGCGCCAAAACTTCAGATGGATGTCGACGCTGCTATTCGCGCGCAGAGTTTTCCTGCTCATAACGATCGCGGTAGCACTGGCGGGCTTCGTGTCACACGGTGCCGTGGCCTTCGTCACCTTCGAAACCGGGCAGGTACGGCCGCTGGCGCTGACGCCGGACAGCCAGACGTTGCTGGCGCTCAACACGCCAGACGCGCGGCTGGAGATCTTCCATGTCGCAGGTGGCGACATCACGCACGCCGGTGCGGTCGAGGTGGGGCTCGAACCGGTCGCCGTTGCGGCGCGGACGAATACGGAGGTGTGGGTTACCAACCATCTGTCCGACAGCGTCAGCATCGTCGACATCGGCGCATCTCCGCCGCACGTCGTGCGCACGTTGCTGGTTGGCGACGAGCCGCGCGACATCGTCTTCGCCGGCCCGACCGACGCGGACGGACATTTCACTCGCGCCTTCATCACCACAGCGCGGCGCGGGCAGAATCTGCCCGACTCGATTCCGCCCAATCTGACCATACCCGGAACGCCGCGCGGGCTGGTTTACGTCTTCGATACGACCAACCTCGGCAGTGGTCTGGGCGGGACGCCCGAGACCATTGTTCAGCTCTTCGGCGATACGCCCCGCGCCCTCGCCGCCTCGCCGGATGGGCAAACGGTGTACGCGGCCATCTTCGAATCTGGCAACGAAACGACCACGGTCACCGATGGAGCCGTGTGCGACGGCGGCGCGGCCGCGGCACCCTGCGCGCTCGACGACGTGCAGGTGCCGGGCGGTCTTCCGAGCGGTCAGGTCCCCGGTGGCCTTCCGGCGCCCAACGTGAACGTCGAAAACATCGTCGGGCCCGAAGCCGGCCTGATCGTGAAGTACGACGATGCCAGCCGGGTGTGGAAGGATGGGCTGGGGCGCAATTGGAATAACGCGGTGCGCTTCAGCCTCCCGGATCTCGACGTCTTTCAGATCGACGCGCTTGCCAATCCCCCGCAGCAGACGGCCAGCTTCGCCCACGTCGGCTCTGTGCTCTACAACATGATCGTCAATCCCGCCGACGGAGCGCTCTACGTGAGCAACACGGAGGCGCGAAACGATGTTCGGTTCGAAGGGCCAGGCACATCCGCAAGCACGGTTCGCGGCGACCTGCACGAGGCGCGCCTCACCGTTATTGCCGGCGGGAATGTGTCGCTGCGCCATCTCAACAAGCACATCACCGCACTCCCGCAAGGCTATCGCACCACGCCGATGCCCGAGGGTGTCAAGGAAGCGAGCCTCGCAACGCCCCTCGCGATGGCCCTGGCCAGCAACGGCACGCTCTATCTCGCAGCGTTTGGGTCGAGCGCCGTTGGTGTGTTCAGCAGCGCGGAGTTGGAAGCCGATACCTTCGTCCCCGACGCCACGCATCACATTATGGTCAGCGGCGGCGGGCCGTCTGGACTGGCGCTGGACGAGGCCAACCATCGGCTCTACGTCCTGACCCGGTTCGACAATGCCGTGAAGGTCATCGACACCGTCGCGGCGCAGGAACTCTTCCAGCATCCGCTCTTCAACCCGGAGCCGCCGGACGTCGTCGCCGGACGACCATTTTTGTACGATGCGCGGCTCACGTCGAGTAATGGCGAGGCGTCATGTGCGAGCTGCCACGTCTTCGCCAACTTCGACAGCCTGGCGTGGGACCTCGGTAACCCCGACGCTGTGGAAACCCTAAACTTTAACACATTAGGACCCACCTCGCTCAATCCGCCGCCGCCGTTTCACCCGTTGAAGGGACCGATGACGACCCAGACCCTGCGCGGGCTGGCTCATCAGGGCCCGATGCACTGGCGCGGCGATCGCACGAGCGCCACGGATATATTCACCAACTCGTCCGACACGACGGTTGCCTTTAAGGCGTTCAACGTTGCCTTCGATTCCCTTCTCGGACGCGATGAAGGTCCGCTGACTGATGACCAGATGGCCGCCTTCACCGACTTCGCGCTGCAGATCGCGCCGCCCCCGAACCCCGTGCGCGGGCTCGATAACCAACTCACGACGTCGCAAGCAAACGGCCAGACCCTCTACCTGGATCGGACGGTGAGACCCGACAGGGTCACGAACTGCGGCGGCTGTCACACGCTGCTAGCGGCGTTTGATCAATTCGGTACCTCCGGTCAGACTACTTTGGCCAACGAGCCGCAGGAGTTCAAAGTACCGCAGCTCAAGAACGCCTACGAGAAGGTCGGCATGTTTGGGACGCCGAAGACCGGGACCTTCGACATCCTGCCGGCGAATGCGCAATTTCAGGGAGACCAGATTCGCGGCTTCGGCTTCACGCACGACGGCGGCTTGGCGACGATATTTGATTTCCTACGGTCCACGTTCTTCGTGCTCACCGACGCTCAGCGTCAGGATTTGGAACAATTCATTTTGGCATTCGACACCACATTCGCGCCGATCGTCGGGCAGCAGATCACATTGACCAGCGAAAATGCGGCGGTAACCGGCCCGCGCATCGATTTGTTGATCGCTCGCGCCGCGACCTCCTTCGCGCTTATCAATCAGCCGCAAGCGCATGAATGCGATCTCATCGCCAAGGGCGTCGCCGGCGGCCTCGCGCGCGGCTACCTCTTCGATCCCGCGAGCGCCACGTTTCAGAGCGATCGCGTTGCCGAGCCGCCGCTGACCGACGCGCAACTGCGCGCCTTGGCCACCGCCGATGACCAGCAGGTCACCTACACGTGTGTTCCGCCCGGCGAGGGTGTGCGACTCGGCATCGATCGGAATGGGGACGGGATCTACGATCAAGATGAACTCGACTCCTTCACCGTGACTCCCACCGCGAGCCCGACGCCGACCGCGAGCCCCACACCGCCGGCGACCTCCACCCCGACTCCCACGTCCTCCCTGACTCCGACCATCACCGTGACTCCCAGCACAAGCCCGACGCTGACCGCGAGCCCGACACCGCCGGCGACATCGATGGCCACACCAACCCTGTCGCCGGGAGATGCGGACTGCAACGGCACGCTAAACGTCGGGGACATTGCCGCCATGTGCACCGCCGCATTCAACGTCCCGACCGCACCGCCGTGCGGCGCGGATTGTAATGACGATGGCGTCGTCACCGCGGCGGATGTGGCCTGCCTGGTCAAATTGCTGACCGCGTCGCCGCAATAGCCCGACGCTTTGCAGACGATGGCCGCACTGGCAGCAGATGTAGGGCGCAATTCTGCCACTGCCGACACGCTGGTGCTCACCCATTAGACCCGACGAGATTGCTCTTGCGATTTCACGATGATCGAGGTTTTCAGGACCCACACGACGAAGCGTGGGATCAAAGAAAACGCGAGCAGGCCAGGACAAGGGCTCTCAGGCGTGGGAAGGGTCTCTCTGGGAAGTGCGCGCGGCGGGTCAACGACAGACATGTGGCGGCATTTAGAACGCCTGCGTTCCCTCCTCACTTTGACACCCACGATCGACACGTGCGGTGCAGCAGCCTCCCTGCAACTGTCGGCGGGGATCGGGAGGCGGAGGCTCTCAGATTAACCCTGATGTGACAGAAAAACCCTCACCGCTGAGATGCCGAGGCGCTGCGAATGCGCATTCGAGAGGATGGAATTCCGTGAACGAATTCGACGCGCAGCTTCGGGATGAGGCCAGCACGTAGCAGCGAGGTCTTTGCCAAGCCCCGACTGGCCGTAGAGCACGCTGAGCGTGTTCTCGCGCACACGCAGGAAGATGTCGCCGGTCTCGGTATCGCGGCCAAAGAAGTAGTGCTGGCTCTCCTCGGTGAACGGAGTATCGCCGCTGATCGTGCGTTACCGGAAGTTGACACCTGAAAGGGGCGTGTAAACCGACTGCATCGGGCTAGGAACCCGACGGTCATCGCCTTATTGTCGCCCACTTACGGGGCTTGGGTGCCACTGGGGTGCTCACCAGTGCTCACACGGATGTAACCGACTGCCTTCGCACCAGACGGCCGGCGCTTGAGGTTCGATACGCTTGACTCCGGTTCGGTGTTTCGAATAGGGCGGGGCACGGGTGAACTGTAGCAGCCATTGGGCAGCGGTCACTACGCATGGACGTTATCATACATAGTCAAGCGGTGGCACCAGCGCCCCAAACAGAAGAGCCGTCAGGCAGGCGCCCGACGGCTCTCCAGAAATCAGGTTGTCAACGGGAATGATCGATCACAAGCCCGCACGAACGGCACGAACGTAGAAGTTACCGTTCTTAGCGTTGCCGCCCGAGGCGCTGTAGGCGAACTGCACGTACCACGCGGCGTTTGGAATGGTCGCAATAGTAGACGACGACCAGTAGCCCTCGGGGCCGGCGAACTGCGTGCAACTGCAACTCGTCACCGTGCAACTCGCCGCGCAGCTCGTATTGAACGCCGTGTCCACCGCTGGATTCGTGTTCTGGTAACTCCCGAGAGTCTGCAGCTCGTTCACATTCGGTATTCGCCAGTCGCTGTGACCCGCAAACGCGGTGCATGTTCCTGTACCGGCTCCACTGCAACAGGGATCGGGTGCGCCAGCGCCCGTACACCCAGCCGAGTCGCCGTTCAGGACTTTCAGAAAACTCGCGTACGTTGTCCCGTCGGTGACGTAGGTGCCTCCGCCGAACGAGGCCCCGGACCAGTTAAACATCTTTGTCCAGTCGTGAATCCCGCCCGACTGATCCTTCTTCTCCCACATGAGCCCGGTCTTGTTGTCCGTGACCGTGCCGTTACCGTTGTCGGTATACGAACGCGCGTCGCCCTTATTAACCACGGCGTCGCTGCCCGTCCCGTAGTCGAAGGTGGGGACTGTCTGGCCGGTCTTGAGCGGCTGTGATGGTGGCTGCGTTCCCGTGGCGCCGAACGAACCCGCACGGACGGCACGAACGTAGCCACCTAAGCTCTTATTGCCGAAGCTCGAGCTGCCGGAGGCGAAGTCCACGTACCACGTGTTGTTGGGAAAGGTCGCGTACGTAGACGACGACCAGTAGCCGGCCGGCTGCGTGCAACTGCAACTCGTCACGGTGCAACTCGCCGCGCAACTCGTATTGAACGCCGTGTCCACCGAGGGGCTCGCGTTTTGGAGGTTCGCGATGGTATCCAGCTCGAACTTGTTTGGAATGCGCCAGTCGCTGTGCCCCGCCAACGGTGTGCACGTTCCCGTGCCGGCTCCACTGCAGCAAGAGTCCGGTGCGCCGGCTCCGGTGCAGCCCGTGGAGTCTCCGTTCAACACTTTGAGAAAACTCGTGTACGTCGTTCCATCGGTACTATTCGTGACATTGTAAGAAGCCCCGGACCAGGTAAACTTTCTCGTCCAGTCATGAATCCCGCCCGACTGATCCTTCTTCTCCCACATGAGCCCGGTCTTGTTGTCCGTGACCGTGCCGTTACCGTTGTCGGTATACGAACGCTCGTCGCCGTTATTGACCACGGCGTCGCTGCCCGTCCCGTAGGCGAATGTAGGGGTTGTCTGGCCGGTCTTGAGCGGCTGTGATGGTGGCTGCGTTCCCGTCACGCCGAACACGGCCACGCCGCTGACGATATTTCCCGCAACCAAGTTCGTATCGTTCGCGGTCGCGGTCTTCGAGCCGGAATAGAGCCCGTCCGGGATGGTGAACGTCTTCAGCCCATTGCCGCCGTTCACGTTCGATCCGGCCGGCACCGTGCCGGTGACGAGGCTGCCGTTCGCGTAGCACGTCTGACCAGTCAAGATGTTAGTGGCCGTCGCCGTCGCCCCATTCGTGTCGACCACCGTCGAGCTGCCGGCTACGCCGAAGATACTCATCCCGCTCTTGATGTTGCCGGACACCAGGTCCGAATCGCCGAGGCACTTGCCTAGGCCATTGTGGTAGCCCAGTGCAATGGTTTGGTCCGTCGTCGAGGGTGTCAGCGTCACCGCACCGTTGTTCGGCATCGTCCCAGCCACTCCGCCGGCAGTGCCGTTGGAGAACGTCGTACCGGTGAGACAGTTGCTCGCCACCGCCGTACCTGTCGACACGATGCCACCGCACTGGAGGCTCACCACGTTATCGTTGTTTGGCCCATCAATCTCCGCCTTCACCGCATCGAGACCAGCGACGGCGTCCGTGATTTTGCTGGGGTCCGTGGCCGGCGGTGTGAGCGCTTGCATCGACGGTTTGACCAGGTTTAGCCAATCGAGGACCCGCGGGTATTGCGCCGCGATCGCCGAGTCTACATCGCACTCGGCCGCGGTACTGATGCAGTCCATCCACTCCTGCAGCGTGTCGATCGACCCGTCCCCACCGTAGTGGCTGCACCAGGCGTTGAGGTCATCGGCATTGAGCGGCTGCGACACGCCGGCCCCGACACCAAGGATATCGCCGAGCGTGTGCGTGTTGCTCCCGCCGGGCGCACACTTCGCGGTAATCCCTGCCGTCAGCTTTTCGGGCAGGCTCTTCCCCAGACTACGGCTATCGTTGAGCTTGCGGAACGACGTGACACATGTGCTCGCCGCCGCGCTCGCGTCGCTGACGTTGTTCTTGACCATCTGCGTCGAGATCGCCTGCAAGCACGTCCCGATGGCGGCCACCTTGTTTTTGACAAAGGCCGCTGCGGCCACTTTCACCGCGTTCTGGCAGGTGTTGAGGCTGGCCTCCTCGGTTGGTGTCGCCAGCACTGTCCCAGACCACAGCAGCGTGGCGCACACGGCCATCGTCAAAGCAGCTCTCGTCATAGGAATTCCTTCCGCGTCAAGAAAAATTTGGAACCCAGAAATAGACAATCCTCGATAACCCTTCAACTAGGGAACCCTCAGAAGGCCCCGCACGGTAGCTCGCGGCCGTCAATCACCGGTCGGTGGCTGACAAACGAGACGGCCGAAAATTGGCCTGTGTTCGTGCGTAGGTCAGCTCGTTCGGAGTGCCGATCGTCGCTCCTGCGGACTCCTGGTCCGTCGTCCATCCGCTTCCGGTTCACCGCGGTCCGAGTCTTACCCCCGGTTTCCCGTCCAATTGCTACTCGAACTCCTAGTAGCATGCTCCTTTAGCAGCCCGTTGAAAAAGGGTCGAGAACCCGCCGTACGTGCGGAGCATCTTCTGGGCTTTCCCGATGGGGGCGCGCCCTTCGTCGGCGTGCTGGTGCGTCGCCCGACCAGCCGGGTCCTCCCACCCGGACCGCGGCGCGGCGCCGCCCGCATCAGCCGCCAGCTCCGACTGCTCCGCACCCACGGTGTCATCAAGAAGATCGCCCTAACCCATCGTCATCAACTCACCAAACGCGGCCGGCTCCTGTGCGCGGCGCTCTTCGCCGGGCGCGAGGTCACGCCCGAAAACTCGTCGGTTCCGCTGCCGCTTGAAAATATCCGTCGCGTCATTCAAAGAATCTCGGGGCTAGTCGCACAGGAGGTTGATGACGGTGTCCTTTCGCTCGGCGTTGTTTCCAGTCATCGTGATTGCGGCGTTTGCCGTCACGCTTGCCGCCTGCGGCGAGAGCAGCGAGGAGACCGGCAATCCGGACACCGGCGGAGTCACGGTCGTCGCCCTCGATTCGACGGCCCCCGCGCCGCTGCAATTGGCGGTACAGGCTTGTGCCGGCCTCAACAATCGCGTGCCCGGCGGCTCGGTTTACGTCGAGATGAATGATTACGACCAGCAATGGCTGGACGATCTCAACCTGAAACCGCGCAAAGTCGTCGGCGCCCAGGACTTCCTGAATGCCTGCGTGACCCGGTTTTCAGCCTGCGTACGCTACTCCTACCACGACCAGCAGGCTCTGTTGCCCAACATCCTGACCGTCGCCGCGGTGCTCGGGGCGGTACCGCTCGACGTCGGGCTGAATGCCACGTGCAGCAACGTGGCGTTTGATGCGACCGCCGAATTCAAGGACAACAATACCCCCTATCTCGCCACGCAATATGTCTTCGAACACTACATCAAGCAGACCACCGGATTGGCCATGCTTGATCCCGGTTACGATCAGACCAACCCGAATCACGCAGATCCCCCGCTGACGCACGATATGTCGTCAGCGCTGGTCGACTATGTGTTCTCGCGGCAACTGTTCGTCGTCTTCCTGAACAGCGGCTGCACCGCGTCGACGCCCGAGAACACGCTGCTCTCCGAGATCGTCAACAGCGGCCAATGGCCGACGCCTCTGGGCGTGTACGGCTACAACGATTCCTGGTTCGTCTTTGGCGGCGATCTCTACGAAGCGGAAACGCTCTGCCTGCCGTCCCGCAACATGGGCCAGATTGCGAGCACGGCGAACAACCTGTCCTTTTTCTTGAGCCGGCGGGCGCCGATTACGGATGCGAACGAGCTCCAAGGCAGCGCGCCGGAGGCGGTCCAGTATGACCCGGGCAAGACCTACGTGGCGTTCGTGGTCGGTGACGGAGACAACATCCAGTACATGCTGAGCGCGAGGCACGATTGGTTTACCGAGCGCCTCGCGGATTGCGCGCAGCCTGACAATTCGTGCGCGCCGCTCACATGGACCATTTCTCCACACCTCCCAGACATCGCGCCCGACGTGCTCCAGTGGTACTATAAGTCGGCTCACCAAACTGGTCGGGACTACTTCATGCTGCCGCCGAGCGGGCACCTCTATGCGTACCCCGCATCCCTGAATGAGGCAGACCAGGATCGCTTTGTCACGGAGACGGAACGGGACGCCCGCATCCTCGGCGTCCAGGGCACCGTCGACTGGGAATGGTCCACAACCTGGCACCAAGCCGAAGACGACTTCCTGCCAAAGTACGCCACGGCAGGCAGTTCCATTCGTGGGGTGTTTCCCGTCAATGTGCCCTACCTGCTCCCCACCTTCACGTGGTGGCCCACCGATCAATTCTTCGAGGTGCTGACCGGTCAGGACGGTGGCAGCGTGGTGCTGTTCCGGCCTCGGGAGTGGCGTGGTGTCGACGGCCACGACGCACAGTTCTTCCCGACCCCGCAGACCATGGCCGAGCAGCTCGGCAGCTACCCTCCGGGCACGGTGACCTGGGTGTACATGACGAGTGACGGCGGGCTCACCCTCCAGAACTCGTTCATGGAGTTGGTCAAGCTCTTGCCTCCGAACGTCCAACTCGTGAGCGGCGACGCCGCCACGAAGCTGGCGCTCGCCGCGAGCGGCAGGCGATAACCGGTTCCTTGGTGGCCGGCCAGAAGCTGGAGGGCGGGAGGAGGCGCGTCGCCTATCGCCTTCCAATTGAAGGCCACACCGGGATGCGCTCGCCATTGCCAACCTCGATACTTACCTCGCTGCGCAACCCGCCACGCCAAGCCATTCGGTTGGACCAGAAGGACACGCGACATGACGCTGGTGCAGTTGTCCACCCGGTTCAACCCGGTGTGCACGGTGATCCTGCGCTCGCCGTTTCATTGGCTCCTCAGCCCGGCGCTGGTGCTGATTACGGTCACCGGCCGCAAGACCGGGCGCCGGTACACGATCCCGGTTGCGTATAACCAGATGGCGGACGCCATCGTCATCCTGGTCGGCGAGGCGCCGCGGAAAATGTGGTGGCGCAACTATCGGACACCAGGACCGATCGAGCTACGCCTGCGCGGTCAGTGCCTGACCGGCACGGCGGAAGTGGTGCCGCCGGAGACGGCTGAATTCCGACAACGCTTCGAGGCCGCCTTCCGCCGGGCGGGGTTTGTTGCTCGCATCCTCGGTATCGACTGGAACCCGAACACCGGGCTGACCGACACGCAGGTGCAACACCTCGGCGCGGGTGCCGCACTGGTCCGGGTATCGGTTGCGACATCGCCGGGTGAGCACCGCTAAAAGGCCTTGGGCAAGCGTCTTTCCTTGCCGAGTGATTGTAGGGCGTTCACCAGAGCCGATGTGCTTTGCATTTCGCGGTGTTTCTCCAGTATCCGTCCCCGAGAAGGGTTGACCAAATGAAGAACGCAGTAATCGGAACGACCTGTGCGGCACTGGCAACGCTGCTGATGGCAGGTGGCGCGATGGGCCAGTGTTGCGGGGACTGCAACGGCGATGGCGAGGTGACGGTCGATGAGATCATCACGGCGGTGAATCACGCGCTCACGAATTGTTCGGACGACGGCATTTGCAGCATGTCGAGTTGTCCGGCGCAGCTGACCACGTGTCAGAACGACTTGGCCAGCTGCAGGGCGCAATCAGGTGGACCGCAGCTCCCGGCTACGGGGCAGACGACCTGCTGGGATAGCAACGGCAGCGTGATCGCCTGCAGCGGCACGGGGCAAGATGGTGAGATTCAGGCTGGTGGCGTATTGACCTACACCGACAACGGCGATGGAACCATCAGTGACCTCAACACGCATTTGATGTGGGAGAAGAAGAGCGCTGATGGCAGCATCCATGACCAGAGCACTATGTACATATGGACCGATGCGTTCAGCACGTTCATTGGCGGGCTGAACGCGGGGAGCGGCTTCGCGGGGCATACGGACTGGCGGCTGCCGAACGTCAAGGAGTTGCAGAGCATCCTCAACTACGAGAACGTCGGGCTGGCGGTCAGCACGCCCTTCACCGCCAACTGCGGGGCGGGCTGCAGTGTGACGACGTGTAGCTGCACGCAGTGCGCACGCGCGAGCTGCTGGACGCGATGCCGCCTTGGTGAGGTCTGAATGTGTGGACACACGCCTCTCCACTTCTTCGCCTCATCCGAAAGGATTCGCGTCGCTGATTGAAGCGCGAAATCCCTCCCGCGGAGGCAACGATGTCCTCCTTGAACAAGCTGGATATGCCTTGTTGCAGCACCGGCAGTCAGCCTCGACGAGATGCTGGCGACCGACGCCACCCGCCTGCGTCACTCTCTTTGCCTCGAGTATTAGCACGCGGCTGTATGACTGCGGTGTGGCGCACATTGCGTCGGGCGCGTCGCAGCATGCGACCGCCCGGCGGTTTCTGGGTCTGTAGGTGCAGTAGCGATCGGCGCACCGCGCTCGGGGCGAGACCGAGTGTTTCGCAGATCACGGCGAACGAAAACACATGTTGACGCTCCGGACTCATGATCCAGCGTTCCGCTTCGGCTCTATTACATCCGATCGAGGATCCAAACTGCTGAATCGCATCTTCGAGCACAGCCAGCATTAGATCGCGGGATCCGGAGCTGATGGCGGCTGCGTCTGTCTTAAGTGATGTGTGCGGCATCTCCTTCATGGGAAGTTCCTTCTTTCGTGTGGACTGCGCTCCGGTGTTGTAGGAGGCACTGTGCCCATCGGTGACTCGTACGTGTCAGTGTGGGCCGTTGTGCCCGCGTTCAGGCGCATAACGTGCTGAGACACCCCCAGAGTAACCATCAAAAGGGGATCTATCCTTTTCTAGCGACATGGGGCCATGGGAATTCCTGCGATTCAGAGTAGATAGGGGCGCAGCCCGGCCATCCTGACCTGTCGTTCGGGCATCGGATCACGTGGTTCGACCATTGCGATCATAGGGCGAGGGGGCCGGCTGAAGCAGCCAACTCAGGACCGCAAGTGGTTCGCACCCCAGCCGATCGCGTGCCTGAATGACGGCGCTCCGGTTGACCTCGGGACGTCCCTTGAGTGCGGGCAGGACGAGCGCGAGGTGATGGACAACTTCATCAATCGAGCGATCGCGCAGCAGTGCCATGCCGAAATCGACGATCCAAGCTTTTACCCTTGAGTAACTGCAGCCGACGCCGGACAATAGCCCAACACCATGGATCACAATGACGATACGGTTGGTCAAGTGATGAATCTCGGTGGAGAGCCGCGCTGGAGCGAATTCACTGGAACCAAGGCGTTGATGATGGCGGTCTTTGGAAGGCGGCATCATGGCGGTCTTTGGAAGGCGGCATCATGGCGGTCTTTGGAAGGCGGCATCAATGACTACTGCGGTACGGCTGGGCGGCAGTACACCGAGGCTGAAACCTGGGTGCTACGCAATCGCCGTTCTCACCATTGTCGCGGATCGTGGAGAGGACCCCGCAGCGCCGATCACGTTTTGTTTGAATGCCGATTTTGTAGAGTCGGCCACGGCGACTGGAAACTATGTTGCACAGCTCGGCATCGGCGGGACCAGCATTGTAAACAACACCGTGACGGATCCGCTCACGGTGATTCGAAATCCCGGCGGTACGCCGGTGACCGAGTTGACTTTCGGCCCGCAGGCGCTGATGCAGAACCAACCGCCGGTGCATCAGACGCTCCAAAAGCAATTCACGGCATTTATCGGCGATGACCTGCAATTCATGGTGGGTGCCTCAACGAATGGTAGTGGCTCGGACGTGGGTTCGCTCCACACCAATGACCTCACGAACTTGGCGCTGAACGTCGGCGCCTGCGCGGCACCGGCACCGGCAATGTCCTGGCGCGGCCTGGCGCTGCTCATGCTGCTGCTCGTGGGATTCGGCAGCTTGTCGC
>Ga0265314_10000288_pt1 | contig 73073 bp, 62 predicted proteins | sample 4126metaG_FD_203106 | JGI IMG/M metagenome (GOLD analysis project Ga0265314, IMG submission 203106) | Rhizosphere microbial communities from Carex aquatilis grown in University of Washington, Seatle, WA, United States - 4-1-26 metaG | ecosystem: Host-associated > Plants > Roots > Rhizosphere >...
CGATGACCTACGACAGCAACAGCATGATCCATACCGTGAAGTCGCCCCTCGGCCTCGTCACGACCTACTCCTGGCTCCGTTCGGCCGCCACCAAAATCACCGACCCGACGGGCAACATCTACACGCTGCTCTACACGGCGGGCCGCAACCTCCGCGCGGTGGTCGATCCTCTCGGGCTGCGAACATCACTCAACTGGGCGGCCAATGCCATCAGCACCATTCAGGACGCCAACGGTGCCGTCATCACGTTGGGTTACCGTAAGGCCGCCAGCGGCGTTTCGCAAGTACGCACGATCGCCGATGCCTTGGGCCATATCGTCACGCAGTTGTACGACACAAGCGACCGCGTAAAGGGCACGATCGACAGCAACGGCAACCGCACCTCGATCGTTTGGAACAGCTCGAACCAGCGAACGGCCCTCATCGACGCGCTGGGCAATCGCTGGTCCACGACGTACACGACGCAGGGGACCGTGAAGACGCAAAAGGACCCCCTGTCCCATGTCGTGACGAATCTCTATGACAGTTCCGGAAGGCAGTCCGCGGTCATCAACCAGCTCGGCCAGCGGACCAGTTTTGGCTACGATTCCAACTCCCAGGTCGTCCGAGTTCAAAACGCGCTCGGCCAGATCACGACCACGCTCCACGATTCGATGAACCGCGTCCGGGCCATCGTCGATCCTCTCCTGAATCGGTCTTCGATGACCTATGACAGCGACGGCCGGTTGCGAATGACCACCAGCCCGGTCGGCTGCATCACCACGAATCTGTATGACGCCGAGGGGCGGCTGCACGTCGTGATTGATGCCATGGGCGGCCGGGTGACGATGGGCTATGACTCTCGCGATAACCTTGTTACGGTTGCGAACCAGCTCAACCAGGTCGTGACCAGCGTTTATGACAGCACTAACAGGCTGGTGGCGACCGTCTCGCCGATGGGTGAGCGTTCGACGACGGGCTACGATTCGGCCAGCCGCGTCGTCCGCCAGCAAAACCCGCTGGGATTCATCTCGACCACCCTCTTCGATTCCGGAGGTCGAGTTCGGGCAACAATCAGCCCAATTTTGAGCCGGACCTCACTCACGTATGATGCTGCGGGCAACAACGTAACCGTCAAGAATCCGCTCTCGGCGGTGACGACCACACTGTTCGATGCGCTCAATCGTCCCCGGGCAATTCTTGATCCTTTGGCGAATCGAACAAGCCTTGCCTATGACAGCGCGGGACGTCAGATAAGCGTGAAGAATCCGCTTGGGTTCGTCAACACGACGGTCTTCGACGCCGTCGGGCGAGTGAAGGCCCAAGTTAATCCATTGGCCTTCCGCACCTCGATCGGTTACGACGCGGCCGGACGGCGTGTGACGGTCACGAACCCACTTGGGTTCGTTTCCACGACGATCTACGATGCGGCGGGCCGCACCCGCGCGGTTCTCGATCAACTGGCCCATCGCACAACGATGGGTTATGACGCTGCTAGCCGGCCCGTGACGCGGCACAATCCGTTGGGCTTCGTCTGGACCACGCTGTTCGATTGCTTGTCTCGGACACGCGCGACAATTGATCCGCTTTCACATCGTGTTTCGACCGGCTACGATGCCGCCTCGCGGCCCATCACTTCCACGAACGGGTTGGGTTTCGTCACGACCACGGTTTTTGATGCCGATGGCCGCGCCAAGGCCACAATCAATCCCCTGGGCTTCCGCTACTCGACGGTGTTCGATGCCGCGTCCCATCCCGTGGCGACCATTGATTCGTTAGGCCGAAGGAACACAACGGTGTTCGACGCCGCCGGACGGACCAAGGCCACGATCAATGGTCTCGGGTTCAGGACCACGCTGGGTTACGATGCCGCCTCGCAGAATACCTCGGTACAAGATGCCCTCGGCCGCATCAGCACGACTTTGTTCGATCTCGCTGGGCGGCAGCACGCAACGATTGATGCCTTGAATTTCAGAACGACGGTGGGCTTCGATGCCGCCTCGCGGCCCGTCACGGTCACGAATGCGATCGGGGCCGTAGTCACGACGGTTTACGATGCGGCAAGCCGGGTCCGCGCGACGGTGGATGGCACCGGGGCACGGACGACGATAGGTTACGATGCGGCGAGCCAAACCGTCAGCGTTCAGAACCCCCTCGGGAACATCGTCACCAGCATCTACCTCGCCACCGGTTGGCGGCGGGCAACTGTCGATCCGCTTTTGCATCGAGCGACCAGTTCGTTCGACGCGGCCGGCCACACGGTTTCCGTGCGGGATGCAAATAACAACGTCGTGACGACGGTTTTCGACGCCACGGGCCGCGCCGTCGCCAGCGTGAATGCGCTTGGCTTCCGAGTCACCAACCTGTTCGATGCGGCCAATCGTCGCACCGCGTTGGTTGATGCGCGCGGAAACAGGTTTTCGTTCGCGTATTCCAAAGCCGATCAGCAGGTAACGCAGACGGACCCACTCTTGCGGGTGCAGACCGTCACGTTCGATGCGGCCTCGCAGCCCGTCGTTCGGCTCGATGCACGTGGCAATCGCGTAAGCCAGGTCTTCGATAACGCTGGACAATTGGTAGGGTTGCGGTATCCTGATAGTTCGAGGGTCACACATGTCTTCGATCAGGTCGGCAACCGCCGGGTCTTGGCCGACAGCACAGGGTCATACACCACCACCTTCGACGCCTTGAACAGGGCCCACGCCGTGGTAAACCCTGCTTTGAAAACAGTCACAGTCACATGGGACGGAGCTGGTCGCCGCCGGACGTTAGTGAATCCTGACGGGGGAATTGTAACTTATTCTTGGTCGAAGCGTGACCAATGCGTCGCTCTACAGAACGCCGATGGCGACCGGACGTCATGGACCTTCGACGGTGCCGGGCACAAGACGGTCCAGAAATTAGCTAATGGGGTTCGTGTCAGCCTGGTGTATGATACGGCCGATCGGCTCGTGCGGCTGGCGAACCTGAATTCGTCGGGCACTACCCTCTCCAGTTTCCGCGACACGTGGGACAATGCGTCTAACCGCGTTAACCGCCAGGAGGCGGATGGAACCCTCGTCAGTTGGTCGTACGACGCGAGCTACCAGCTAACGCGCGAGCGTCGTAGTGGCATGACCTTCTCCTACGACACGACGTACTCGTATGATCCTGCCGGAAATCGCGTCTTGAAGATTGACAGCGGTGCACGGACAACCTCGACCTTCGATGCCGCGAACCAGACCATCAAGTCCGTCGCCGCCGCCGGCACGACGACGTTCTCGTTCGACGCCAATGGGAACCAGCGGTTGCAGATCGCGCCGGCCGGTGGAGGCACGACGACGAACACCTGGGACTACGAGAACCGCCTGACCAAGGTGCTGTTGGGAAGCGGCGGCGTGAACACCTTTACGTTCACCGGTGACGGCCAGCGCGTGCAGATCCAGGACTCGTCGGGCACCACAAAACAAATCTACGATGGTCAAAAAGTCCTGCTCGAAACTGACCAGACGAACACGACGCAAGCTGTGTACACTTCGTCGCCGGCCGTTTACGGCGATCTCGTAAGCCAACGGCGTTCGGGCGTCTCGCGGTATTTTCTGTTCGACCCGCTGGGCTCAGCGGACCGTTTGACAGACGGGAGCCAAATCGTAACCGATACCTACGTCTACAAGGCGTTTGGGGAGTCGCTACTCGCGACAGGTCCGACGGCAACTCCATTCCAGTATATCGCTGCTATTGGTTACTACATCGATCAGGATACCAAGTGGTTGTATGTTCGGGACAGGTTTCTGGGCAGCGCGAACGGGCGATGGCTCACCCCGGACAGAGCTGGAATGGTGGACGGCCCAAACCGTTTCCTATACGTGCGCAACTCTCCCATGATTCATGTTGATCCAAGCGGAAGGGCGCTGATTACGTGTAAGTGTGTATGCCCACAGCGCATTGGATACGGACGGCCGTTTCAAGTCACAACCAACTGTCTTGGACTTGGCGCGAATTGTTGTTCAAAAGCATGTAACACTCCCAAGCCCAATTTGTCGTGTTGCCACGTGCAGGATTGGTGGATTACGGTGGTTCCAACGCCAATCACATTGCCACCGAACGGCGCCGGTTGCTTGGGATTCTGTGTGACAAACACTGGTGGGCTAACAGTCACAACGTGCAACATTTCGAGCTATCAAGTGTTGCCAGGAAGCGACCGCGCATGTTACCTAGGAACGGCAGGACAAGCTTGCGGGCTCCTGAAAACTCAACTGAGCCTCCTGCCTGTAAAGTGGACACAGATCTACTGCAATACGGGTTGTAGCTGCGACTTTCGGAAGCCAGCACCCTTCGCCATCGGACTTTACGTGTTAAATCTCACCAACTATACGTTGGATACCACGCAGTCGGGTTTACTCGGATCTGTCCATTGCATTGTGAGGCTTACCGGTTCTGTAACGGTGAGTGGCGCCTTTGATATTTTACCCTGTATTTGAGCTTTCCTGTGCCACGCCGCAAATCCTAAATCCTGAAGCACGAAAAACAAATAGGCCCGCGTGTAGCGGAATCAACGCACCAATGAGCCCTACATAGTATTTCCACGCGACGGCGATGTCGATCGTTGCGAATATACCAGCTCCAGCAAATTGACAAACGACGACGAACAATAGTGCTACAGTGTGGCGACGCGCAATCAGTGCCGCCCAGACGCTAGGGAGCACGATAAAAACAGAGGCGACAAAGTGCGAAAGGCATTCTCTCAGAACCGACCGAACGTCCCGATCAAACATGGAGATGCTGAATCGTACCATCGCGAAGGCAATGGCGATGATGGCCGTAAGAAGGAACAAGTCTGTTAGCGAAATCTGCCGAGACCGTGACAGGGACCTAATCGTTTTACCGCGAATGACTAGGTCGTATCCAACTGCGATCTTGAAACAGTAGATTGGGAGCAGAATGCTTATAATAATCAGAGGGTATTCCAAACAGACTTGCAAGACAAAGCCGGGTGCAAAGCTAACCACGCCACCGCCCATGACGATACGCGCTGCTAAATCCGCGACGAAGAGCAACAACGCGACGAACAGGCTAAGGATGATCCGCCACGCCCACGGTTCGAGGCCGAACACTGCCCAGACTGCGAGTAACGCATTCTCACCGAACGACATGCCAAGTGAAAATGCGAAGACCTCGCCCCATTCCGGGACAGCCATGACCAGTAAGTGGGGCACGACAAAGTTGCCGAAGACGAAGATCGCGACGATGATCTTGAATGCGCGAGCACTAGCGCCACGAACGGGCCTCGCCGCCAGTACCCCGGTGGGACTGCTGGGTGTTTCGCTCAACTCTTACCTCGCCGCAACTGCGGCCGTCCCCGTGCCATGGCCGGGTCGGCTCCCACGTTGAATGTTTCGAGGCCTGCTCAGCGTTCACTCGGGTTGCGGCCTGCGTGCTCGCGGAGTCTCCCAAGGCGGCGCTTTCCATCAAAGCGCTTAGACCGCTTCGTTACCTCCTCCGCCGCTCCGATTACTACCAGCGGGAGCGATGGTTGCCGGCTGGGAGTTGTAGCCAATGAAAACGCGCGCCATTTCACGACACACCGTCCGTTCATTCTACTCCATGCGTCCAGCGCCGAGCAAGGCTTCCTGCAAATCGTCGAGCGGGCGCAATCGGCATGCAACCTCTTTCACCCGGACCTAATCATCGCATGCAGTTTCGGCGGCGCCGTGGCGCTGCGGTCGAACTGCCCCTCGGCGAAGCTGCTGCTCCTGCCCCCGTTTTGGCACCGAAGCGCGCGGGCGATCGTGGCTTCGTTGCCGATTGTCCGCCGGATGAGCCGGATCATGGGTGTACGGTTCGTATTGACGCTTCCCTCCGGTTGGCAAGCCCCGCCCGGTTCCGTCGTTCTTCACTGCCCGCTCGACGAAATGGTGCCCATTGCCCATAGCCGCCAATTACTGGCCAAGAGTGGGCTGCCTCCTGAGAATCTGGTAGCCGTCGCGTACAACGGCCACGCCCCATTCCATCGGCGCGCGTTCGACGCGCATCGCATGAGTTTTGCCAGCGCCCTCCCAGCTCGAATTCTGGGTGCGGCGATTGACAACGGCCGATGGGGACGGGTTCGATGGATTATGCGGTTTGGCCGTGGACCGGATTCTCGGACCGTGCCTGAAAAACGCAGAAATGATGGAGGGTTCGCCCGGCACGCGAATTGAAGAGAGGATGACGCCGAAGCAACGCCAAGGCCGCTGGCTGGAAGTCTGGCGGCAGCTCCAGGACATCAGGGAGGGCAAGGTGGTGACCGGCGATCCGGTCGCGACCGAGGCCCAGTTGCTGGACGAGCTGGACGGCCTTGAGTGGGAGGCTGGCCGGGAAGACTTCAGGCAGCAGGGCCGGTGATGCGCGGCTGGCCGCCAGCAACCCTGTCTTGTACCCCAAGCCGCAACTGGTCATCGTGGTCCAGAGCGCCGAAGGCGGCATAGGCTTGTTCCGGCGAATCAGCGGCACCAAGCAATTCGATCACGCTGCACCTTGGCCTTCGCTTCGCGTAATTTGAACCATCTCCATGTACGCCCGCCGGCACCGCTGCCGGTCCCAGAATTCCAGCGTGAAGCCACCCCGAGCCTTCTTGTTCGGCTTCTTCCAGAACACCCGTTGCTTCATGAGCACCTTCGAAATGTCGGTGAACGTCAGTCCCGCGTCGTGCCACTCGACGATCGTCCGCATTGTGGCCCGCTCTTCCTCGTCGGGCACGATCCGCCGCTTACCTGGCGGCCCGGCGATCTTCCAGCCCGGCTTGACCCGATGATTGGTCGGTCGGCCCTGCTGACGGGCCACCTTGTTGGCGTCCCGCTTTCGCTGCCCGATCATGTGGCTCTCGAACTCGGCGAAATAAGCCAGCATGCCGCCGACCATCTTGGCCACCATCAGGCCGGTCGGGTTCGAGGTATCCATGCCGAAGTTCAGGATATGCACATTGACGCCTTGTTCGAGCCAGCATTGGAGCATCGTGGCGTAGTCCAAGGCATTTCGGAACGCCCGATCGAGCTTTGGGACGACCAGATGATCGCCCTTGCGCAGGATGGCCTGCATCCTGCCCGCCTCGGGACGCTGGAGAAACATCTTCTTTGAGGCGCTGACCGCCGGATCGACGAAGATCGGCCCCAGCGCGACGCCACGGGGCTTTAGCACTCGCTCGACGTACTCCAGGAATTGCGTGTCCTGGGAGTCGAGGCCCAGGCCGCTTTCGACTTGCCGCTCGGAACTGACGCGGCAGTAGCCGATAGCGCGAGGTTGGTCGTCGTTCATGGTCGCTCCACTGCTCCTGGAACATTGAAGGAAAAGACCGAGGGCGGGCACCCAGCCAGCGAGGAGTCTTTTCGCCGACCGGTCAACGGGTCACCACACCCGCATGGCCCACCCTCGGTTGAAGTTCGATCATTGGTTTGCTTTGCCACCATCTCTGGGAATGGGCACCGGTGTTTGCCCGCACGATTTCTTCGAGCGCCAGCCGGCCGAGTGTTTCCAGCCGAACCGCCATAGGCGAACCGGCAGCCCGCAACGGGCGCAGACGTAGCGGCTACTCATCGGCGCGCGGCTCCGTATGCTTCGGGTAACCTGCCTCGCACTCCAGAAAATCTCGGATGGAATCGAGCCGTCCACCCTCGTCGTCCTCGAGCCAGCCGCATGGGAACGACCCGTCGGCCCGGTCGACCAGCTTCAGCAGGAAAGCCATATCCTCCAGCAGTTCTTTGCGGTCGTCAGGCATCGTCGTGGTCTCCGTCGGTCGGAAAGAGGTTGGCCTGGCCCGACAAGCAATCCATGCCGGCCAGTAACACTCGTTGCGTAGCCTTCACGTTGTCGGGGCGCCACGGCTTGGGACTCGCCGGTTGATTGGTCAGTTCGAACTCCGGCACTGGCGGCGCGTCATCGCAGTCATCGCCGGCCACGAATTGCATCAGCTCGTCGTACTCCAGCCGGTTGATGTGGCCCTGGTGGAAGGCCCAGGACAGCCGCTCGTGGTGGCCGCCTTCGCTCTGCCCATCGGCCTCCGCGATGATCCGCAACTCGTTCAAGAGCATTTGGCAGTCGTCGTCTGTCATTGGCAGTCCCTTTCACAAGTGCGGAAGGCCGGGCGCCGCTTGCGATGCCGGCGGATGATCACCCAGGAATTCGGGGCCATACGACGCATCGCGTAAAACACGTCCGGCAACCCGTAGAGCGAGCGGCTGTTGACCACGCGGTACTGGCCGCAATGGCTTTCCCAAATGCGCCGCGTGGCCGTGATCGTGACCTCGGTCCGCGGCCTTGCCTTCCACTGAATCGCGGTTCTCATGTGGCGATCTCCTGTGCAACCAGGTGGTCTTGAAGCTGATCCAACGCGACACGCAACGAGAACTCGTGATCTTGCCAGCCCCAACCTTGCCAGCCTTCGGGCATCGGTACGTCACCCATTTCTTGTCGCCAAATCATCCCCATCCGCTCCCAGGCAGCCTGGGCGAAGCTCGGGCCGGCTTGGAATGTGTAGATTCTGAACCGCTGGAGCAGCGCCTTTTGCAGCTTGCCCGCTCCATTGCTCGTGGCCACGACGACGAGCTTGCTGGGCATCCTGTTGGCGTCGAGATGCACCTTGAGGAAGTTCTGGCACTGCGGGCTGAGCCATTCGAGCTCTTCGAGCACCAGCACTTTCCAGCCGCGCCCCTGAAACGTGCTGAGTCGCAGCACGGGCGAATGGTCCGCGTCGCCGAGGAACATCTGGCGGGCCTTCTCGATCGAGAACTCACTGCACGGCACGATGTAGAGCCCCGACATCTCGTCGTCGCTGCCCAAGTCGTGGCCGAGCGCCAGGGCCGACGTCGTCTTGCCGATCCCCGGTGGGCCTTCCAGGAGAAAGCAGCACGGGTATGGGTGACGGGCAAAGTCTTGCAGGAGCCGCACGGGCGGTTGGCCGACCACTTCATCGAGCGTGGCCGGCATGTACTCTTCGTAAAGTCGCATTTGTGAACTCCGTCGCCCCGCGGTGTGTTTCTGGTACAATGCCCAAATGGCCAAGCCCTTTCAGTTCCGCTTAAGGTCGCTCTTCCTTCTCACCACTTTGGCGGCGATTTTTAGTTTTGTCGGGCCGTCAACGTGGGCGAGGCTTCGGCCGGTTCTATTTCCCGACCCGCCGCAACTCGATTTCTCGCAGGTGAATTGCTGGCCGGTAGTTCCGGCGCCGCTCGATCCAGCCGAGCCTCCTGAATGCGAATTCCCAGGCGATGTTTTTGAGCCTTGAATTTCGACGCTGGCTACGATTTCTTTCTTGCAATCTCCAGCCCACGGCGTGCCGGCCGCAGAAGTACGGTAGCGCCCAGCGCCTCTGACAGTGCTTCGGCGGCGGTGCTGTGCTCAAGAGCGGCTTCAATCCGTTCGTCGATCGGCGGCTTGCCGGCCAAGTGCTGAACTTCCATCAGCACGATGTACGTGGTTTTCAAGGCTGATCCTCCGCCTCTTCCTTCTCGATCTCGTGTAGGACGAACGCCCGCCATCGCCGGCCAGCCTGCCCGCACTGGTCGGAAGAGATCGCGTCAGTCATCACTTCCAAACGGGTCAGCAATCATCGTGTCGATCTGCTCGACCACCCCGTCGCAGTAGCCCGCGATTCCTCGCAAGTGGTTCTTGAGCTTGCCCAGCAGGGCCGCCGCGTGATCGGCGCGCTGGCCACCGGCGCGGCCCAATGCCGTCCACTGCTCTTGGATTCCGTCGCACTCACCAGCGAAGTGCTGCGATCGCGTGTGCAGTTGGTTGCACAGGTCCCTCAGGTTCCGAATTGCTACTTCAGGGGTCATAGGTCACTCCTTGTGTTGTTCCGCTTCCACGGGTTTGTAGTTCTCGTCAATCCACTGCTTCGCCAGCGCGAATGATCGGAAGTGCCGTCGGGGTGTCAGCGTGCTGATGGCGTCCCGATAGCTCTCGGTGGCGGCCCACAAGTAGACAACCTCGAAGCATGGCGAGCCGTCGCCATACTCACCGTCCGCTACACCGATGCGTTTGTCGCCGTCGAAGTACGGGCTTGCCACCAGCGTCATGGCCTTACTCCGGCAACCTCGTGTTGGCCTTCCCCACTGCACTGCATGCTCGTGCCCTTGCACCTCGGCGCTGTGAGCGACAGCGGCGCCTGTTTATTGACCTGTCTGTCCGCAGCGCTCATGTCGGTGAGCAACGCCCAGACACGAATCGGTACCCACTTCATCAAGTCCCGAGCCGTGACGACGTCAGTGGCCTGGTCCGCGAAGTAGGCGAACTCGTCGGCCAACCAGGTAAGATCGGATTGCAGCTTGCGGGCTCGCTCCCGCAGCTCATCGAGCCGTTCAGGGGTCATAAGGCGCCTCCTATTCGAGTGAAACCGTTTCGATCCACACCGGCACACTAGTCTGCGATTGCTCCCTGGTGATGCATGCCACGACAGGGACGCCGACCGGCGCCGACGGCCAAGGCGTGTAGCCGTCCGTGCAGACGACGATCAGGTCGGGCTTGGGCTTCTGCTCGGCCGCCGCCACGATCAGCACGCCCATGTCCGTGCCACCCCCGCCAGCCAACTCCACATTCTTGGGCGAGAACACCTTGCCGACGCTCTGGACGTCCTCATCACCGCAGATGACCTTGATGCCGTCCCGGATTCGAAAGCCGTTCAAGACCTTGCCGACCAGGCCCAGGCTCAGGCCGAGGTCTTGCTTGTCCATCGAGCCCGACGTGTCGACGATCACCGTGACGCGAGGGATGGGCTGAACCGACGACGGGAGCACCATGTCCGGCTGTGGATTGCGACGATTCGGCCGGCGGTAAGAATAGTCCCCCGTGCCCGAGGCGAACTCAACGGCCTTGCGGACCGCTCGCAGCAGTTTGGTCCGCGGGTCCACCTTGGGGCTGATGACGTCCTGCGCCCAGCCACGAAAGCCACCCTTACCATTGCCGCATTGCTTGTCTGCGATCTTCTCCGCCACCTGGCGGATGATCACGTCGGCTTCGTGAGGCTTGATGCCCGGCTCTTCCTCCGATGGCGGGCCTTGCTCCCATGGCCTTTGCTGACCGTCGGCGCATGATCCGCCAGGCAGCGGGTCACCATCAGTGTCGCCGGTTTCACCATGGCCCGGCGTATCCTCTCCATCTCCGCCGTCGTCGCCGGCCCGATCTTGGCCATGATCGCCATCCTCTGCACCGGGTTCCCCTCCACCCTGACCATCATTGGCCGGGCCGTCGTCTTGATCACCTTGGCCGTCGTCGTTTCCTTGGCCTTGCTTGTCGCTTTGCTCGTCGTCGTCTCCAGCGTCTGCGATGCTATCCTGATCGTCGTCTTGCTGCTCATCGCTCTGGCCTCCGCGTTCTTGTTGCTGTCGCTTCTGCTGTTGCTCTTGCTGTTCCTTGTCTTCCAACAACCGGTAGTACGCCTCGGCCGTCATGCCGCGCTCGAAACCATGCTTCTCTGGCATCTCAACCCAGCCAGGAAGTGCAACGCCTTCTTCCGCGAGGTTGCCGTTCACCGCCAAGTCCGCAGCGGTGTTCCACCGCACCCAGTCTTGACGGATTGCATTGGCCGGCACGATCTTTGTGGCCCGCTGATGATGCATTAGCAGCAGATGCGAGACTTCGTGCAAGATGACGCCGCCAGCCTCATCGGCGGTCAACTTGACCAACTCACTTGGCCGGTAGTAAAGCCGCCAATGCTGGTCGACACCCATCACGTCGACCTGTTGGCTCTCAATCGGCACCAGCGACAGGATCGCGTGGGAGCCGAACGGCCAGGTCCTGCACGCCTTGAGGCGCGCTTCAGCCAGAGTTGCCATTGGTAGACTCCATGTTTGGAAAAGAACCGAATGCTGGCCGCGCCCACCGGCCAGCGATCGGGCCTTCACCTACAGCCTCATCACTTGGCCCCGACCATCGCCTTGTTCATCTCAGCCCACTTCCCGTTGCGAGCCTTCGGACTGTGCCCGTCCGGCTTCAGCTTCCAAACCGAGCCCAGCGCCGCCATGGCCACCTCGGCGCACTGCCCGTAGCCGATCTCCAACACGTCGCACGCGGCCTCCCAACGGTCCGGCGTGCGGTTGGCCCGCACACGGTTGAACACGCTGCTCAAGATCGCGATGGCCAGGTCACCACGCCGCGGAAGCGCCAGCCGATCAGGATTTGCCAACAGCCACTCAGGGTCAGGCAGGCCCTGCTCTTCCAGCCAGCGGATGAACTCGCTCCCAGCCCCCAGACCGACACAACCGTAGATCAGCTTGGCCTGCACTTCCTGGTCGGCCTGCACGCTCTCGGCCGCGGCCAATAACCTGCCCACGTTGGTCCAGCTCCGCGGCGTCGGGTACGGCTCACTGGCCTTCGCCAGATCATGGGGGAACGCTTCGAGCAAATCCGGCTTCCGCTCGATGAAGAGTGCCAGAAGGTTTCCCCAGCGTGGCGAGAAGTCCTTCCAGTTGTCGGGCAGCACGGGGATCGTCGGCGCCGGGAAGTTGAATCCGCGGCGCCATCCAGTGAGAACGGCTTCCCGGTCCGTCTCCCACTGGAGCACACAGAGCCGGTTGACCATCGGCGGCGTCAGGTCCACGCCGGCAGCGGCCTTGTCGATCGGGTTGGCCGCGGCGAAGATCCACGCCCCTTCGATGCCCTCGCCGATCAATTGCAGGCCCGCCGCTTGTGTCGAGTGTCCGCAGTTGGTCAGCTCGTCCAACAAAAGCACGCTGGGCTCGAGCAGGCAACGCACGAAACGCTCGTCATGCACCTTGGCCATGACGTCCACTGCACTGCCGTTGTGGCCGATCTGTCGGACCACGGGATAGCCACCCAGGTCCTCGGGCAGGCATTGATCGAGCATCAACGCTCGGAACTGACGCCCCACTGCTTTCGCCATCGAGCGGTGCATCTCCGTCTTGGCCACACCGGGGATACCGAGCGACAGCGGGATCACACCCGCCTGGCCGGCAATCCAGTGGGCCCAGTTCAGTTGTTGCAACATGTTCAAGACTCCCATCGGTGGTGAACGGAACGAACCGAGTCTCCCGCGTCACTGCCCTGGCGCGGGGTGGTCAGGCCGTCGCGCTCTGCCTGTTAGCCGAAGACGCCGGCGAACGCCGTTTCGCTCTCTTGCACGGCCACCGTGCTGGCCGCGGCCTGCTCTGCGACCTGGACGATCTGGTGCAGCACGTCCAGCGCCTCGCCCAGGATGCCCTCGTAGCGGGCGATCCGGCCGTGCAGCGACTTGGCCAGCTCCATCCGTTTGGCCAAGCCCGCCTCACGCAGGTTGCCGGCGGCGATTTCGTTGCCCAGGACAGCAGCCTCCGTCGTGACTTCGCTGATGATGGCGTCGCGGATGGCTCGCATGGCCGTCTCATCCATCACGGTCCGCAGCATGTAGACCTTGTTACCCTTCAAGCCGTCGCTCGACTCCTCGACGGCCGCCGCGATACCTTGCCAGGCCGGCACGGCGTCTTCGGGGATCCAGTAAACTCCACCGCTTGGCCGCAGAGCCGTGCCGCCGAGGTGAGCCAGCACCTCGACCAGCATCTGGCCGATCGCGGCGCCGGTCAGAAGGGCCTTGTGCTCGTTGAACGCCTGCTGCAACACTCGTTGGTCGGCGTCGCCGCGGGTGATGACGACCAGGCCCTCATGCACCAGAGCGCTGAAGTCGTGGCTGTACTCGTTCGCTTGCTCCTGCCGCTCCACGTCCACCACTTCGAACCCATTCCGCTTCGGCTTCTTGTGGCTCTGCACGACCTTGTCGGTCTTCTGGCTCTTGCTGCCGTCGCAGTAGTCGAGCAGCACGGACTTCAGCGCCGCGGCATCGGTGCGCTGTGGCGGAGTGAATTCCTCCAGCCCGAGTTGTCCAAGCCGCGTTTCGAGCAACTGCCGGCTGGTGGGCCCGGCGCTCCAGTAGATGACGGCCCCCGTGGGCGACAAGTTATGGTTGTTCATTGTCAGACTCCCTTTGGTGGTGGTGAAAACGACGCAGGCCGATCGGCCCCAGGCCAGGAACTCCACTGCCCTGGGCCTGATCGGGCCGCGTCAGGCGTACTCCCCGCTGAAAGCCTTCCAATGCTGATGAAGCTCGCGACGCATCTGGGATACGCGCCCCGCCGTGACGCCGCATTGCCGAGCCGCGTCGGTCGTGGTCTCACGGGTTGCCAGCAGAGCGACGACGGCACGCTTGACCTGGGGCAGGCCCGACAGCCACGTTGCGAAGTCGATGCGGAAAGCGGCCTGGTCCGGTACCGGTGTGCGTGTGTCTTCCAGCAGGACCTCCTTCCACTTGCCGTCCGTGTCACGACGATCGAGGCGCTCAAGGCCGCCACGGCTGCTGACGTCGTTCACCCGCCAGTTGCCACCCACGCGTCGGCCGGCACGAAACTGACGGGTCGCGTAGTGCGCCAACGTCGTGGGGAAGGCCACGTTGACCCTGCCCTGTCTGTACAATCGCTCGTAGGCGACCACGACGATCGCCTCCGCCTCTTGCATCGCGTCTTCCCATTGCTCTGGCCGCAAGCTGCGGAATGCGAACCGCAGTCGGGCCAAAACGTCAGGCCGAATTGCCTGGTAGCCGTCTTGCCAAGTTGCTGACATGATCAAAGGACTCCGACGTAGGTGGTGACAAAACGCTGTCCACTGCCCCCAAGGCCGATCGGTCCGAGTTACACGACTAACCGCTCCACTGCTCCGTTGCTTTTCAAAAGGGCGTCCACTGCACTTGCGACTTGTGCCGAGGCTCCACTGCTTCGAGGCGTCCACTGCATTGCCTTCCGGTGCCGATGATTCACGGTCCAAGTCTTGCGCCATGCGTTGGTGTGCCATCGTGTGCGGCGCCTTGCTTTGCCATGCGCTGAAGTGCAATCCCGTTCGATGCGATCGCAAGATTCCCGTTGTGAAACCCGCCGAAAACCGCGGCGCGATCGGCGCCGGAATGCCGCGCCACGATGCGAGATTCGCGTCGTAGCGCGGTTTCGCGTTCCGTGCGAAAGTCGCATCGACCGGCGGCGCAAAGTCGCGCCGTTCGGCGTGCTACGCGTTTCGACCCGTGCGAATGAAATCCGCGCCGTCGCAACGGCGAGGGTTTCGACCGCACGGTGCGGTCGTTGGGAAGCTAAGAGCCGATACGCTTGGCATGTGCCGCGTAGCAATCGGCTGCGCCTTCGAGCAAGGAGCGGCGTCGGTATGAACGCGCCATCAACGCTGCGCTGGCGAACAGCGTCGCAAGAGCGCTCGACTTGGCGATGGCCTTGACGTTGGAACGTTCGGGCCAATGACGGCGAGGGGTGCAACGTGACGGGAGAGGCTTGCGGCACAATGCAGAAACCTGAATGCGTTGGCGAGACATGAGAAACTCCATGAGTGCAGGCTTTGAGGGGAACGGCAGAAACGAAACAAGCCCGGTAGTCACTCGGACTACCGGGCTTGGGGTCGAAAGCGCGGCGGGTTTACGCGGCGGGCTTGGAACCGATGGCCGTGAGATTCAACCCGACTTGAACCGGCACCGTGGTATTCCCCACGACGATCTGCGCCTTGCCCGAATGGAACCACCCAAAGCTTCCCGTTGAGAACTCACGGGGTTTCACTTCCACGGTCTTGTCGCCAATGACCACGGTGATCGGCTTGGCATGCGCCAAGAACTCATCCTTGGAGAGCTGGCACTTCGCCTTAGCCGCCCCCTTACGCTCACTACGTCGGTCCCGCGCTTCCAGGATGAACGCGAAGTCGGCCGGTTTGAGCAAGCCGTTTGCGAGCAAGACCGCCAACCGATCGGCCGGTACGTCGCGTTCCGATAGCCATTCCGTGAACGCCTCAAGGGGAACTCTGCCCGACTTGGCATGACCCGCAGCAGTGTCGATGGTCATGCCGTCGTCCAGGATGACAGGCTTGGAAGCTTGGGGAGGGGAACCGTTGCTCACTTGGGTACTCATAGCGTAGACTCCGTAAACCATTGTGGTGAAAAGCTTTCTGGCCGAACCGATCGGCCGGTCGCTTCCATCGTGGAAAACCGGGCAATCGAAACAAATGTTCACATTTTTGCGGACATTGGGAGGAGTTCCCCCGCGCGGGAGATTCCCACGACAAGGCAAAATTTCGCCGGCCGCGCGACATTTGGTATCCGCGCCGAATCCCGATCGCAAACCGTTCAGCGAATTCGACTTGTGGCGCAAACCGACTTCGCGACTTCGCGTGAATTGAGATCGCGCGTGCGGGCGCGATGAGTTGGGGAGGCGCGAGCTGGATCAGCGCCAGCATAGGACCAGGGGGCACGCACGCAGCCAGGCAAGGAGGCGCCCAGTGGGGATATGCTCTGAGCCTCCGGGGGTGCGCTTCCCTGGAAAAGTTCACTGCCCCTGAGTCACGAACTCCGGCGTAAGGGGTGAAGTGGCATAGACTTGCGGCAGAGAGACACTCCCCGGGGCAGGCCCCCCATTTGCCGGCGACCCACGTCGATATCCGCCCCGGAGTTTTTTATCGTTTTCAAATCGCTGTAAAACTGGGAAGGCCGCTTTTCGACCATTCCGTTGAAGGCGCCACAGTATATATGTCACTGGAAATCGGCTGATTCGCCTTCCTTTTAGACCTCCTCGTGGACCCTCCCCATCCAGTCGCCAGCGCTCACGTACCACCGTGGCCAAAGTGCCTTGTCATCTATCGCAGCCCAATGCTCGAGCTGCTCACGTGCAGTTCACTTTCCAAAACTGTGTGACCTGACTTTGAATGCCAAGCGAAGTTCCTCACTGTTCCGCTTCCAATCCCATGTGGTCAGACTTTGAATGTCTGCGCGCAGCCGTGGTACAATCCAGCCATGCGCCGCCCCGCTTGCACTTCTCGATCCGCTGGGCAATGGTCGTGAAGCCATCCGGTAATATGCCGACCTGGAGGTTCGATGAATACCAAAGCTGACGAACAACCGCGCGGATTCCGGTTCAGCCTACGCGCACTCTTTGGCGCAGTATTCGTGTGCAGTGTCGTTTGCTTCGTGGTGATCCGCCTTCTCCTGCCGGCTGTCGGCGCAGCACGTGAGGCGGCTAGACGCTCACATTGCACGAACGATCTAAAGCAAATAGGAATTGGCCTTCACAACTACCATGACATCTACACTAGATGTCCGCCTGCATTCCTGGCGGACGATCACGGCAGTCCAATTCAAAGCTGGCGGCTTTTGATCATCGCATATCTGCTGCAAATCCATCGCTTGGATAGATTTTTTGACGACTACGATCGACAGCAACCTTGGGACAACCCAAAAAACAAGGATCTCGCCATCGGGTACGTCGCCCGGTATGGTAATCGTTTCCACTGCCCGTCGAACGCCACGAATCCTAAACAAGCGACGACCGATTTCGTTGCGATCGTCGGCCGGGAGACCGCGTTCAACCTTAATTCATCGGTCTCGTTTGATGAAATCAAAGACGGGCTTTCCCACACGATCATGATCGGAGAACTCGCCAACTCCGACATCATCTGGACGGAGCCACGAGACCTCAATTTCGACGGGATGAGCTTTCGGATCAACGATCCCTCAGGGAACTGTATCTCAAGCCGCCACCCAGGTGGCGCCTTGACCGTTTTTGCCGATGGCAGTGTCCACTTCCTGTCGGACAATTCAGATCCCGATGTCATCCGCCAGCTCTGCACGCGAAACGAGGGTGACAATCCCAATTTGGCCGATTGACGCGACTTTCCAGACGAGCGGGCAGGTATCCCGCCGGCAACGCACCGTTAGGACGCCACCACAAGACCTTGAGCTGCCACCCATGTCACGCCCCCAGTTCCGCCTTTCGACGTTGCTCTGGCTGATTTTCGGCGCCGCGTGCTTCTTCGGGGGGATGGGACTTGAACGACGCCTTGAAAAACGTCGCTTGAGCACCGCCTGGGACAAGGCCGTTGAAACCGGCGTTATTACGCGGGAGGTTTTGGATGCGGTGGTGACCGGCGAGCGATCGGTTCTAACGATGGACTCCGACCAGACCGGCGTTCCGGCGCCGGGCGAACCATAATGCCCCGCCAATTCCGCCTGCGCTCGTTGTTCATCCTAACATCGCCCCCAACCTCGCCAGAGTGGCAGTGGCCACCAGTGCCATGAGCTGCTATCTGCCCAACCTCTCGGCACCGTGCCCTCGGGTGGTAGAATGGCGGCCATGCGCTGCCCCCGCTTTCAGTTCCGGTTGCCGCGCCTAGCGCAAAACGTCAGGCAGCGAACCACGTTTATAGTTGGAATGCTCGTAGGTACCTGCACTTGGCTGGCGTGTTTCTGGGTTGACGCAGCCGGAACTTTATCTGGGTGGCAGGCAATCCCGGCTGCCCTGTTTGGTGGTCTTTTGTTCTGGACGAGCGACAAGATTTGCACGCCCAGTTTTTGGTCGGCGTTGATACCTCGCCAGTTCCGCCTGCGCTCTTTGTTCATCCTCACGGCCGTGGTCGCTGCGACTTTTGCCGGAATTAGGCTTTTGCCACCTGCCGTGGCAATTGTGTGGGTGCTCGTCATACTCTATGTGACTTGGCTCGTATTTCTCATCACTGGGCACGCGAAAAAACTCGGGCCGGTGGCGAAATCGGGCAGGGATGCCCAAGAACCGGGCAGCCCGCCAGCAACACACCGTAAGGACAGCCGTTAGGACATTACCCACGCCCGTTCTGGAGCTTCGGGTGAGATCACGAAGTGCTGCCCAGTGGTCGGCCAAGAGGCTACACGAGTCTCCAACTCGGGTCGTGCCGGGCTTTCCCGTGCTTTTCGACGAATTCAATAACGTCGCGGCCGAGCACCAAGGCCCTCCGTCCGATGTAGCGAACCTTGAGACCCGAACGGCGGGCGGAGCGCATGGCGTGGGTGCCGAGCCCCAAACGGACCTTGAGCTCGTGAAGGGTATAGAGCGTGTCGGCTGTGATTAGGCCTGGGACGCGGTCAAGTGGTGCGTTGGCGGAGGGCATCGTTCGTTTCTCCTTTGTAACTCCGAGCGTCGGAATACCGTTCCGACCTTTGAACCATTGTACGTGAATGGTATTCGGATGGCGTTAGCCTTCCTCTTCCAGCCAGCTTGCGACCGTGCTCACTGTGAGGCGAGATCGAAGGCGAAGCTGTTGGGGCCGTCGACAGTGACCTCGGCCGTCAGCGGCGATGTGGCGTCGTCTGTATAGCGATCCGGAATGTGCGGTCTCTTTGGCCATTTTTTCTTTGAGGTGCTCACAGTGACAATGTAGTTGCCAGGCATCGCGCCGAAGCAGGAGGAGACGCCATCCTCCAAGGTGAATTTTCCCCTTGGGTCTGTCGTCGCATAGGCCGCATGCCCATTCCGATCAACTGGAACGAACGAAACCTGCACGCTATAGAGAGGTTGGCCGCGCTGCGTGATGATTCCGCTTACCGGGATGCGCTTCGGCAGTCGCAGATACCGACCAACCATGAGCGCTATGACCGCAACCGGCACGAAGGCCAGCAGCAGGCTTCTCAGGCGAAATTGGCCCCGGCGGGGCTGGGGGGCGTCCATCCCGCCATTGTACTGAATGGCCGAACCTCGCGCCAAAAACTCTTGCTCATCAACCGCTGGCCAGGCCGGTGTAGCGGTAACGGGATGCCTTGCCTGTCCGCGGGCCACCCTTCTGTACCTCGATCAGAATGCCGTCGCTGACCAGCAGGAACAGCCATCGCGAAGCGGTCATGTGGTCAACGGCCAGTAACCTGCCCGCCGTACGGCAAGCCAGGTAGAACGGTCCTTCCCCGGCGGTCTGCTGCAGCTCTCGGCAAAGCGACACCAGCTTCCGCAAGGCTGGTTGTTCGTACCGCGCGGCCACGGGTGGGGGCTCAAGAATCAATGCTCGCTCGGCGATCTGCACCATCGGCTCGGCACCTTTGGGGAACTTGACGTTTTTCCAACCGCGGAGGAAGTCGATCCATGTCTCTTCGAACGGCTGGGTCCTTATCACGGGTTGGGCGAGGGAGTGCCAATGCAGGACGTGGGGCCTGAGCTCTTTGCCGGCGGCATCCGACAAGAACGGGACGGCCTTCAACGCCCGGGCCAGTTCGAAAACCTGCTCGTTCCTGCGACCCGGTCCAGTGGGCAACGATCCGATTATCGCACTCTGGACGACAGTTGGCAATTCGTCGAACCCGGTTTCCAAAGGAGTGCAGGACGGAGCCAAAAGGCCCTGTCTACCACTCACAACTTCAACCTCCCTATGGCATCTGTACTCTTCTGTTCTCTCTGTCTTCTCTGTGCTCTCTGTAACATAGCGCTCAGGTAAGAGACCTGCGGCTGCCACGTCAACTTCGGGCAGCGGCTCGGCCGGCGGGGGCGTGACCCATTGGTACAACGATCCGGTGGGGTGCCTCGACGGAGGCAAGACACAGTAGCCGGCCCCGCGCAGCTCTCCGTTACCGCAATTGCGAATCCCGCGATGGGGCGACCGGAAATAGACATGCCGGCCCCGCGACGTGATGACGGTAGGCAGCGAGCGCGCCAGATCCCGATGCTCCGATGCCCAGTGCTGGTAGCTCGGCATCGTATCGAAGTCGCGGCAAACTAACCCACCGGAGACGTCACCAAGGATGACCGCCATGCCACGCTCACCATCTCTTGCAAACCACTTTCGAAGCTGCAACTCGGAAGGCCGTTCCGTCTGAAAATTTATCCATTTGCGGCAGCCGGGCTTTTTTGTGCCGGCCTTGATGGGGATGATCGACCAACCAAGGACGTGATACGCAAGCGCGCTGTCGAGCACCGATTCGTCAATCATCGTTTGAGCCGATGCCTCCCGTTTCAGTGGTCGCTTATTCTCTTTCCGATTCCCGGTGTTGCCAGCCTCTCGTCGTGCTGTTGCCACGCTTGGTAAACAGCGTCTGGCCGTTCTTGTGCTGGCCGAACGACAACTGGCAGCCGCAGGCGTTGCACCGCAGGCTGTAGTAGTCGTGCCCCTCCTTGTCCGTCCTATGCTCGACTCGGATGTTCGGTGAGTTGCAGGCCCCACACGCCGGCTCGGCGAACACCTCAGCGAAAGCGCTCAACTGCCGAATGGCATCCTTGACGTTCTCCACGTCGAGCTCGAGCTGGCATTTGGCCGTCACGTTAAACTTGATCTTCACCATCTTCGACCTTTCAAAAAGTGCTCGCGCCCGGTGGGTCTGCGCTATCGAGGCTCCTGCAGGCGAACTCGTCCGCTGGATTGATTCACCGGGCCGCCAGGCACCAGCAGGTCACTCACGGCGTGGCCGTACAAGCTGGGACCGACTTAACGAGCATGTTCCCTCTCCACCCTTCAAGTTCAGCGCGCGGACCTCCCTCCCCGCTCACTCCCTCCAAGCCTTCACCTAGGGTAAGGACCCCTCTGCTCTTGGCTTCCCCTGCTCTCAGCTACCCGGTGGACGAGTCCCCCGACGCAAGAATTGGCGAGTCAAGAATCAGACGGCGCTTTACCCCCGGAGCCAGTATGTCGGTCGTTAAGGCGCCCCGTGTCGGTTGCCGGATTTTGCCAAGCGGGACACGGAACGCCACGGAACGGCAACCCTACCTCGTGGTAATGGGCCTCCGTTCCGGTGCGGCGATCTCGAATTAGTCGGGTTTCCACACCACGGCCATACGCCGTTCTCCCGACGTGCGGGAGCTTCCCCCACACGTACCGACCCTCGACCCGCCGCGATACCTCATCCATTACCAGTCTGCGGGCGGGTGCAGGCTGGACGAGGCCTGGCATCAGGGCACACCCGACGCCACGAGTGGCCGCGCAGGATGCGAACCCTGCAAACGCTTGACGGCCTTGAAATGTCTTGGTCAATTCTTCTTCCCTTCCTTAGCCGGCTCCGGATCATCGACATCATTTTTGAAGTTGACGACCCAGCAGAAATCAAAGTAGTCAGTGAGACGTTCCGATCGGTCGTTGTGATTGGGAAAGGCCACGTCCAAGATTGCTTCGATCCTTAATTTCGCGTTCGCATTAGTTGGAGAATTTAGGCTCGGCCCAAATCTTGGAAGCCTGATATACACCGATGAGGCATTCGCGTGGTTCGGGGTCGTCACGCTGACTCCCTTCAAGCCAAGGTCCTTGAACAGCTTCCGCGTGAGCGCGGCCTGCTGTTTGCGCGGAATGCTCCGGTCGACGGTCATTACCGGGACATCGGCGGGGCGAATCTGATGAAGACGCTGGTAGAGATCGCTCATTTGCCCCTCCTGTTCGTCCACGGATAAACCTCTGACGCCTTGCGATTCCAGTCCAAGTGCCCGCGCTCGGGCATTTGTGACAACCCATCAGGCGGCCACTCGCCTGCTTTGTCTTTGTAGAGATGACGCGCCTGCGCCACGGTCTTACCGCTCTGCCCAGCGCGGGCCAGGGCGGCCAACCAATTCTTCTGCTGCCACTCGCACGAGCCATGCGCGGCCGGTATCTTTGGCTTTTTCTCCCGCGGCGGTGCCATCTGTTTGATCTTCCCATCGCCCATCCGAATGAGCCTGACGATTTTCGCCGCCTTGGAGCCGCACTTCGGGCAGGTGTCGCCGCCCTTGCGGATGAACTTGCACCGGACGCACACGATCGGCGTCGGCTCGCCCTGCTTCTTCCGGCGCTTCGCCATCAGGTCCGCCGTCGTCTCGCTGCCATCCAACTCATCCCAAGGAAAATCTTCGTCGGGGTGGCCGTGCCGCCAGTACGCGCCTGAGAAGTCCAGCCAAATCGCTTCCGATTTCCCTTCGTAGGCCCGGCACACACGGCCGGTCTTTTGAACGAAGTCCCTGAGTTGCATCGTCGGCTGCAAGTCGATGCCGCACGCCAAGCACGGCAGGTCAAAGCCCACCCTGAGCACGTCGACCGAAACCAGTACACGAATCTCACCGCACGCCACCGCCTCGAAAATCCGCTCGCGTTGGTCCATCGGCGTCTTTGCTTCGACGAGGGCCGCGCGGTGGCCGTGCCGGTTGAACTCCTGCGCCATCCACTCCGCGAACTCGACACCAGGGATAAAGCAAACAGTCGGCAAGTCGCTGAACGGTGCCCACGCCTCGAATACGTTGGCGAAGGTCGTGCACATCCTCACCCGCTTGATCGTTTCGCCCTGCGCGAATTCGTGTTTCGTGATCTTCACACCTTCCATTCCCGGTTCGCTCGGCGCGTACATCGTCGTCGGCACCAGCATGCCGCGCGAAATCAAACCGGGCTTGGTCGCCCCTACGTGCATGGCAGAGTAGATTTCCAAGGCCTTCCCCTCGGGACCTACGGGTGTCGCAGTGAATGCCAGCACGATCGCATGAGGGTAGAACTTGAAAAGGGCCGCGTAGGTTTCCAGGTCAAGGTGGGCTTCATCGACCAGAATCAAGTCCGCCGGCGGGAGTCCGTCGCCGCTCGGCGTGCCGTAGGCGTCAAAGAAGTAGCGCCGCCGCAAAGTAGCCAGAGAGCAAACCGTCACGCTCTCGCCTTTGTCCGCCGTCGTCTCGCTGCCCATGACGATGGAGTATTGAATTCCGAACCGATCCAACTCATCCCAGAATTGCTTGACCAACCAGCGGCGGTTCGTCACGAACATAATCCGCTTCCCACGGTCCTGAGCTTTCTTTGCCCACCAGCACTGAAGGTATCGCTTGCCCGAGCCAGTCGGCGACACCACCAGTACACGGCGGTTGCCGGCGTTTACCAGCCGATGCACACCGTCAACGATGGAGCACTGGTAGTCGCGCAGCACAATCGGAGGCGCGTCGGCGGTTAGCGTGTCGAACGTTTCCATTCGTCGATACCCTTTTTGAATTCATTCAGCTTTGCAATCTGCGAGTTGATCCAGCCGGGCGGCTTCGGGAACTCATTTTTCAACACATCGATCTCACGCACGACTTGTCCGATCAGCTTTTCCATTTTTTGGAACGGCCCCTTGGGTTTCTCGGGTGCCTTCGGCTTGGGCGCGGCTGTCGACTTCACGCCGGTCACGACTTGCCATACCGCGGTCGCCTGCTCGCTCTTGGGCAGGTCGGCTATCCTGGCGGCCGTCGTGACGGGAATGTCACCCTCGACTTCAACGTCGGCGGCGAGGTCGTCCGGTGCGGCGAGCAACCGCAGGGCGCTCTCAATCGTCAAAAGCGCAGGGTCTGCGCTTTTGGCGGCCAGTGCTGGCCAGCCTTCGGCCAGTTGCTTGTAGATCTGCGCCGAACGCACGGAACCCTTGAAGTGGGCCGCGAGCCAGGGCTCGTATTCGCCGTGCGGAAGCGTGGCCTTTACTTGCTTGAGAAGTCTGCCAGCGTCAAGTGCATTCTCGAACGACGCTTTCGTCGCACACACCACGGTGTCGTGACAGGCGTTGATCCTAGTGGCGAGTTCGGCGAGCTGGACAGAGAGTTGTTGCGGTCGTGCTTCCGTGATAGATTGCACGTTGGTACTCCTTTCCGCCCGGCCGGATTTGCACTCCGCGTTTTCCGGGCTTTTATCGTTCAATAAAACTCAATGATGTCGGCCGGCTTCCGTCGGCGGCGGGTTACTCGTGGAATGGGCGTTGCGGCCCGTCTTGCGAGGAAAAGCTCGACGTCGGCGCGAGCAATCCTCCACTGGGGGCGACCACCACGCCGGGCCGAAACGTCGACGGCTTTCAACTCGCCCGAGCGGATAAATCCCACGGTCTTGGCCCAGGAAATACCAAGCTCGGCCGCGAGTTGATTTGGCGAAACGTAGGGGCGGGCGGTGGTGGGGATCACAGGCCTCCCCCTTCTCGCTCTTCCGCGATTCGCCGGAGCTCGCTCCCGATGTATGCAACATCGTGCTCGGCAAAAATCCGCGCATTCCCGGCCACGCTGGCGGCTTGGATTTTCCGCGATTTGACGACGTATTCCACCTGGTGAACTGACACGCCGAACCGCCGGGCAATTTCACCTACGGTAGGCGCGGCCTGAATGCTGACGGACATTGGCTTCCCACGTTCGAGCCGGTCGGCTGCGTTGCGTACACCGCATCGCTAAACGACCTATCGGAAGGAAGCAACTGGTCATGGACGGCGCCATAACCAGCTTGTCAGCACATGAGTTAGGGTGGTCATGACCAGTAGAAGGTGGTCATGGAAAGTCGCTCTTGCGATCCTCCAACCGGCTCGCGATGGTGTCGACGATCTCTCTCGCAACGTCGTCGGTTATTTCCCCCGACTCAAGCTTAAAAATCAGGGCACCGGCTTCTTCCGCGTCCGTCGAAGCGCGAATCATGCCTATGGTTTCACGCCGGATTATGTCACTTTCCGTCGTGTCGCCGGCGGCTTTCGACGCACTTTCAACGGCAATGTCATGGCCGATTCTGACAGGGCGGGCGACCTTGCCATGGCTCCCGCGCGGGAGTTGAAGTGCCAATGCCATCTCGATCCAAACTGGCGACTTGGTGATTTGAGCCGGTGAGCAACCGATCTTCACCGCAAGTTTATTGCGGCCATAAGCATCGCGAGCGCCCTTCTTCGCGACCTGATCGCCGTCGCCGATCTTTCGAACCAGATCAAAGTAGTGCCCGTCCTTCATCGCCGCCAACTGATTGTTAACGGCGTCCTGTGTCCATGGTCGTCTGCCAACAGTGGCGCCAGGTTTACCGTTTGCCGTTGGTTCGGTCGGTGTGATCGCGCTATGCGGCTCGTTTACCCCTTCCCGCGAAGGCAATTCCTTCTCGCGCCGTCGCCTTGCAGCTTGCCACGCTTCGAATTCAATGGTCGCCTTCAACTGGTTCCAACCTTCCAAGGCGACTTTGGGGAAGCTGGCCATCGCCCAGTGTGTCTTATCAAAGTCGTCTATCGTTAATGGGGGCCATTCTAAAATTGCCACTCCAACTTCGTTCACTGTTCGTTTGGTCCGAATTGACGTAAGTACGTGATCCGTTGCCTCCGCCTGGTAAAGCAGCATCGCAAACGCGGTCGGTCGCGATGTCACGCCAAACGAAAAGACCTCAGTCCGTGCTTGGGTCAGTTCGGGCAATATGGGAACGATCGCTAACTTGGCTGCGCGCAATGCGTCGGCGAGCTCGTGCGCGTCCTTCGGCCATTGCTGGAAAGCGACCGCGATGGCGGTTCCACCGGCGCCATCGCTGATTGCACGGAGGCGCCAAGTCAACTCGAACAACTCTAGCGCACGTTTTAGTGCCTCGCCAATGTCGGCGGGCAACTCGATCGTCTCGGACATTATGCACCTACATTCCACCTGGCGGGCCCTTGCGGCTGGCGGGTAGGTGCGTCCGCTTCGCCGCTCGGGCCGCGTTGGGTCGCCGGTTCGCGGGCCGGCGGCCACCAGATTGGTACCTAGTCTACCCGATTCGTCGTTTAGCGAGAACGATCGTCGCCGTCCGTACCGTACAGCGCATCAAGCAATTCAGCGGCTTCCTTGTCTGTTCAATATGGCTTGCGGTCCCCTGGTCACGGCAAAAGGACGTTGGCAAGAAAGAGCGGCATCAGTGCACCAGGACTTGACGTGGCGGTTGCTGGCCGAGTTCGCCAATGGGAGGCCCAAGTGGCAAAGAGGCTGTCGTTAGGATTGATTCGTGCCCCGCTCTGGCGTTTGTTGGGGCGTGGTTTTTTTCAGGGGACAAACCGCAGGATTGCTTGCGTTTGCATGGGACGGCCCCCACAATGAAGGTCCCATTGCGAACGCAAGAGGAGAATGAACTTGGCCAAGCCCTCCATTCGGAACAGTCAAGACCGAGGCATTCATGAACGATGTGCGGGCATGCGCTGCCGCCTGCTGTTTGCTCTCATTCCCGTTTGTCTTTCCACCCTGGTGGCGGCCGACGCGCCGCCCGAATTGACGGGCGAAGTCGTTGGCGTCCACGACGGCGACACGCTCACCATTCGCGTGGGCGAGAAAGAGAAGTTAACGATCCGGCTCGATGGTATCGACGCCCCAGAACTTGCGCAGCCGTACGGCAAGCAGGCGAAACACGCCTTGTCGTCGGTGGTCATCGCCAAGGAAGTGCGCGTCGAGACGCACGGCACTGACAAATATGGACGCACAATCGGCACGGTGTGGCTTGCGAAAGGCAAACAGGAGTACTCGGTTAATCATCAGCTCGTTGCCAAAGGCTGGGCCTGGCGCTACGTGAAGTATTCCAAGTCGCGAGCGCTCGCCGAGGTCGAGGCAGCCGCGAAGAAAGCCCACCTGGGTCTCTGGACCGGCGCCGACCCTGTCTCACCGTGGGACTGGCGCGCGGCGGAGAAGAAGCGCAAGGACGACGCCAAAGCCGAGGCTGACGCGGCCAAGGCTGATCTCGACGCGGCTGTGGCCGCCCGGAAGGCGAAGCGCGAGCTTGATGCGCCGGCGCAGGCCGAGATAGCGACGAAGCTCGACAGCCAAACGGAAAGGACGCCGCGCCCAGAAGAATCGGAATCAGTGACGGAGCGGCCGGCGGAAAAATTCTGGCTCAACACGAAGACCGGTAAGCGACATAATTCCGGCTGCCGTTGGTACGGTGACACTAAAAACGGCAAGTTTTGCGGCCCCGACGAAGGCGTCGCTTGCAAGGTGTGCGGTGGTTGATTCCCGCCCCGCCCTGGCACACGATGCAGGGGGGCGGCGTTTTTTAGCCCATGAAGCGACGGCGGGGCAACAAAGGTTGCCAAACGCCAATTAATCTGTTATCGAAGGAACTGTCGGGGCTGGGCAATTTTGCAAATGCGCGTGAGGCCTATGCCACGCTTGAAATTCGATCCGACAAAGTTCGGCAACTCAGACCCAAGGGAAATGCCAGCGTACGGAATCCCTTTAGCCGCGCATTACTTGCGCATCCCCGCCGCGACGGTCCGGTCATGGGTCGTCGGCCGCAACTACGAAACAGGCGATGGCACCAAGTGGTTTGAACCGCTGATCGCGCTGCCTGACCCTGATCGTCGATTGCTTTCGTTTTTCAACCTTGCGGAGGCGCACGTTCTCGGCGCGCTTCGTCGCGATCACAACATTAAGTTGCAGGACATTCGCAGGGCACTCGACTTCCTGGCTAACCGGTACGATTCCCCACACCCGCTCATCGACCACCAATTTGAGACAAATGGCATAGCTATCTTTGTCAATGAATTGGGCCAAATGCTGGACGTGTCGGCAAAAGGCCAGTTGGTCATGCGCAGTGTAATCGAACAGCACTTGCAACGCTTGGAGCGCGAGAACCAGGTTGTCGCACGACTGTATCCATTTACGCGTGGCGAGCACGGGACAAGCCCGAAATCGGTATTCATCGACGCGAGATACTCATTTGGCCGACCCGTGTTGGCCCGGGCGCAAGTAGCGACCGCAATTGTTGCGGAACGGTACAAGGCTGGCGAATCCATCCTCGACTTAGCGGAAGACTATGCGTGCCCGGGGCCCGAAATCGAAGAAGCAATCCGCTGCGAACTCCGTCTCGAAGCAGCCTGAGTCGCTTACTTTCTTTCTTGACGCCTGCCTGGGAGGCTCGAAGGTTGCCAACGCAATCAAAGCCACCGGGGCAACGGTCGAGGTTCTGCGGGACCATTTTGAAATAGATACCGAAGACTGCGAGTGGCTGCCGGTGGTCGGCCGCCGCGGGTGGGTAATCCTCACGAAGGATCGCCAAATCCGCTCAAATCAAATCGAAATCGTCGCGTTGCTAAAATCCGGCGCCCCGTGCTTTGCCCTGGTCGCTGCCGACATGACGGGCGACGAGATGGGCGCTTCCTTTGTTAGGGCGCTCCCCCACATCAAACAGTTGATTCGGAGAAATGCCGTTCCGTTTGTGGCCACGGTTTCGCGGAGCGGGGCGGTGTCGATGCTTCATACCCAGGCCGACTTGATCAAGAAGGTTGATTAAAACAGCTCACCCAGCCCGGCTTTTTCATGCGCCTGCCTTGTACACCAACGGTTGTCAGTGACAACCGCAAGCAGCAGAAACCATGAGAATGTACACTAATCTGGCCGAGCGGCGAAAAGTGAATAAAGGCCTGCAAAACAAGGCTATTTCGCGGGTTTATCCGCATTGCTTGTACACCATACGTTTTCCCTTATGAGTCCCCTGCTCTAACCAACTGAGCTACGGGCCCTTCCAGTGCCACCAGTATCGGTATCGGCAGTGGCACGCCAGAGTCTACCGAAACCGCGCCCCCGCGCAAAGCACGCGGAAAGGCATGACGTGATGAATCAGCGCACATCGAATGACGACCCCCAGTGCAACCGACGCCTAGAGACGAGTGGCGAAGCGACGATCAGCGGCGGCGAAACGCTGGCGTCCTTTCCATGCGGCGAGTGCGTGACGGTTTGGCGTTTCGACGATGCGGATTTCAAGTTTTCCCTGACGTTCGCGGTCGATTCAAGCGGGACCATCGTCGATCCGTCAACCGCGGACGGTCTGGCTGTCGGGCGCGTGGTGGCGGCCATCAGACAACTACCTGGGTGGCGATCCCGGCTGACGCATCAGCCCGGTGGCATAAGCGATCGCACGGAGCAACCCAGCGCGGCGGCAATCGCCGGTAGTCGGTCGAGCGGCAAGCGCCGGCCGTCTTCCCAGCTATTCCACATTGTGGCCGATACACCGGCGTGGCCGGCAGCCTCGAGCACCGAGAGGCGCTTTTTGAGTCGCTGCACCTTGATTCGCGCGCCGACCTTACCGGCAAGTGCGGATTCGTCGACGGGCTTTTGTGGTCGATTCATTTTGAATCAAGCTAGTGCATTCGGAACAAAGTGACGTTTCCGAGGGCTGTTGCCTCCATCGCGATAAACGCACACAGCGCCCCAACTTTTGGCCTTCCAAATAATGATCCAAGTGCCGCGCCGATAGCCGCGCACGAAACCTTGACGAGAGCCACGGCAACGATTGCTGGCGCGCGGAAACTCCTCGCCGAACTGAAGGCTGCAAGGGAGACGCAAGCAAGTGTCAGGAAGCCGAAGAACGCCCGAAGGCTGGCTGGCTCGGCGTTCATCGTGGCATCCCTGAGAACCGGAACTGACAACGTGGGCGGAATTGTATCACACCGAAAACGGCGGCGAGAAAGAAAAACACCGGCGCCGCCAACGCCGGAGACCAGGAGTCGTCCCGAAGCAGAAGCGACCGGATGCATGGGGCCGAACCCAGTGGTTCAACAGACCGCTGGCGCTGGCGGCACCAGCGATCTGGTGACGACGCCTCCGCCAAAGGCGGTCGAACACGACTGGATTTTTACCGATGGCGACAACCGGTGCAAGCTATCAGACGCTCACGCGCGCCGCCCGTGAACATCGCCTCGACGGGTCCTCGGCGTGCGGTACAATCGAAACCAGCGCCGCATCAAGATCGAATGCTGTGCTGGGGTGCGGTTGCTCGGGCGGTTTTCAAGGCCGCGCCCGTTCGTCGACCGGGCCGCACGGCGCGCAGCCGAGCGGCAGTCGACCCCCGGCCGCAGCGCTGCACTCGTTGCCTCGTCGGCCGCGGCGATGGCGGCGAGCATCCGAGTCGAGCATTTGAGCCGAACGTCCGAGTCGAACTTCCGCCGATGGAAACCCAAAACCCGTACAACCTGATTCCCTACATGAGCCTCCCGTTCCGGCAATCGCACCCGGAACGGCCGTCAAAGCACTAATGAACGAAACTGCAGGACGTGTGGGGGAAATTGGCTTTGCGCGTGCTTGCCGCGTCCTCGGCGCCTCCCTCTTCATTTCGGCGATTAAAATTCCTCTTTCACGCTCGTAGATCGTTCGACTCATCGACGACAGGTCCCGGGCATGAAGCAGAGCCTAAGCACTCCCGGTTGGCGAAAATTGATGGCCGCAGTCGCAGGTGAGTTTGCGGGCGTGTGAGTTCGTGTGGCACTTCGGGCAAACCTTCTTCTGCCAGAGGTTGGGGGCGTTTGATTTGGCGACCTTTTCTTTCGGATTTTCGGCAGTCTTCGCCGCCTTCTCACCCTCGACGCGCTGGGCGTCCGCTTGTTTCTCGGCGCACTGCGGGTGAATTCCACCTATGGAGTAGCTCGACTTACCGCAGACCGAACACACGTGTCGGGGCTTGTCGTGCCGCGGGAGCGGGATGGGCTTCTTGTTATCCATTGCGGCAGACTTCGGCAATTGGTCGGTCGGGTTGCAATCGGGATCGCGAGCCGCCTGTGCGATCTGCTTGGCGATGTTCAAAATGGGCTGTTTCATTCGCGCGCGTCCGTTAGTAATAGTGGCCGAGAGCACACGTGTTTCGCAGTCTCTCTGGTTCAGACGTCTCTTTCGAGTCTGGCCGCGATGTAGGCGAGTTCGGTATAGATCTTGGGTCGCTTGGAAAACTCAGCTTTGAGGAACTGGATCAGATCGTAGGTGGGTTTTGCGATCGCTTCGAGGGCTTCGAGGAGTTTTTGGTCATCCAGCATGGCAAGCGAGAGAATGCTCTTGTTCTTGAGGTAGCTGGCGGGGCGTTGTGGATTGTTGAAGGGCATATCCTGATCGGTCGCTTCCAGATGTTCCACGTCTCCAGTATCTCATTATAGGCAGGTTCTCGCCGGAATACCTTCGATCCGAGCGGAATGAGCAGTTTTTCCTCTGCTCGAATAGACTCGATCCAACAACCGACCCTGGCCGCAGGGCCGCCTGGACCGAGCGATGCCGCTCGGCAGTGCACCGGCGCGCCAGCGCGGGCGGGCTTGTCATACGGCTCAACCCGCTTCAATACCCTAGGGTTGCGGACGTTGTTACGGTTTGCACGGCGGGCTAGAATGCCGCCAATCACGCCGCGTTGTATTCCCCAAGGGTGGCTTCGTTCGTGTCCGATCGATCCGAATCTCAACAAGAAATCACCATCGCGTCCGAAGGTGGGCCACCCGATCACCCAGCGGCGAACCCTGCTCTCGGCCAAACGATCGCGTTCAGCGAGGCGGGGCACAGCGTTTTGCACGCCTTGGGCCAGAAGCTGCCCGAAATGCCGCGCGTCGTGCTGCGCGACGAGGCGGGGAGTGTCGCCGAACCCGTCGTGCAATCGCAATCGTGCGAAATGCCGTCGGGCAAGAGCGACAGCCGTTATCAACTGCACGGCGAGATCGCCCGTGGCGGCATGGGCGCGATACTCAAAGGGCGCGATACCGACTTGGGGCGCGATTTGGCGATCAAGGTGCTGCTCGATTCCCACAAGGATAAGCCCGAAGTCGTGCAGCGATTTGTCGAAGAGGCGCAGATCGGCGGCCAGTTGCAGCACCCGGGAATCGTGCCAGTTTATGAGCTCGGGCAATTCGCCGACGAGCGCCCCTTCTTTAGCATGAAGCTGGTCAAGGGGCACACGCTCTCGTCGTTGCTCGCCGCGCGAAAGACGCCGGCCGACGATCGGACGCGGTTTCTCGGCATCTTTCAGCAAATCTGCCAGACAATGGCTTATGCACACAGCCGAGGCGTGATCCACCGCGACTTGAAACCGGCGAATATCATGGTGGGCGCCTTCGGCGAAGTGCAGGTGATGGACTGGGGTTTGGCCAAGGTGCTGGCGGCAGGTGGCGTGATCAATGAGAAGAAGGCACACCAACAAGTGCAAGACGCCAGTGTGATTCGGACGGTGCACAAAGAAGGGTCGAGCGGCGCGAGCAGCGGCAGCCACACTCTGGACGGGTCGGTCATGGGCACACCGGCCTATATGTCGCCCGAGCAGGCGATGGGTGAAGTCGACCGTTTGGACGAACGGGCCGACGTGTTCGGGCTGGGGGCGATCCTCTGCGAGATCTTGACCGACCGGCCCCCCTACACGGGCCGTGACAGCACCCAAGTGTTCCGTCTCGCGGCCCGCGGAAACCTGAACGACGCCTTCTCGCGCTTGGCGGCCTGCGGCGCCGAGCAAGACCTCATCGAGTTGGCCAGGCAGTGTCTGGCGGCCGAGCCCGACGAGCGACCGAGGCACGCCGGGGTGGTGGCGCAGCGGATTTCCGACTATCTGGCTTCAGTGGAATCGAGGCTGCGTGCTGTCGAAGTCCAGGCCGCAGCCGAATCGGCCCGCGCCGAAGAGGCGCAGCGGACCGCGGCGGAGCAAGCCGCCGCAGCTCGCGCCGAACGCCGAGCGCGAAGGCTGCAGTTGGGTTTGGCCTTGGCCGTGCTTAGTATGACCGGCCTGGCCGGAGTCGCGGCGCTGTGGGCCGCCATCTACCAGAACGGGCTGAAGCAGGAAATCGAGGTCGAGAACACGAAGGTCATCGCCGCGCAGAAGGCCGAGACAAACCAACGCTTGCGCGCCGAATCGGAAAAGACGCGAGCCGACCTCACGCTGGCCGACATGCAAACCGCGCGTGGATTGCTGGCCGCCGAGCGCGACGCCCCGGCCGAGGCGGCGCTGTGGTTCGCGACGGCGTCGGAGCAGTCGGCCGAGGCCAAAGATCAAAAACGGCAAGACGACAATTACTTGCGAGCCGGTAACTGGTTGCGGCAGGCCGTGTTGCCCGTTGGCGTTCTGTCGCTCGACGAATTCGCCGCCCAGCTCGATTTCCAACCCGGGGGTGATCTGCTGTTGGCGCGCAGCGACCGAGGGAACGCCTTCCTCTGGTCATGGCGCGAGGGGAGGCTGGTCGACTGGTGCGACGGCCTGGCCGGCGTCGGCGCGGTGGCCTTCAGTCGCGACGGCCTGTGGTTGGCAATCGGCCTCGATTCAGGCGACGTGCAAATCCGCACCGTCGCCGACGGCTCCGTCGTCGACCAATGCGCGCACGGGCAACCTGTGCACTCGCTGGCGTTCAGCCCCTGGGGCTTGCTGGCCATCGGCGGCCAAACGGTACGTATCTGGGATACGGCGCGAAAGAAGTTCTTCAGTGAAGACTTGCCCCATCCGCAACCGGTTGTGCACCTCACGTTCAATCGTGAGGGTGACCGGTTGATTACCGCCTGTTACGACAAGTTGGCGCGGGTATACGACGTTTCGAGCGACCCGAATCGTTCGGCCCCCTTGTTCGCGCCGGTGCCGCACATGCCACTATTCTCCTCCCTGCCGGCGCTAACCGATCACGACCGCACGCTGGTGACCATTTCCGCAACTTCCCAGCTCGCGCGCTGGGACATCGCGACCGGAGGGCCCGCGTCACCCGCCACGATCGACGTCAAGTCGAATGCCCTGACGCTCGTCGTCGCTTCTGCCAACGGACGCTGGCTGGCCACCGGCGGTTCCTACGGACCGGAAGTGTACGACCTGCTGAACCAACAGCCGCCGCTGTACCTCGGCCACACCAACCTCGTCAAGAACTTCAGTTTCAGCCCCGACAGTACGCTATTGCTTTCGACCAGTTGGGACCTCACGGCCCGGTTGTGGTCGCTACCCGACGGCAGACCCTTGGGCGCACCGCTGCCGCATATGGCCAACGTCGAGCACTGTGCCTGGTCGAATGACGGTATGAATTTCGCTACCGCGCAAGGCGACGGCCTGATCCGCGTTTGGCAGCTTCCTCTCGACGATCTGGTAACAGCCGAAGTGGGCCCGTGGGGAGAGTGTCCGCGGGTCAGCTTCGATGGCCGACTGGTCGCCCCGGGCATCTGGCACGAAGCTCCTTTCACTAACAATTACCAGCGTCTCGATCGCTTGCAAGTCATCGTCGCCGACGATGGCCGGCCGATGGGAGAGGCGATCGCCTTGCCGGGTGTTTTGGTCGATTCGTGCGTTTGCGCCGACAATCGCTCAGTGGCGGCCGTTTGTCTGAGCGACGGCAAAGGGCTTTTTGGCGTGTGGGACATCGCCACGGCGCGCCGGCAGTTTGAGCCGGTCGCACTTCCGTCGTCTCCCAATTCCGTGGCTGCTCGCAGTGCGAGCTCGCAAATTGCCGTCTTGTGCAGGGGGGGCGAACTGCTGGTATTCGACGGCCGAACTGGCCATCGCGAGTTGGAACTTTGCCACGTGGAATGGTTTTCTGAAGGGACCCGGCGACCGTACGCGTTGTACACTCCCGATAGCAAGACGTTAGTCACTTTGGGAGATGGCGTCGACACGACGATCAACGTGCGCGACGCCGACACTGGCCAACTTCGATGTCAGCCGATACGACCCGTCCTGACAAAAAACTATGCCGCCCGTGGTTTCACTCTTTCGGCCGACAGCCGGATGCTGGCGACGATCGTCAATGGCCAAAACGCCGCCCAGGTCTGGGATCTGGCCACCGGCCGCGCGCTGTCGGAGCCGCTGCCTCATCCCGGCGATCATTACGGTTTGTTCTCCGCCTGCTTCAGCCCCGACGGCCGGCGCCTGCTCACGGTGTGCAAGGACGGGCAGGCCCGCTACTGGGACTGGGAACAGGGTGTGCTCGCCTGCCCTCCCATGGCCCACGCCGACGAAGTCTACGACGCGGCCATCACCCCCGACGGCCGCTTTGCCTTGACGGCGGTTCGCGGGCAAGTGCCGTGCGTCCATTTCTGGGAGCTGACCACCGGCAAACGCATCGCGCCGCCGCAGAGCTTTGGAAACTCCGGCGGGAGTTCATCGCACCATGTAGCGATTACTCCCGACGGCAAGCGCGGCCTGGTGGGCCACTCGGGCACGACTCTCGGCATTGTCAATCTGGAAGCGTTGTTGTCGCCTTCGCCATCGCCGCCGCCTGCGGCCGACCTGGCGCGATGGGCCGAGTTGGCAAGTGCCGAGCACATCGAGCTTGGCGACTTGAGTAAATTGGACCGTCAGCAATGGCAAGCCCGTTGGGACTCGTTGCGTGAGCATGACCCCAGTCTCGTAACTGCCACCGTAACTCGCCAATCGCCTCGTTCCGCGATGAACGATCCCCGCTCAGCGGCCGTCCAACCCAGCGCGGAAACCGCGGCCGACGCCGTCCACCGCCACATGGTGGCGGGCAATCTGCTTGCCCGTTGGGGTAAATGGGGCCAGGCGGCGAAAGAAGCAATCGAGCTCGTGGAAGCCAATCCCGGAGATCGCTTTACCTGGTCGCAAACCGTTCCACGGATGGTGCTGGCTGGTGACGTGGAAGCGTACCGCCGACTTTGCGGCCGGATGGTCGAGCAGTTCGCCATGCCGTCGGAGGAGGAGGCCGATTCCGTATGCAAGCTCTGTTCGTTGCTTCCTGACTGCGTGGAGCGGGCAAAGCTGCCTCTGGCCGTGCTCACCGGCGCGATCGAAAACGGCACGGCGCGGCCCGATTATCGAGGCTATTACCACGCTTGCTTGGGCCTATGCGCCTATCGCGACGGCCATTTCGCCGAGTCGGCCGACTGGAGCAGCAAGGCGTGCGAGAACTTTGGCAAGCAAGGCCCAGGGGGCGCGCTGGCCTTGGCGGTGCTGGCCCTAGCGCAAGAGCGGTCGCAACAGTCCGACCTAGCCCGCCAGTCGCTCGCGGAGTGCACGGCTTTGATTCCGCCTGAGTTGGCGACGCTCGGCTCGCCTGAATTTCAGGGGAGCCTGCCTGTCAGCGAGATCACGATCCATCCCGATTGGCTGATGGCGGAGATCCTGCGCCGCGAAGCGGCCCTGTTGATGGACCCGTAGAACGGAATTCGTTCGGTTGATCGGTCTCTCTGTTTCCCCGTTCGTCGCGAGTACAACAACTAAATCGGCGAAACGGTTGTGGCCCTGCGGGGAGAGGAGTTTCGTATGGTTCGGTGCGCGACGCGTGGATGGTTATTGCTGGCGTGTTGTTTGGCCTTGGCGCCGCTTGCGGCAACGGCCCTTTATGCCGGCGAAAGAGAGGATTTCGACGCCGCATGGAAGAAGGCAATGGCGTTCGAGAAGGTGGCCGATTATCCAGCCGCCGAGCGGGAGTATGAACGGGCATTGGCGCTCGCGCCGCGTATTTTCGGCCCGGATTCTGTGGACACCGCCACAATCCTCAACAACCTGGCGCTGATGTACTGGGGTATGGGCCAATACACGAAAGCGGAACCCCTCTACGAGCGCAGCCTCAAGATCTCGGAAGTGAAGCTCGGACCGGACCACCCCTACGTGGCCGGGACCCTCAACAACCAGGCTGCACTGTACACGGATATGGGCCAATACGCGAAATCGGAGCCACTCTTAGGGCGCGCCCTGCGGATCAAGGAGAAAGTGCTCGGACCGGACCACCCTGACGTCGCCGTGAGCCTCAACAATCTGGCCGTTCTGTATGGGCTGCTGGGTCGCTACGCGGAGCAGGAGCCACTCTTCAAGCGCGCCCTGCGAGTCGATGAAAAGTCGCTCGGACAAGACCACCCTGCCGCCGTCAAGTGCATCAACAATCTCGCTCTGCTGTACTCGACACTAGGCCGCTATGCAGACGCGGAACCACTCATGGTGCGCGCTCTGCGGGCCCGCGAGAAGGCGCTCGGACCTGACCACCCTGATGTCGCCCAGAGCTTCCTTAGTTTGGCCGATCTGTACGCGATTCAGGGTCGCTATGCGGAGGCGGAACCACTCTACACTCGCGCCGTGCGGGTCCGTGAAAAGGCGCTCGGACCTGACCACCCCGAAGTGGCTGAAACTCTCAACAACCAGGCGCTTCTGTACTGGCGCATGAACCAATACGCGAAAGCGGAGCCGCTCTATCTGCGCAGCCTCAAAATCCGCGAAACGAGCCTCGGACTCGACCACCCGTACGTGGCCACGAGCCTCAACAACCTGGCACTGCTGTACAAGAACATGGTCCAATACGCCAAGGCGGAGTTGCTCTTCCAGCGCAGTCTCGAGATCAACGAAGCCAAGCTGGGACCGGTCCACCCCGACGTGGCACTAGGTCTCAAGAATCTCGCGGAATTGTACGAAGCCATGGGACAATACGCGAAAGCGGAGCCGCTGGCCCAGCGTGCGGTCGAAATCTACGACCTCACCGACGCTGCACCGCAACTTCGATATCGTGCCTATAATACGCGTTCTCGTATCGCGTGGGGGCTTGGCCGACAGGGGCGCGCCGTTGAAGACCTTGGCCGCGCCTTGGACTTCATTGAACAAGCCCGAGGTAACACGTCGGGCGGCGAGCACGAGCGCGCCGGTTACTTCGGTCAGTTTGAGAGTGCATTCGAGCGAATGGCGAGATGGCAGGTCGAATTGAACAATCCCGCCGCGGCCTTTCAAGCCAGCGAGCGTGCCCGCGCCCGCTCGCTGATCGACCAACTCCGACTCGGCAGGGTTGATCTGCTCGCCGGCCTGCCGGCCGAGCAGGCCGCCCAACTGCGCCGATGCGACGCCGACGCCAAAACGAAAGTCGCCAGCCTGGAAAAGCAATTGGAGTTGATCGAACGGGAGCCTGGTGTCGCTGCCGACGAGGGCGCGGCACAAAGCCAATTGCAATCAGAACTCGGCCGCGCGCGCCAGTCGCTCGTGGAAGTATATCGCGACATTCGCAACGTCAGCCCAGCCTACCGCCTTTCGGTGGGACGCGATTTCAAACCCGCCGGCCTGGCCGAGATTCAATCGCACTTGCACCATGACGCCGTGGCCTTGCAATACTTCTTCGGTGCCGAAGATGGATACCTATTTGTCATTCCGACGGAAGGTGAGCCGCGAATTGAGAAACTCACGGTGGGTGACGAGCAAGCCAAAGCCCTGGGTGTTGAACCCGGACCACTGACCGCCGAACGAATGCAAAAAGCGATGATCGTTGACGGCGTGGAACTCCCCAAGCTCTTGTCGGATCCAAACACGGCCCCCCACGCATTCGATCGCCTGGCCGCGCTCTGGAAGTCGCTCATCCCCGAGGCCGAGCGCCGAGCCCTGACCAAGGGCGAAGTGGAGCAATTGGTCGTGATCCCCGACGGCGCGCTGGCCCTGCTCCCCTTCGAAACGCTGATCGTCGAGCCGGGCGAAGCGCCCAAGTACCTGCTCGATGTCGGCCCGCCTATTCTCTATGCCCCGTCGGCCACGTTGCTCTTGAACCTGGCCCAGCGACCGGCTGACGGCCCTGGAACGAATGCGTCTGCTCAGCCCGTCTTGACGATTGCCAACCCTGTCTATGGTGGATCTCCGCGAACACCCGCCGCCGCGGCCAGCTCGCTCGACGCCCTGGCGGCTCGCAGCCGCTACGGCGCGGTGGGCGGCCACCTGGCCGCGTTGCCCCATACGGGCACCGAATCGGCCTGGGTGAGCGATGTCTACAAGCAGCAAGGCATCGCGTCGGCGGGCTTACTCGCTGGTCTGGCGACTGAGGCCAATGTGCGCTTCAACGTGCGCGGCCGCCGCGTCCTGCACTTCGCCTGTCACGGGCTCACCGACCAGGCATACGGCAATTTCTTCGGAGCGCTGGCCCTCACGCCCGGCAAGCAAGGCATGGCGAACCCAGCCGACGACGGCTTTTTGACGTTACCGGAAATCTACGAACTGGACCTCAAGAGCTGCGAGTTGGCGATCCTCAGCGCGTGCGAAACGAACTACGGCCCCCAGCAGAAGGGCGAAGGGGTGTGGGCCCTGTCACGCGGCTTTCTGGTCGCTGGCGCGCGGCGTGTCGTGGCCAGCAACTGGCTGGTCGACGACGAAGCGGCGGCCAGCCTGGTGAGCTATTTTTGCGCTGGCATCGCCGAGCCAGAAGCCAGGAGCGAACCGGCCAACCATGCCAAGGCACTTCACGACGCCAAGCGTTGGGTGCGTCGGCAGGAGAAATGGCAAAGCCCGTACTACTGGGGCACGTTCGTGCTCGTCGGTCCAAATTAAAAGCGAATGTATCAGAAACGTACTGTCCGCGGCAAAAAATGAGACATTTCGACGTTTGCTCTCTCTCGCCTCCTGCCTCTACAGGGCTTGTCCTTGGGCAACCGCACGAGTGCCCCGGGAAACGACTGACGGCTGGTTCGGACCGCCCGCGCAGTTCAAGGCATCGACTTGCGAGTCGGCCGCGCTGGAATTGCCCGAACCGGATGGCGGGTAAAGTCCGTCACTGCCGGCAAACGTAGCGTTCGGCGCGGCATTTGCTGTATTTGATTGCAGCGATACCCCATCTTGGATGTTTCATCGTCCCGGGGAAGTTGGCGCAGTCTGCTTCACACTAACCCGCAGCGCAGCATACAGCCCCCAAGCGAACGGACGTACGATGTCGACGGTAATGAGCGGTTCCACGCGGTTCATCGAAGAACGCTTACCGAGGCGACCTGGGCTTAAACGCCCCGCCGTAAGAGACCCTGTGCAAACCTATCTGGAGGAGCTGGGGAAATTCCCGCTGCTCTCGCTCGAGGAAGAGCGTGCATTGGCCAGGGAGCTCGACGTCACGCGGCGACGGCTCGGTCGCGAGATGCTCGCCACCGACTTCATGCTTCGGGGGGCGGCGGATCTGCTTGGCCGCGTCTGCGAAGGCCGCCTGCGCCTCGACCGCACATTGCACGTGGCCGTAAACGACGTCGAGGCAAAGCCGCTGGCGCTCCTGCGTCTGACGGCAGCCTCGGCGGCGGCGAAACGCGTGCTGAGCCGTAACCGGGCCGATTTCAAAGTTGCCTGCAGCCGGCGTGCCGAACTCGTCGAGCGGCGGTCGGCCCGGCGACGGTTGGCGCTTCGACGGCGCAAGGCATGTCGCCGGCTGGCCAGGGTTGGATTGCGCACTCGTCTGATGTCGCCCTGGTTTCGCAAGCTCATCGAAATCAGCAATCGCATGACGTTGCTTTCCGAGCAGTTGGCGCGGGCAACGCCTGCCCAACGAGGCGCCTTGGGCGCGGAGCGTCTCGAGTTGCGCCGTCTGACGCGGCTCACCAAGGAAAGCCCGCGCACGCTCGCTCGCTTCATCGAACGCCTTGTCGGCTTGCAACGGCGCTACGACGACGCGAAACACCGGCTGGCTATGGGCAACCTGCGGCTGGTCGTCTCGATTGCCAAGCGGTACTCCCAGCGCGGCAACGCCCTGCTTGATTTGATTCAGGAAGGAAACGCAGGGCTGCTGCGCGCCACGGAGAAATTCGAGCCGCTGGGTTACCGTTTTTCGACGTATGCAACCTGGTGGATCAAGCAGGCAATCAGGCGGGCATTAGCCCGCCAAGGTCATCTGCTGCAGTTGCCCGACGCCAAGAGGAAATCGGCGAGAGCTTTGCACCAGCTCGCCGACAGGTTGGCTCACGAGCAAGGCTGCGCGCCCTCGGTCGACGAATTGGCTTCGGCGACCGGATTGCGGGAATCGGAAGTGCACACGCTATTGCGGGCAGGGCGCGAGCCGATGTCGCTCGACGTTCAGGCGGAAGGGCACGAGGCAAACCTTGGCGACTGCATCAGGGACTATCGCGACGAGGACCTGTTGCGAACGATCAACCGCGACGCGTTGCGAACGATCCTGGTCGGCATGGTCGATGGATTGACGGCGCGCGAGCAATCGGTGTTGCAATTGCGTTACGGTCTGGTCGACGGCGAATTTCGCACGCTCGACGACGTAGGTCAACGGTTATCGCTCAGCGGCGAGCGGATTCGACAAATCGACCAGCAAGCCGTCAAAAAGCTGCGCCGCTCGAGGCACCGCCGCTCGCTATTGGATTTCTTGGACCGTGAGCAGGACGGCCCCGAATAAGCCGCCTCGCCTCGGGCCATCAACAAGCCTAGCAGCACCGGTCGCCGCATCCGATGCTCCAGACGGATCGGTCAGTTCCCACTCACGTTGGCTACGACCTCCGCGCTTCTTCAAGCGAATCTCAACATGAATCGGTAGAATGGCATGGACCGCCTGAAAGCCGTACCACGGACGACCGTTAGCGTTCGCCATGGCGAAAACCGATCATCGCTTGCGCAAGCCCGCCGTCTACCGATTGCTTCTCGTCGGTGTGCTGGCCTGCGGCGGGATTGCGTTTTGGCGGTATCTGCCGCGCGAATTTGCCGACCTTGCAGCCTGGCCCGAACGAGTGGGCGCACTGGGCTTTTGGGCGCCGCTCGCTTTGGCGGCGATTTGTATTCCAGCGGCAGTGTTGATGGTGCCCGCGTCTTGGATCACCTTGATGGGCGCCTTCACGCTGGGCATCTCGGGGTCGTTGGTGCCGCTTTCGGTCGGGCACTTGCTGGGGTCGTGCGCGGCGTTCCTCGTCAGCCGATATCTGGCGCGCGGCTGGTTCGAACGCCGGCTGGCCGGCAACGCCCGGCTCGTGGCGATCGACCGGGCGGTGGCCGAGCAGGGCTTCAAGATCGTCTTCCTCTCGCGGCTCTCGCCGTTGCTGCCTTTCGGAGTCGTGAGCTACTCGTTCGGGTTGACGAATATATCGCTGCGGAGGTACGCCCTGGCCACCTGGTTGGGCATGACCCCGGGGACCGTGCTTTACGTCTACCTCGGTGCCGCGGCCAAGGAGATCGGCGACGTGTTCTCCGGCCGCGCGGTCGATAGTTTCGTTCAGCGGGCGTTGTTCTTCGTAGGGCTGGCCGCGACGCTGGCGGTGACCATTGTCATCACGCGAATCGCCGGCACGGCCCTTCGCAAGTCATTAAGCCAGGACGAGGGTCTTTGACGTCGAAATGTGACCGATAAGACCCTCGCAAGGGGTAGGTTGATCGCGCATCGTCTCTTGTGAACTGGCACCACCATAGTATAGAATCCAGTACCGATACGTCGGACGACTGGACGAAGGGCAACCGGCGGCGTCCCGGGGCTCGTTGTAGAGTAAGCCGACGTGGCCGAATGCCCTGGGGCGTTGGGCCACGTCGGCTTTTTTTGCAACGACCCGCCTGGAAACTCGCCAATCTTCGGGTACAGCCTCAATGAATCTCACGGAAGTTCAAGCGCTTTCGACTACGGCCCCCGGCGAGCCGATCAAGTTTGGCTCGGGCGACGGATTTCAGCAGGCGCTGCGCAGGCGGGTCGAGTCGTACTTCGAAACCAGTGGGCGACGCGAGCGCGATTGCCCGCGAATGTACCTCAAAACGGCGATCATCTTGGCCTGGTTCGTGGCGTCGTACGTCGGGCTGGTGTTCATCGTCGAAAGCTGGTGGCTGGTCCCGTTGGTGACGATTTCGCTGGGGCTTTCGATGGCGGCCATCGGGTTCAACGTTCAGCACGACGCCGGGCACCATGCGTACTCGTCTCGACCGTGGGTCAACAAGCTCATGGCGATGTCGCTGGACCTGCTGGGCGGCAGTTCCTACGTGTGGAACAAGAAACACAACGCGGTGCATCACAGTTTTTCGAATATCACGGGGCACGATGACGATATCAACATCAGCTTCCTGGGCCGGTTGTCGCCGCACCAGGAGCGTTGGAAGTTCCACCGGCTGCAGCACTACTATCTTTGGGTGCTGTATGGCCTTCTGCCGATCAAGTGGCAGCTTTACGACGACTTCCGCGATGTGCTCCTCGCGCGCATCGGCCGGTATCCCTTCGCGCGGCCGAAGGGCTGGGACCTGGTGACTTTCATCGGAGGCAAAGTCACTTTCCTCGCGCTGGCGCTGGTGATCCCGCTCTGCTTTCACCCGGTGTGGATCGTACTGCCGTTTTACGTGGCGGCGACGTTCGTTCAGGGAGTCGTGCTGAGCGTCGTATTTCAAATGGCGCACTGCGTCGAGGACGCGGCCTTTCCGCTACCGCGGCCGGACACCGGCCGAATCGAAACCGCATGGGCGGTGCACCAGGTCGAAACAACCGTTGATTTCGGCCGCGGCAACTGGTTGCTTTCGTCGTTTGTCGGTGGGCTTAATTTTCAGATCGAACACCACCTTTTTCCCCGCATCTGCCACCTCCATTATCCGGCACTGGCGCGCCTAGTCGAAGAAACGTGCCGGGAATTCGGGGTCAGGTACACGGCGCACGAGACGTTTTTGGAGGGTGTGGCGTCGCATTTCCGCTGGCTTCGCCAAATGGGAAAGGCGCAAGGGGCTTCCGCACCCTGAAGTTGGTCGATTGTTTCTTCGACGGCGGCTGTCGCCTGGAAGCCGCAAGCACGAAGATTCGCGTGAACGACCAAAGTCTGACTCGCGACGCTCGTTCACGACCCGCTGTTCATCATCCGAATAGCTGGCGCGCAACCAACCCATCTTAACCAAACGTGTCGTAGGTGTAATCAAAAGCGATGGGTGTGTAAATATCTTCAGGTCCCTCTGACGATCGATCGCGCTGGCGGGGATTGCGGCGTCAAGAAACGTACCGCAACCCCTTGGTTTGCCGTGAATGGAGCACGCTCGGCCAATTCGAAGGACGAAGTTGCGATGCAAAACGACGCTGAACAAAATGGGACTGTCCGCCCCATCCCAGAAACAGCGACGAACGACGTTGGCACCGCACGATCGTGATGGCGGAGAGGCGCGACGGTACGCGTCGCGCCGGCCATATGGGGTTATCGCAGGTTTTGGTTGGCGTTCGGCGCGCCCGCGCCGTCATGTCGCCGGTCGACTCACATAGCCCCGTCCGGCCGTGGGGGAAGGAACAAGTCTTAGGCGGCAACGATTCGGCAACTACCGGCGTCGTAAACCCAGTGGTTGGCAGGTCGGACAAAAGAACGTCGAGCGTTGCGCCTGGACAATCCGCACGATTGTTTCCCGGCGGCAACCGCCGCAGAGTTCGCCGGCACGGTCGTAAACGCGGTGGTGGTTCTGATAGCCGCCGGCTGAATTCTGCGCGTTGCGGTACGTGCCATCGGAAAGAGTCGAGCCTTCGTAGCGAATCGCTTCAGTGAGCACCTCGACAACCGCGCGGGAAAGCGCCTGCCAGTCGCCGGGCTTGAGCCGGTGGCAGCGGCGTGCCGGGTGTATGCCGGCCAGGTGCAGGATCTCAGCCGCATACAGGTTGCCGATGCCGGCCACGCCACGTTGATCCAGAAGCGCCACCTTGATCTCGCGCCGGCTGGCGCCCAACCGCTCGCGCAATAGCTCCGGAGTGACGGTCAAAGCGTCCGGGCCGATCAGGCCGAGGCTGTACCGCCGCTCGAATTCGTCGGCTGCCACCAGTCGCACGACACCCAGGCCGCGGCGGTCCCAGAACATGAGCTCGGCAGCCACCCCTGCCGCGAGCTGGAACACGAGCCGCAAGTGGTCCCGGTTGGGTGGTTCCGCCAGCAGCACGAGACCCGTCATGCGTGGTTCGATCACAATCGAATCGCCTCGCGAGCCGTCGAGCCGCAACACGACCCGCTTTCCGATCCGGCCAACCTGCTCGATCGTCCTGCCGACGGCGCGGCGGCGAAATACGGCCAGCGCGGGCGTTATGGTGATCGGTTTGAGCTTGCACTCGGGGCGGACGATGCCGACGATCCGGCAGCCGACGACCTGGGCGACACCACGACACATCGTTTCAACTTCGGGAAGTTCGGGCATTGTCGCTGGGCGGGGCCAGGCTTTCCAACCTGATGGGACGACGAGTTGCGCCGTCAGGCCGAAGAGGCCAATCTGGCGTGCGCAAAATCGCCGTCATTTGGATCGAATCGCTCCTCACTGTCAAACCCGTTTTGTTCCGCAACGGCGACATCTTAAAAGGATGCCATCGGCTTGCCCGATGGAGTCTCACGCTGGCCGCTAAAACCAGCTCGCCCCTCCTGTTCTTTTTCCATTCCCCCAGGACCGCCATCCCGCTCGCTGCCGAGGGCAGCGAGCGGGACGGCGGAGCAAGGCAGGTGGAGTGCGCGGCATGTCCTTCTTAGCAACTAACGTCACGAACCACCGGGCAAGCCGGAGGCATGACAGCATTCACGTTGTGGCGGAAGAAAACAAGCATATACGGCAGGTGGTGCGCTAATCTGATTTTGTGCAAGCCAAGCTCAATCTACACCAGGCATTTCCGCGCTCAGTATAACGAATTCCACCTCGCTTTGCGCCTGGCGCAATGCCTTTTCCGAGTTGCGGCGAGTTAGCCGCCTGGAAGGCTGCTGATGTTAGCGGCGGGATGAATTTGTGCTGCCTCCTCGGCGTTTGATCGGGTACGCTTCGGCACGAATTTATACACTTCGACAGCGTCGACGCAGAGCACGTTACGCCCTCTCTGGTCGTAACACGGAAAAGGAAAGGTGTCGCGCGCCACTAGATCCCAGCGCGATTGCATGGCGGCCAACCAGCGCTCAAAGGCGGCCTGGTCGTAACGATAAACTTCGGCTTTGAATTCGACGCAGCGTAAGGGCCACTCGTCCGACACGCGGTCGAAACGCGGAGCTTCGCCGCGGGCGTGCCGTGGCGAATAAATCCGCTGGTTGCAAAGGTACATCGCCGACCAGCCCAAGTCGTGAAACGTGCCGGGCGCGAACTCCTCTCCCAAATCGCTTTTGAGGCAGACCGCCTCCCCCGAGAATTCCATGTTGAACCAGAACCAGCGCGCGAAATCACGATAGCGCTGGTCGGTCCGCGACTTAAATGGGCTGGTAAAATCGCGGGCAATGGTGCCCGCCGCGATTAGCGCGCAAAACGCCAGCCCTCCCGCCAAGGCGCGTCGGACTGGCACGGCCCGGCCTCGCCGCCTGCCAAGCAATGTGGTGCTGCCGGTGGCCAGCAGCAGGCAGATCGCCGGCGCAAGGAACTGCGAAAACTTGACATGGCCCCCGTAAGGGTAGCGACCCAGTAGCGCCGCCACGATGTTCAACGCCGCCGGCGCCAGGCAAAACGCGAGCAACGTCACGCGCCGGGCGCGGACCATCGCCGCAAGCCCGACAAGACAAAGCACGAAAGTGATCGTGCTGGCGCCTCGCTGGCCGCCGATGGGAATCGCCAGCAGGTCGCCGGTATGCGTGACCAGGAGCCACCAGGCAAAGCGCGCAGGCGCGGCCAATGAGGGCAAGTTGTCTTTCCAGTAATTCTGCATCCAGCCTAGTTCCGCGTTGGCCTGGTTACGGGTGGCCAGCCATACGAGGCCACCGAAACTCGCCAGCAGGACCAGGTTAAACGCCAGGTAGGGCGGGCTTGCCAGCCCAATGCAGAAACGACCAACAGAGTTTGGTTGGGACCAGATGACGAGTGCGACGACGACGCTGATTCCGCCCGCGACGAACACAGCGGGGTACGATAGCGAAAGCGCCAACGGAAGGCACGCAGTGAGCGCCCAGAGCCAGCGGCGCTGGTCCGGACCACGCCACCATTCGACCGCCAATGACAGCAGCATCAGCGCCACGAACTGATCGGTGCCATAAGGTTTGGCTTCGGCGGCGTAGCGAATGCCGGAATAGGTCACTGAAAACAGGGCCACGGCCAAAATCAGCGACGTTCCCCGGAGCAATCGCCCGGCCAAACGGCGGAACAGAAACAGGCTTGCGACGCTCGCAAAGAACGGGTACAGCCGCAATGACCATTCGTTGAAGCCCAATAACTTGACAAGCGTCAATTCGACCCAAAGGAACCCCGGCGGAGCCACCTGATGGTAATTCAGCGGCCCAAGCAGGTCGAAATAGGTGCAGTCGATGAAATTCGCCGCCAAGAAGCACTCGTCTTCCCAGAGCGGGAACCGCAACAGGAACCGGACGGCACGGGCGGCGACTCCCAAGATCAAAAAGCCCCAGATCAACCGCGCCTGCCAGCGCGCATCCACCGTCGCGTCTCCCGCCGGCGGCCCCCAGGGACCTAAATAGCGCACGCGCTCCCAAAGTGCGTTCGCACCGCGCGGCTCCACGCCAAAGTCATCGCGCTGAGTGTGAGGGATGTCCTCATGCGGTGCGTGTGGGCTACATGGAGGATTCGTCATCGGCACTCCCTTGCCGTCGTCGTTGCGCCAGCGGTGCAAGCATCACCGCCGCGGGATTATAACCGCATGTTCGGCGAACGGCATAGACCGACCACCTTAGTTGCGGCCGACAGCCGCGCTGGGTAAAGTTACGGCCAAGTTTCCAAGTTCGTTCGCCGTGCCGGTTTCGGCTTTGCGAGGAGGTCGCTTGAATTCAGACACAGCCAGCGCGGTTCCCACGGCGCGTATCGCCCGGCTCTCGGTCGCATTGCTGCTGACGATCAACATGTTCAATTACGTCGATCGCCAAGTGCTGGCCGCCACGTTGACACCAATCAAGAAGGAGCTGTTTTCACCGAACGACAAATCGGCCGATTTCTGGATGGGGATGCTCTCCACGGCGTTCCTTTTCTCGTACATGTGCGCGGCCCCGGTGTTCGGGTGGCTGGCGGATCGCCGCTCGCGGTGGAAGCTGATAGGAGTGGCTGTCGTCGTCTGGAGTGTGGCCTCGGGAGCGTCGGGATTAGCCCCGCTGTTCGGCGCCTGGGGATTCGTATCGACCTTCACGGCACTGCTGATCACTCGCTTGTTTGTCGGGATCGGTGAAGCGGCCTACGGGCCGGCGGCCCCGACGGTGATTTCCGATCTGTTTCCCATCAAGCGCCGTGGCAGCGTCTTGGCCTGGTTTTACATGGCCATACCGGTCGGAAGCGCGGTGGGCTATATCTGGGGAGGCCTCATCGCTCAGTTATTGGACTGGCGCTGGGCATTTTACCTTGTCGTGCCTCCAGGCATGCTCCTTGGAATCCTGTGTTTCAGGATGCCCGAGCCGGTGCGCGGCGCCGCCGAAACCGGTCGCGAATTGACGCAAACGACTCCGCGCCAGGTGCGGAGGGCAGACTATTGGACACTCTTGCGGACGCCGTCGTACGTATTGAATACGGCGGGCATGACGGCGATGACCTTTGCCATTGGCGGCGTTGCGTTTTGGATGCCAGATTACGTGCATGCGTTTCGCCATCAGCCAGACTTGGGGCGGGTGAATACCATCTTTGGCCTGATCACCGTCGTATCCGGAATTTCAGCGACGCTCTTGGGAGGTATGGTGGCCGATCGCCTGTCAGCGCGCTTTCCAGGTGCCTATTTTCTCGTTTCCGGCACGGCGATGCTGTTGGGATTCCCTTGTTTTCTGCTCGTGCTCGTGACACCGTTTCCCTGGGCCTGGGTGCTGATTTTTCTGGCCGAGTTTTGCTTGTTCTTCAACACGGGCCCCACGAACACAATCGTGGCCAACGTGACACACCCGGCGATCCGCAGCAGCGCCTATGCGTTGAACATCTTCGTCATCCACTTGCTCGGCGACGCGATTTCGCCCCCCTTGATCGGCAAGCTGACGGGGGTGTTCGACGGCAACATGAACGTGGGATTGCTGGCCGTTTCGCTCACGATTCTGCTGGGCGGCGTTTTCTGGCTCGCAGGCGCGCGGTATCTCGAGCGCGACACGAAGCTTGCACCGACACGGATTGCACCCTGATCACAAACAATCGATGGATGAACCGAACTCTTCCAGTTTCCCGCGCGCCGACGTGCCGGTCTACAATTGCCACGTCCTTTTGGCACCGCCCGATGCCGAAGGATGGATCGTCGCGCGCTCGTCGAATTTGCCCGAGGTGACGGCCCGCGGCCGGTCGGAACGCGAGGCGCTCGCGAACGTCGTCGCAGCGTTCAAGACCGCGATCATTCACCACACGGCCGAAGGGGGCGAGGTCCCTTGGGCAGCGCAGCCGCCCGAACCACAACCCGGAGACCAGCAACGTTGGATCGCGGTCCACCTTTGAAACGACCGCATTGCACGAACCGCCCTGGTCGTTGCGACACCCAATGCGATTGGTGGACCGCTATTGGGCTGCACCGATGCAATACAGACTGCGGTTGGAGCGCAACAGCAACTGACCGCGGCTGACTGCCGGGCTGGCGTTGAACAGCGTGGTGTCCGACGCCAGCTCGTTGTGCGCCAGGAGCTCGAATTTTGGGCTCGCCGCGAGCACGAACATGCCTTGGGTCCGGCTGACAGCGTAGAGTCTTCCGTCGGCCAACAACACCGAGGAATAGAAATCCTTGGCGCCGGGCACGCGTTCTTTGTAAACGACTTCGCCCGAGTCGGCCTTCACGCAGCAGGCGATGCCCCGGTCGCTGACCCAATGCAAGTACCCGTCGTGGACCACCGGCGAGGGAACGTACGCTCCGAGGCTGGCTTTCCAGACGACGTGCGTCTTGGTCACGTCGGCGTGCCCCCCCGCCCGGACCGCTGCGGCAGCGTTGCCGTTCATTCCGGTCACCGCGTAGACCACGTCGCCATTCGCCACGAGGCTGGTACACTGCGCTCCGTCTGGCAGGGCGCTTGCGTACCAAAGCAGCTTGCCTGTTTCGGGGTTCAACCCCCAAATCTCGCCCGGCACGGCCGTGACCAACTCTTGCTTGCCGTCCGCCACCTCGACCAGGATAGGAGTGCTCCAGGAACTCGAAGTCGATTCGGCCGCCGCTTTCCAGACTTCGCTACCGGTCTTTCGGTCGAGGGCCACCAGTGCGTTACTTTCGGCGCTAGCGTTGACGATCACCAGCTCACCGTACACGATCGGGCTGGCACCAGAGCCAAAGCCCATCATTGCCAGGCCATCGCCGACGTCAGCCTGCCAAAGCTGCTTTCCCTCCAGATCGAACGCCAAAACACCGCTTTTGCCGAAGAAGACATAAACTCGCTCGCCGTCGGTGGCCGGGGTGCTGGAGGCATAGCCGTGGCCCGATAACATCCTGTTGGGACGGTCTTCAGGGAGCTTCGCCTTGACCGACTTGTCCCAGACGATCTTTCCCGTCGCGCGGTCGATGCACACCAGGTGTCGCAGAAGATCCTCCTGCTTGCCGGCCGTCCCACCCTCGACGCCAAAACCCGAATAGCACGTGATAAAAACGCAGTCGCCCGTGGTGATCGGACTGGAAGCGCCAGGACCGGGCAGGTCGGTTTTCCAGACGACGTTTTGACCGTCCGACCATGTGAGGGGTAGTCCCCGCTCATCGCTGGTGGCCGAGCCGTTGGGTCCTCGGAAACGGGGCCAATCGGCGCCGACTGCCGGTAAGGAAAAGGTCACGACGAGGAACGTACTTAGACACCTGGTGATCACGCCAAATGACATCGACGAATCCTTCTGAAGAGGGCGTTCAAGAGAACGACGTACCCCCAGCCGCCAATGCGGCCGGGGGGTACATCGGATGTGACGACATTCCTTACATTCTCGGCCCACGAGCCGAACGACGAGAGACTACATTGGCGGGCGTTCGCGCGGGCCGCCTTGCCGTCCGCCGCGTCCGCCACCGGGGCCACGTCCGCCACCACCAGGTCCACCTGGTCCGCCACCCGGTCCACCGAAGCCGAAGCCCCGGCCTCGCAACTGCGAGACGTCGAAGGGCTTGCCCTTAAGCTCTTCGAACTTGGTCTTCTGCTCGTCGGTGAGCACGGCCATGAGCTTCGTGTCGCGGTCTTCGTTCAGCTTCTGCATCTGCTCTTGCATTTTCTGAAAGCGCTCGCGGCGCGCGGTCTCGTCGGCTTCATTGGCTTCACCGCCCGCACCCCCAGCGCCCCCTGCCGCGCCCGCACCGCCACCACCGGGCCCACCTGGGCCGCCAAAGCCACCGCGCGGAAACAGCTTCTGCATTTCTTCCTGGCTGGCCGTAAACACCGAGTCGACCTGTTTTTGCTGATCTTCCGAGAGGGCAAGTGCTTCAATTACATCTTTGCTGCGCAGCGCCATGATTCCAGCCTGCTGGCGCTGGATCTGCTTGATGCGGTCCAGATGGGCCGTGTCGACTGCTTTTTCGAGCTTGGGCTGGTATTTCTCATTGAGTTTCTTGGTCTGCGCGGTCATCTTTTCGCGGAATTCGGCCATTTTCTTGCCGCGTTCCTCCTCTGAAAGATCCTGCAACTCCTGGAAGTTGAAAGTCCCTCGTCCCTCTTCGACATCCTCCTGATACGAGTCGTCGATCTTCTTGATCTTGTCGATCTGGTCCTGGGTCAACTCGAGGTCCTTTTGGACCGCGGCGTTGGTCAGCAGCCGCAACGTGCCGCCTACGCCGTCCTGCCCGCCAAAACCCATGAAACCGCCACCAGGGCCACCGAAACCTCCGCCAAATCCACCGCGTCCTCCTCGTCCGGGTCGCTGCCGTCCTTCCTGACCTTGGCCTTCCTGGGCCAGGCAAAGGCTTGCCGTCAAGCAAAGCCCGGCCAGGGCCAACAAGGGATATCGCACATTCGACAACCATTTCATTGCACTGGCTCCTTAAGCAAAACGCAGGTTAGAAAACTTGCCCACGATAAAGTTCCCCTTGAATACCCATCCATTTGGCGGTTTTCCCTTGCCACTTTACAAACCCCTTCTCACGGGTTGCACCCATAGTGGCGCTGAAAACCACCAATGTTACACCCAGCCAACCTCAAACCGCTAGCGAAGCGATTCCGGCCACTCGAAAACCTCCAGCAAGTTGGAAAAATCGTCAGTCCAGAGTGACACGCCATGATCAGGCGCGAGCGGTTGCCAACGAGCATCGCGCGTCAAAGGCTCCAGGTCATTGCTGTCCCGGGCGATCACGATCCAATGGGAAGCCATCTTCCCCAGCATACCCGATTGCGGCCTTGTGGGCATAGAGACGTCGTCCTGGTCCAACCCAACCAATCCCGCCGACTCGGCCAGATTGCCAAGCACCGGGGCGAGCTTGAGGTAGTTGTTTGAAATGTGAAAGGCGATCACCCCCCTCGGGGCCAATTTGCTCAGGTACAGCGAGAGAGCTTCCCGCGTCAACAAGTGCGCCGGCACGGCGTCGCCACTGAAAGCGTCGACCACGATCAGTGCAAACTTCGCATCCCGCTCGCGGGCCAACTCGATCCGAGCGTCGCCAAGCTGGACTCGCACTTTGGCAGGGCAGTCGCGCAGAAACGTGAAATAACGATCGTCGCGGGCGACCCGCTCGACGACAGGGTCGATCTCGAAGAAGGTCAGTTCTTGTCCCGCCTGGCCGTAAGCAGCCAGCGAACCGACCCCCAGGCCCACGATCGCCAACTTGCGGCCGGCCAACGGTTCAGCCAAAGCTTCAAATACCTGGCCCATCGGCCCGGTTCGATGAAAATAGACCAATGCCTGGTCACGCACCCTCGGGTCTTCATCGCGAAGCTGAGCGCCGTGCAAGGTTTGACCGTGAATGAGGAAGTTGAACGGCGGGTACGTGTTCTGCGTGACCTTGAGCACTCCGTAAAAGCTCCGTTCTCGGTACTGTACGTGTCCCGTCAGATCGTAGAACGTCATCATGGCGCAGATCACCGCCCCGATGCACAACCCAAAGCAAACCGGCCGTTCGACCCAGGCCACGCAAAGTGCCAGGGTCGTCACGATGCGAAATCTGCGGTCGACGTCGGGCGGCCAATAGAAATAAATAATCCCGGCGATAAGACAGACGACGAGCGGCACCAGCAGGTCCGATCGTTGGAAACGAGGCAATGCCGATTGATCGTCGTCGAGCAGTTTCGCCAACCAGGTGCGGCCTCCTCTCAGCGGCGGCGACAGCGCGCAGGCGCAGACCATGGCAAGCGGGTATTCGATCAATTGAGTGAAAACCAACGGCGCCACCAGCGCGTTGAACAGCCCGCCGAGTACGCCCCCCAGCGACATCCAGAGATAAAACTCCGAAAGCCTTTCGGGCGCCGGTCGCAAGCGCACCAACTCGCCATGGCAGACCATCGCGGCGACAAAGAAGGTCGCCAGGTGCGCCGGCGCCAGCGACTCGAGCGTGTGTGACGTCTCAGAGTCGGCCAGGTACGTCTGCCACACCACTGCCACCGGCAAGAGCCAGTTCATGAGCTTGTGGACCCAGCCGGGCAACCGCGAAAAAACCAGGATGAAACTCAAGAGGTACAGCGCCAACGGCACGACCCACAACATAGGAACCGGGGCCACGTCGGTCGTGAGAAACGTCGTCACCCCCAGCATCAGGCTCGACGGCGCAAACGCCAACGCTACCCAGCGCAGCCGGGTCCAAAGGCTGACCCGCTGCCCTTTCTCTATTGTCACCCCCGCGGCGATCCCTGCCGGAGGCCCATCGGCCAAGATGGCTTCGCGCCGGCGCCACATCGTCAAGGCGCAAGCCGCGATCAGCGCGGCCAACAGTGCGAATCCTGCCGACCACAGCTTGCCTTGCTGGGCCAGCGACAGGCGCGGCTCGATCACCAGAGGGTAGCTCAGGAGGCCAAGCATGCTCCCGGCGTTGCTGGCTGCGTAGAGGAAATAGGGGTCGCGCGAGGCGCGATGGCCACTCGCCGCGAACCAGGTTTGCAGCAGCGGCGCACTGGTCGAGACGACGAAGAAAGGCAAGCCCGCCGTCACGATCAACAGCACCAAAAGGGGCAAAATTGGCTCGGCGCCGCCGGTTGCCTCGAAGTCGCCGGTGATGGCAATAGGTAGCACCAGCCACGGCATGGCCAGTAGTCCCAGGTGCAAGATTGCCTGGCGGCGGACTCCCAGCCATTGGGTCGTCGTGTGGGCATAGACATAACCCGCCAAGAGCGCCGCTTGGAAGAACACCATGCAAGTGTTCCAAACCGCCGGCGCGCCGCCAAACTTCGGCAGAACGAGTTTAGCGATCATCGGCTGGACGCAGAACAAGAGCGCGGCGCCGACAAACAGCGTGACGCCGAACAGAACCGGTTGCGCGACGGAATTCCGTTGCGGTCCGGGCGAGGTCAATGGGAGACTGTCGGCCATTCGAAGACTTCCAGCAGATTCGAAAAATCGTCGGTCCAGAGCGACACTTCGTTGTCGGGCGCGAGCGGCCGCCAGCGACTGTCACGATTCAGTTCCCCGAAACTCTCTCGGCCGTCGGCGACCACGATCCAGTGCGAGGGGGTCTTGCCAACCGTGCTTGTACCCGTTTCCGGCGAAAGATAGGCGTCGTTCTGCTCCAGGCCGACCAGCCCGACTGAATTGGCCAGATTGCCTACTACCGGGCCGAGCCGGAGGTAACTGTTGGATATATGAAAGGCGATCACGCCCCCCGGCGCCAGTTTGCCGCGGTACATTGAGAGTGCCTCGCGCGTCAACAAATGCACGGGCACGGCGTCGCCGCTGAAGGCATCGATCACGATCAGCGCAAAGCGGTTATTGGCCTCGCGGGCCAATGCGAGCCTCGCGTCGCCGAGCACGACGTTCACTTTGGCCGGACAGTCCCGCAGAAACGTAAAGTAACGATCATCGCGCGCAATCTGCTCGACGGCCGGATCGATTTCGAAGAACGTCAGCTCTTGTCCGCGATGGCCGTAGGCCGCGAGCGAGCCGACTCCCAAGCCGACCATTGCCAGCTTGCCGCCGGCCAACGGTTCGTCCAGCGCGGCGAACACCTGGCCAATCGGCCCGGCCCGATGGTAATAGACCAGGGGCTGGTCGCGCACCTTCGGATCGTCGTCGCGGAGTTGGGCGCCGTGGCGGATATGACCGTGGCTAAGATAGTTGATCGGCGGGTCGATGTCCTGCGTGACCTTAAGCGCGCCATAGAAACTTCGCTCGCGGTACTCGACGCGGCTGGTGACATCGTAGTACGACGTCATGACGAAAGACACGGCCCCGATCGACAGCCCGAAGCAAACCGGCCGAACGATCCAGGGCAGGCAAAGTGCCACGGCGAGCGCGGCGCGTAGCTTACGGTCGCCGTCGTATGGCCAGTAAAAGTACACGAGCCCGGCGGTAAGCCCCACCAGAATCGGTATGACGAGATCGCCCACGCTGAGCCACCGCCAAGGGGAGCGTTCGCCGGGCATGAACTTCGCTAACCACCGACCGATGTCCCCAGGTTGCGGAGACAGCGCGCAGGCCAGGATCATGGCCAACGGGTACTCGATCAGGCGAGTAAAAACCAACGGCGCCACCAGTGCATTGAACAGCCCGCCCAACACGCCCCCCAGCGACATCCAGAGATAGAACTCCGTCAGCTTCTCCGGCGCGGGGCGCAACCGGGCCAGTTCGCCGTGGCATACCATCGCCGCGACGAAAAAGGTCGCCAGGTGCGCCGGGGCGAGCGACTCGAGAGTGCGCAAGCTCCCCGAATCGGCGAGGTACGTTTGCCACACGACCGCCGCCGGCAGGGCCCAGACCATCAGTCGGTGAATTGTGCCGGGCAGGCGCGAAAAGACGAGAATGAAGCTCAAGAGGTACAACGCCAGCGGTACGACCCAGAGCATTGGAACCGGGGCCACGTCGGTCGTAAGGAACGTCGTAACTCCCAGCATCAGGCTTGAAGGCGCAAACGCCAGCGATACCCAGCGCAGCCGCGTCCAGAGGTCCACCGCCGGAGCTTGCCCTGTTGCCCGCGGTTCTGTCGCCCGCGGCTTTCCTCGCCGTGCCGGCGTCGGCGTCGGCGGTTCGGCCGCGAGTCGCCCTTGCGATCGCCAGAGCGCCGCGGCGCAGGCGGCCGTCAACACGACCAACAGAGCGTAGCCTGCTGTCCAAAGCTTGCTCTGCTCCGCCAGCGACAACCGCGGCTCGATCAAGAGCGGGTAGCTCAACAAGCCCAGCATGCTCCCGGCGTTGCTGGCCGCGTAGAGAAAATAGGGGTCGCGCGCCGCGTGGTGGCCGCTGCCGGCGAACCACTTCTGCACCAAGGGTGCGCCGGTTGAGACGACGAAGAAGGGTAAGCCCGCCGTCACGACCAACAGCGCCAACAGGGGCCAGACCGGTCCGGCTTCATTGGGGGGCGCGTAGTCGCGGGCCACCACGATCGGCAACACCAGCCAAGGCAGGGCCATGAGCCCCAGGTGCAAAATGGCCTGGCGGCGGACACCCAGCCATTGGGTTGTCGCATGGGTATAGAGATAGCCCGCCAAAAGCGCCGACTGGAAGAACACCATGCAGGTATTCCAAACCGCCGGCGCACCGCCAAACTTTGGCAGCACCAGTTTGGCGATCATCGGCTGGACACAAAACAACAGCGCGGCGCCGACGAACAGCGTGAGGCCGAACAAGACCGGTTTCGCGACGGAGGCCGACATGGGCCGATTATAGTCGATGGCTCGCGTCAAAGTCAGACAGCGGCGGCTTTCTCGCAAACGATCGGCGATTGCCCAGGAACATGTTGCTTGGGCGGGATCGCTTCAACGATCATCGCTGTCGCTCACGAGCGCAACGGTGTCGCCTTCGTCGTCCGCCGCGACCGCGACCAGCTCCGCCTGATCCCCCGGTTGAAGCCTACGAATCCACCCGTCGCTCTCCTTGGAGATGCCGGCGCAGACGACGACGTCCGACTCGCCCAACACGCGCAACCGGTCACCCTGGACGACCAGCGCGGTCCGGTAGTCGATTCCCAGTCCGATCAGGCCGGGGTGATCGCGCACGACGCCAAGCAGACGCTCCTGGCGGCTACGCTGCAAGAAGTGCTGATCGACGACTGCCTTTTCCAGCAAGCCGAGTCCGACGTCGACACGGGCTTCCTCGCGCGAACCACTGCGAATCATGACCTTCGACAGGAACGAAGCGCCGGCCGACGTGCCCCCCACCACGCCGCCGCGCTCGAAGACGCCGCGAATCGCCTTTGCGACCTCCGTCTCCAGGTAGGTGTCGGCCAACTTACCCTGGGCACCACCGCCGATCCAAACCCCAGTCGCTCCCCGTAGCGGACGCGCAAACTCGTTGTCTTTGGCTTCCTCGTCCGAGTGGGCGTCGAGCACGTCGAACGAAGCCACGTCGAGATCGTACCAGTCCGAGAAGTAGTTCCTCATGTGCTCCGTGTCCCTGAACGGGTACGCGGTCGGGATCAGCACGATCCGCGAGTCTTGCCCTCCGGCAAGCCGGACGAATGTGGCGAAAACGTCCTCCGAGAGAGGACCACCGCCGTGGATCACCAGCGTCCCTTTGTTTTCGACCGCCTCAGCCGGAAGACCTAGAAGGTTGTCGCCCGCCGTCGCGATTCGCGTTGCCGCAGATGCACACGAAAACGCCAACCAGGCCGCCATCGTCCGCGACATCCAAGCGAACGGAGAGATGCCAGCCAAATCGCAAGTCATATTGTCTTCTCCTATGCCCTTCGCAAGCCCCAGCCGCCTCATGCGCACCGGGAGAATTGTAGCGCGGATGGTGCGCCAACGCCACCAGTCCCGCGGAAACGACGATCACTCCTTCTTCACTTCCTTTGCCGGCCTCCATTTTTCCAAAAACGCCAGGACCTTTTCCGGGTCGTGATGGTCGCCGTCTTCCAAGAGAGCCGTATCTTGGGTGGTCAATTGCCTGCCATCGGCATCGAGAACGACCAAGACCGGAAGGCCGTGCCTGGTTGGGTTCCCGTAGCGCTCAAGCACATCGGCGTTGTGCCGCGTCTCATCGTCCTTCGCATCCACGTCGATCAGAACAAGCACGTAATGATCCTTCAAGACTTTGGCGACCTCCGGTTCGGTCTTGAAGCATTTGCTGAGCTTGTGGCACCAGCCACACCAGTTCGCGCCGAATTTCAGCAGCACCCGCTTCCTCTTGGCCTTGGCCAGTTTGAGCGCGTCGTCGATCTGCTTGTTGCCGTCGGCCTCGGTATCGTAGATTCTTGGCGGGGCCTTCTTGTCCTTGGCTTCGTCAGCCGATGGATCCACTTGCCTGGTGCTTGGTTCTTCCTCGGCGCGGCACGTATGGGCCCCTGGGCAGGCCAACCCAAACGCGATGAGGCCTACGACCGCAACGACCATACCGATTTTGATGAAGCAATTCCCCACGCAACCTCCCTTTGCCTACACGCACCAACGTAAATCTGATGCGGGCATTTTACCTGCCGTGGGAAGTAGGGGAATAGCACTGGTGGAAACCCGGGCCGGCTTCATCAAGAAAATCCAGGCCAGTCGCTATCGCGAGCCCCGACGCCGACGAGCTCGGCAAACGTGGCGAACGCCAGGCCAGGCTGCCGGATCGGCCGAATTACTTCTGCTTGGGCGATTTCGGGCGGACCCAGGTTTGCCCGTTCTTGTAGCGATTTGCCCGCTCGACCACGATCGAATCCCGACTGGTTTGGATGACCTTGTCGAGTGCCGCATGGAACTCAGGCTTGTTCGCGTCGCGCAATTCACGGTGGTGCGCCAATTCGACGATCGATTCGCAAGCTTGCTGAGCAAAGTCAGGCTGGTCAACGTACGGCAACAGAAATCGAAGAGTTTCGACGGTGCGCACGGCCTGGGCGCGGTTGAGCACCTGGTTTCGGTCCGCATCCTGCGTGCTGAGCGCCAGCGCCTCCTTGAGCAAATCGAGTCGTTCTTGGGGCAACCGGCCGTCAGGGAGGGGGGCCACGCGAATCAGCGCGCGCAATGCCAGCGTGCCATGCTCCGGATGCTGGTCGGTCTTCACCAGCTCGATTAGCCGCGGTGCAATCGAGGCGTCGGGCCAATTGCACAATGCGCGAATGCCCGTCTCGTGCAAGGCCGTATCGGGGCTGCCGATCGCGCCTTCGATGATCGTCAGCGCGGCGGTGCCGCCGACGCGCCCGAGCGTGGGGAGCAAGGCAGTGCGATCGGAGGCGTTCAACCGGTCGATTGCGGCGAGTAGCGGAAGGGCGCGCTTCTCGGCGTCTTCCAAACGGCGGCAGACGAACATGATCGCCTTTTCCGCTGCCGCGCGTTCCGCACCGGGCTCGGCCCGGAGCACCGCCTGGACCATGCCGGCGATCTGCTCAGGGCCGGCAAGTTGACCAAGGGCAGTCATCGCCGCGGCCCGGACAGCCACGTCATCATCCGTGGCGGCGGCTAGTACAACCGGCAACGCGTCGAACGCGCGCCGATTCGCCAGTATCTCGATTAACGTCACGCGGAGCGGCGCGGCGGGCTGCGCGGTATCTCTGGCGGCGGGCTGCGCGGTATTTCGTGTCAGCGCGGCGGCGATCTCGGCTGACACCGTCGAGCCACTCACGCGAACAAGACCGGCGCGTGCCGCTTCCTGCTCGGCCGGCACCGCGGCGCACAGCAATTCGAGCAGGCAACGCACGTCGTCCTGTTCGCCCAAAAACCCCAAGGCCGCGATTGCGGCCACGCGCACCGGCTCGTCACGGCTGGTCTTCAGGACGTCCCTCACTGCCGGAAGCGCGGCCGGGTCGCCACGATCGGCCAGGGCGCTCAGCAAGGCTGCTTGCGCCTCGGGAGGCAGTTTTGGAAGGAGGGCCGCGAATTGACTGGTGGCGCCCGCGCCTTTGGCCTCAGTGCGAACCTGTTCGAACCCTAGGGCACGCAGATCCTTGTCTTCGTCTTGCACGAGGCCGATCACCAATTGCACGAGCTCCGCGCCCGGCTCAACTTCTGCCCGTGCGATGGTGTAGCAACCCAAGGCAATGCCCAAGCCGCAGATCAGCGGCCAACGAGTGCGTTGCACGGCGGCTCCAGTGCGTTGCACGGTGGCTCCAGAGCGTTGCACGGCGGCCCCATCATCGACCAGGTGAATCACGGCTACAGCCCGTTATTCCGACTTGCCAGCGCAGGCCAACATGCCGCGAGTTGCCGCCAGGCGCACGTGCTTGGATTGGTTCTCGCTCGTGAAACTCTTGTAGATCGTCATCGCTTCGGCCTTGTTGCCGCCGGCCAGAAGCGCTTCGGCACAGGCCAGCATGGCATCGGTGCGGGCGCCGTTTGCCGCAGTGGCCCCGGCGTCGATCTTGGACAGGGCGTGCGCCGCATCGAGCGTACGGATGTCGCCCAGCGCCAGGGCCGCCGCACGGGCAACGGCCGCATCGGCGGCGGAGAGCAAGCCGGCCAGCGCCGGCACACTCGCCTCGTCGCGACAGACACCCAACGAACCGATCACGCCCACTTGCAGTTCCGGGCTGAGGCTGGCCAGCGCGTCGCGCAGCGCTTGCGACGCTTCCGGCACGCCGAGCCTCTCCAGGGCGTAGCGGGCCATGTGCGAAAGCTCCGCCTGCGGCAGCAATTTGGCGAGCGTCGCCACCGACGCGGCCGTGCCGATGGTCATCAGCTTGCGGCAGACAAAGTCTTTCGCGTCGCGAGACGACTCGGTCGTCAAGACGGCTGCGAGCCTTGTTTCCAGTTGCCGGCGAGCATCGGCATTGCCGTGCGAGGCCACAATCGCGTCATCAATGGGTTTCAGGACATTCGGGTCCGCACCCCAGTCGTAGGTTTTCAGCGCTTCAAAGGCCTGGTCCAGCATCTTGAGTTCCTTCGTGCGGGCGATTCGTTTCGGGTCTGGCGTGGAACTGACGGAAACTATAATTGCCACGGCTCGCGGCGGGCGCGATCGAGCAAGCGATTGGCTTCCTCATCGCCGGGAAATTGTTGCGTTGCGGCATCCCATTTCAACGATCGGTGCAGGGTGTAGGCGATGATGCCTAGATGGCTGACCATCACCGAGTTGACGGCGAGCTCAATGTCGCGGAATGGCTTCTCGCGGCTCTTCACGCAATGAATGAAATCGCCGTAGATGCCCCCTTCTCCCTTGTAGGTTGGGACGGGCTTCGCCGGCCGCTTCTCGCCGGGCGTGCCTTCGACCTGAAGGTTTCCCGAGTTCGGCCGGTTGTGGTGCAACAGCACACCGTTGGAATAGCGGAAAGTCAAATGCTGCGTGCCGTTTTCATCGTGGTAGACGACCTCTTCGGGCTGCATTTCGCGAACGTCGATGGCGAAGGTGGCCCCGCCGAAATGGTGCGCCCCCCAGTCGGTCATGCCGCCGCCGGAATAGTCGACGTACGAACGCCAACTGCCGCCGCTGGTGCCGAAGTTGCCGTCGCAACGCGCCGGATTGTAGGGAGCCCAAGGCGCGGGACCCAGCCACAAGTTCCAATCGATGTCGGGTGGGACTGTCTCGGCCGGCAGGTTGCAGAGCTGCGAGAGCGGCCCCACGTTGACGTTGATCGACTTGATCGGGCCCAGTTCGCCGCCCCAGCACTGGTCGACGATACCGCGATAGTCTTCCAGCACGCGCTGGCTGCCGCCGGAAACGACGCGAGAATAGCGGCGCGCCGCCTCGACCATCAGCGGGCCTTCGCGCAGCGTGCGCGTCTCGGGCTTCTGGCAGTAGACGTCTTTGCCGGCGCGGCAGGCTTCGATGACCATGATGGCGTGCCAGTGGTCGGGCGTGGCAATATGCACGGCGTCGATGTCGGGCCGAGCGAGCAGCTCGCGGAAGTCGTTATAGCTCGCGCAGTCTTTGTTCTTGTAATGCTCGTCGACTTTGGCTTTGCCGGCCTCGCGGAAGCCGGCGCGCACGTCGCAGACCGCGACGTACTGGACGTCGGAGCGGCCGAGGAAGGCGCCCTGGTCGCCTCGCCCCATGTTGCCGATGCCGATGCCCCCCATCACGATCCGGTCGCTGGCCGGCGGCGTGTCGGCATTTCCCAGCGCGTTTGACGTGATGACGTACGGCACGGCAATCGCGGCGCCGGCCGTTTTCAAAAACTCACGACGTGTGGATTTGCGGCGGCGCGCCATGCGGACTACCTCGAGGAGTGCGTGCGATGGAACTAAACGGCAACGAACATTATGCGGTGCTGGAATGGCGGCGTCAACGGGCGACTTGGCGACAGAGATGTTTGCTTGACGAGACATCATTCGGTTAGAATTGCACGGGCCGTCGTTGATCTCCGCGCAGTGAATGCCGATCCCTCCTTTAACGCGTTGCGATGATGCCGCGAGTCAGCCTGGTTATTCTGCTTTTGTCGCTGGCCGGCCCGGCGCCGGGCGGGGAGAGAGTCGACTATTTGCGCGATGTGAAACCGGTTCTTGCCCGCCGCTGCTTTGCATGCCACGCCGCTCTGAAGCAATGTTCGGGCTTGCGGCTCGATACGGCGGCAGCGATCCGCCGCGGTGGCGACGGCGGTCCGGCGGTCGAAGCGGGAAAAAGCGGTGAAAGCCTGCTGATCGCCGCGGTGACGGGTGCGGTGGGCGTCACGCGCATGCCGCCAAAGGAAGAAGGAGAGCCCCTCAAGCCGGAGGAGTTGGCCGCCCTGAAGTCCTGGATCGACCAGGGAGCCGAAGGGCCTGCCGATGAAGCACCGCAGCCCGATCCGCGAACGCACTGGGCCTTTCAGCGTGTCGAGCGACCCGCCGTGCCGGCCTTTGCCGACACCGCCGCGGTACGAAATCCGATCGACGCGTTCATCGCGCGGATGCACGACCAGCACGAGGTCGTCCCAGCGATGGCGGCCACGAAGAGTGCGCTCTTGCGACGCGTGTATCTCGACCTGATCGGGTTGCCTCCCACCCGCGACGAGCTGCACGCGTACCTGGCGGACGATTCCGCGGATGCGTTTGAGAACGTCGTCGAGAAACTCCTGCGGAGCCCGCTGTATGGCGAGCGCTGGGGACGGCACTGGATGGATATCTGGAGGTACAGCGACTGGTACGGCCGCCGATACGTGCCCGATGTCTGGAACAGCGCCCCACAGATCTGGCGCTGGCGCGACTGGATCGTGCACTCGCTGAATGCCGATCACGGCTATGACCGCATGTTGCGCGAAATGCTCGCCGCCGATGAGATCTGCCCCGAAGACGATGAAGCTGCTGTCGCCACCGGATACTTGATACGCAACTGGTACGCGCTCAACCCGAACGACTGGATGCGCAGCACCGTCGAGCATACCGGAAAGGCCTTTCTGGGGCTGACATTCAATTGCGCCCATTGCCACGACCACAAGTACGATCCGATCACGCAGGACGACTATTTTCGCCTGCGGGCGACGTTCGAGCCGATCAGCATCCGCCAGGACCGCGTTGCCGGCGAAGCCGATCCTGGTCCGTTTCAAGAATACAGTTACAGCGTACTGCGCAAGATCCAGCGGCTGGGAGCGGTGCGGGTATTCGACAAGAATCCAGAAGCCCCCACCTGGTTCTACACGGGAGGAGACGAACGGAACCGGGTTGCAGAGCGGGGTTCGATCGCACCGGGCGTGCCCGCATTTCTGACAACATCGTCGCCGAAGATCGAGTCGGTCGAATTGCCCGCCCGTGCGTCGTATCCGGGATTACGCCCGGCCATCCAGCAGACGGTGTTGGATGAGGCTCATGCCGCGGTGGCCGTCGCCGAAACAGAATTCGCCGCCGCAAAAAATGCGAAAAGCAGCGTGCCGCCGGAGCTGCGTGAGCGGCTGGAGCAGGCCGAAGCCGCATATGCCTCCGCGGCCCTAGAGGCGGAACGTGCGGGCAAGCCTGGCGCGCTTTCCGGCCGTCAGTCGCTGCTTCTGGATGCGACGGCAGGGCGGCGCCTCATACAGAACTGTTTGACCCAGCTCAAGTCGCTCGAAGACGGAGCGACGATTGAGTTTCAACTTCTGATCCTGAGCGATGCGCACGTCAACTTTCAGCTCGCGAAAGACGTCGTGAAAGGGCTGACTGCTGGAGTCGTGGCCTTCGAGAAGGGCCGCATCGTCTCGTACCAGCCAGGCTCGACCACAGAGTTTCAGGCCGGCCAATACGACTTCGCCGCTGGGCAAACGCGGTTCCAGGTTAAGCTGGTACTGCAAACCCAAGCCGACTGCTGTCTGCTCGCCGTCCGGTCGCTTACAGATGACAAACTGCTGGTGGATGGCGTCGCGGTGGCGCTGAACGGCTGGAACCCTGTGGGGGATGCAACCAAGGCGATTACCATCGATGCGCGGACCGGGAGCGTCGCCGTGATCGACGCCCTGGTCTTGGCGGCGCCCGTGGCCGCGGGTGCCAACGGCAGTTTGCCTCCCGTGCAATTGGCGACGTTCGACTTTGAACCTCCGGCATATACCGATGGAGAGGACGTAACCGGCGTTGAGGGCTGGACGATCTCGTCGTTCGGCGCAGCCCCGGCGACGTCGGTGGTCTCCGCAAATGCCGCGAATGCGTCGCTCCATGAGCTGTCGCGGAAACTTCAAGACGCGCGCCATGCTGTTCGGGTCCCCACGCTGCCGCTGCAGTCGGCCGAAGCCCGAAGCGTTTGGGCCCGGTCAGAATTGGCCAGCGTCGAGGCGCGAATTAGCGCGGATCGCGCGCAATACGGCGAGACCCCCGGCGCCGACGCTGCCGCGCTGGTCCGCGCGGCCAGCCGCGTCGAACGGGAAGCCACGCTGAAAAAGGCCGAGGCGGACATTATGGTGCACGAGCGTGATCTCGCAGACGCCCAGGCGAAGCCGGCTGCGGACGCGAATCGCGGCAAGGAAATCGATGCGGCGAACGAAAAGCTGGCGGCGGCCCGGGCCGCGTTCGATAAGGCGCGGGCGGCACTGGCCGATGGATCGCTGGCTGAGAAGTTCACGGCGTTCAGCCCGGTGTATCCTCGGACGAGCACGGGGCGGAGGCGCGCCCTGGCGGAATGGATCACCAGCCGCGACAACCCGCTGACGGCGCGCGTGGCCGTCAACCACATTTGGGGCCGCCATTTCCATGTGCCGCTCGTGGCCAGCGTTTACGACTTCGGCCGCGCGGGAAGCCCGCCCACGCATCCCGAATTGCTCGACTGGCTCGCCAGCGAGCTCATGGAGTCGGGCTGGAGCATGAAACACTTGCACCGGCTGATCGTGACCAGCGCCGCCTATAGGCGCGCCTCGTCGATGGAAAACGCCACTCAGAACAACACCCGCGATCCCGAGAACAAACGGCTATGGCGCATGAATACGGGCCGCATGGAAGCGGAGGTAGTTCGCGACAGCCTGCTGTTTTGCGCCGGAAGGCTCGATTTGCGAATGGGGGGCCAGGAACTGGAAAACAGCGACGCGCTAACCACATTCCGCCGCAGCGTGTACTACAGCGTCTATCCCGAACAAGGGGGCAAGAGTTCGCTTGGCGAGCTGTTCGACGCTCCGGATGCGCTCGACTGCTACCGCCGCATGCGCACGGTCGTCCCCCAGCAGGCACTGGCGCTCACCAATAGCGACCTCGTTCATCAGATGAGCACGGCCATCGTCAACGATTGGGAAACCGCGATGAAAGGAGAGGCCTCCAACGCTGAGAAGGCCAGCGGAGAGGAAGCCGGCGGAGTGCATCCAGGTGGAGACGAGGCCCAGTTGCAGCCATTCCTCAACGCGGTTTTCGAGCGAATTCTGGCGCGCGCGCCCACCGAAAAGGAGCGTCGGCTCTGTGAGGAGGCGTACGCGAAACAGCGCGAGTTGCTTGCGCAGACCAGCGCCGCGGAAGCGGACACGCGCGCCAGGGAGAGCATCGTGCGGGCACTCCTGAACCACAACGACTTCATCACCATCAGGTAGCGCCATGAACCCGAGTTCCGTTAACGCGGCGTCGTGTTGCAAAGGGCACTCGCGCCGCGACTTTCTGGCCGACCTCGGCATGGGCTTCACGGGCCTGGCCCTGGGAGCGATGCTCGCCGACGATGGCGTGACGCGCGCTGGCGAACCGGTCGCCGGTTCGGCGCCGGCCTCGCCTGAGCTTATCGCAGGTGCCTCCGCCCCGCACTATCCAGCGCGCGCCAAGTCGGTGATTTGGATCTTCCTCTCCGGCGGCTACAGCCACGTCGAGACGTTCGATCCCAAGCCCGCGCTGAATCAGTATGCCGGCATGACGTTCGACAAGACGCCGTTCGAGAACCCAGTCAACTCGCCGCTGCATAGGAAGCGGTTCCGCTCGGTTCTGGCGGAGGAAATCAACGTCCGCGACGTTTATCCGACGATTTATCCGATGCAGGTGGACAGGCGGAAGCATGGCCAGAGCGGTATCGAAATCACCGACTGGTGGCCGCAGCTTGCCCGCCAGGTTGACGAGTTGTGTTTCGTCCGCAACATGTGGACGACCGACAACGATCACGCCGCCGAGAACCAAATCCACACCGGCCGGCATCGGCTGGATGAAGCGCAGCCCAGCATCGGCGCCTGGGCGCACTACGGGTTGGGGACATTCAACGAAAACCTCCCCAAGTTCGCCGTGCTCGGAGGTCCGACACGGTCGGACACGCGGCAATCGATCGATTCGCTTTATCTGGGTCCGCAACATGCCGGCGTGCCCCTCGCGCTCGATCCGAAGGCGCCCCTGCCGTTCGCGCAGCGCCAGGGGCGGCAGAGTGTTGAAGAGCAGCGGCGGGAATACGAGCTGATCAACGGGCTCAACGAGCTCACGGCGGTCGAGTATCCCGACGACCAGGAGCTGCGGGCGCGGATTCGGGCGTACGAGCTCGCGTTCCGAATGCAGGCCGCGGTCCCGGAAGCGGTTGATTCGTCGCAGGAAACCGAAGCCACCGTTCGCCTTTACGGTCTCGACAACGACGCCACGAAGGTCGCGGGGCAGCGCCTGTTGACCGCCCGCCGACTGGTCGAACGGGGTGTCCGTTTCGTGCAGGTGTTCCCCTCGCCATACGGCGCCTGGGATTCGCACCAAAGCCTCAAAGACAACCACACGCGACTTTGCGCGACGGTCGACCTGCCGGTGGCGGGCCTGATCGAAGACCTCAAGAAGCGCGGGCTGCTGGAAGAGGTGGTCGTCGTGTTCTGCACCGAATTCGGCCGCACTCCGGGACTGGAGCTGCGAGGCGGCGGCAAGGACGGCCGCGATCACCACCCCAACGGCTTCACGATCTGGATGGCGGGGGCCGGATTGAAAAAAGGCTTCGTCCACGGAGCCACCGACGAGCTCGGCTACCACGCGCTCGGCGACGGCCACTATGTGACCGACCTGCACGCCACGGTGCTGCACCTCTTGGGCCTCGACGGCCGCCGGTTGGAAATCCCCGGCCGCAAACGCCTGGAGATCGACCATGGGAAGCCAATCAGGGAGATCCTGGCATAGGCGGTTTTGAAAAGCAGCGACCCGCTTAAAGGCTAAGACGGGTTTCCGAAAAGTGGAAGATCGCATGCCACCGGCTTGCCCGGTGGTCTGTGACGCTGGCAGCTACCCATGAGTCCAGGGCACCCGCGCAGTGGGTCGCGGGCAAGCCGGTGGCATCATTTGATCGATCCTAGCCTTTAAGCGGGCCATTGTTTATTAAGCGCCAAGAGGTCCGAATGAGGAGTTAGGAGATAGGTGTTAGGAAAACGGGAATCCGCCAAAAGCGCCTCAAAAGCGGGCGCTTTGGCCGAAATCGAGCGATTTTGTTGGGAATGATATCCTTCCATGGGCTTTGCACAAAAACCCCTAGTTTTGGCCGACTTTTTGTGCAACCGGCATTTCTGCACAAAAAAATCCCTTTCAGTCCTCATCGGCGCCATCGTATTCAATCGGGTTGCCGACCGCCTGTCGAACAGTTGCCTGAAGGTGAACTAAATCGACGGAGTCTAGGTACTCGTTACATCGACCCCTTGGCCCGATCGCGTTGAACACCATTGGATCTTGCGCGGCTATCTCAGCGGTGTTGGCATCAAAACTGACATAGACGACTCGCCGCAAGTGCTCGAAACTGGCCTGGGAAATGCCACTGGAAGCGGGCGAGGATCGAAGTTCATCCCATGATTTCGGCCACCTGCCTTCCTCGCCTACGAACTTTTCAACAAGGCGAATTGTCACGAGCGTCGCATTTAGTGCGGCATCTGCTTTAAGGCAAGTCCATGCACAGTAGCCCAACCATCCGGGGATGGGTACGGCGAGAACGAGCATCGCTATCAGGATCTTTCGCAGCCTGAATCTAAAGGACATGACCATGACGCTAGCCAGCCGAGCATGGAACTTCGGTTAGCTCCTTCCAAAAAGTCGTAGCGATCCCTAATTCGTAGGACTCCTGAATTAGATAGCAAACGTTGTGGCAGATCAACTTGAAGAGCACTTCGTTGACCATCCTCGACGCGCATCACCTTCGTGAGAAACTTTGTACCGGCCCATTGAATTGAATCCAAAGGAGCGCGCCGTTATGATGCGGCACGATCGTTCCCCCCAACCAGTGGCCGAGACCGAATGACCATCGAAGACCTGATTGCCGTTTTCAAGATCATTCTGATCGATATCGTGCTTTCAGGCGACAACGCGGTTGTGATCGCTCTGGCCGCGCACCGGCTTCCCGACCACCAACGAAGACGGGCCATTCTTTGGGGCGGCGGCATCGCGATTTTTTTGCGAGTCGTCTTCACGCTGGTGATGGCCATCCTCTTGAACGTGCCCGGCGTGCGATTCATCGGCGGCATTGTGCTGGTCTACATCGCCTGCAAGTTGCTCCTCGACGAAGAGGAGCATGAGATTTCGGCCGACGACGCCCAGCGCAGCGCGATGGCGGCGATCCGCATGATCTTTGTCGCCGACTTCGTGATGAGCCTCGACAACATGCTGGCCGTGGCGGGCGCCAGCCACGGCAGCCCGGTCAAGCTCTTGATGGGACTCTTCGTCTCGATCGGCATCATCATGACGTGCAGCGCGCTGATCGCGCGGCTGATGAATCGCTACCGTTGGATCGTGCTGGCGGGGGCGGGAATCTTGGCGCTGACCGCCGGAGAGATGATCTTGGGCGACCGCGAGTTGGCCGGTTACATCGTCCGAAGCCATCAAGTCTGCCTCAGCCGCGATTGGGAAGAATGGATGCTGACGGCTAAAAAAATCGAGGATTTCAAAAACGCCGATGCGCTTTCGCCGGACGTCGCCAAGGTCGTCTCGCTTGACGAGGGACGGCTGACGTTCATTGGCCAGATGACGCCCGGCGAGCGGGACGAGTTGCTGGCCCACACGAGTCTCGAACTCGACAAGAAGACGATCGAAGAAATGTACGAAGAGGCGCGCGTCCGCGATGTGCCCGGCTGGGTGCCGGCCGACGCCGTACCATTCGTCGAGCGTTGGTTTCAGCGGAAGTGGCCGGCGGAGGAATGGTTGGCCGTGAAAGACCACCGGCACTATCCGGTCTCCTGGATCTTCTACGGTGTCGTCATCGTTCTTTGCCTCAGCTCGCCCCGCTGGTGGCGACGCGCTCAGCCAGGTCCGCTGCCGTAGATGTGCTGCACTGGCGTCTTGTGGCCCCAGGTGATCTGATCGCGAGTCACGCCGAACACGGCGGCGACCCGGTCACGCTCGAGCGGGCTGGGTGTCCTGCGGCCCAGCACGATTGCCAGCGCGACCTGCTCGTCGAGCTTCGCTCTTTCCGCCAATTGCTTAAAATCGAGCCGGTGCTGCTCACAGAGCTCGTTGACGCTTTTGGTGGTTTCCATGAGTGTCTCCCGCGCCCGATATGCTAACCGCAACTGGTCGGTGCCGACAAGACACTTGCGCTATGGCATTGAGGCATGGGCACCAAAAACCGTGATTCTCAGAGCGAAAGACCGATACCTAGCAGCTCCGCGTCCACCGGTTCGGCCCATGACTCGGCCAACGCCAGGTCTGGCCGGCGGAGCTTTGGATCGGGCTGGAGACATTGTTCAAGAAAACGGCGCAAAGGCGCGCCGACGCCCCGTCCGAGGGCGCGCACGTCGCGTCGGGGTTTCCATCGGGTCGCGCGGTGCAACAAGTCGTCGAAGCCGATCGCGTCGAACAGTGGATTGCCGGTCAACAGTTCATAGGCCACGCAACCGAGCGAAAAGAAATCGGCCCACGGACCGACGTTGGGAACGAACACTTGTTCCGGAGCCATGTAGCGCGGCGTGCCCACGACCAGGTTTTCCAGGACCGCGTCGTCGCCCATGACGGGGCGGGCCAGGCCAAAGTCTGTCAGTTGCACGGTGCCCGCGCGGTCGATGAGGATGTTGGCGGGCTTGACGTCGCGGTGGACTACTCCGGCGGCATGGGCATACATCAGTCCGCGCGTGAGTTGGCCGATGATCTTGCGGCACTCGGCTTCGCCAACACACCCCTCGCGATCGACGATCGCGTTCATAGGTTCGCCGTCGCAGAACTGCATCGCGATGAACAGCGTATGGAAGGCCGCGAACCGTCCATAGACGGCCACAAGGTTTGGGTGTTCGAACGACTCGATCAGGCGCGCTTCGCGCTCGAATTGAGCCAAGGCGGCGGCATCGTATACGAGGCGATGGCTCATCATCTTGAGGGCGACGCGCCGACCGGTCGCCGCTTCGATGGCTTCGTAAACCACTCCCATCCCTCCGCGGCCGAGCCGTCGTTGGATCTGGTAGCCTTGCAATGTTTTGCCGGCCAGCACGTCGCGGCGGGGACCGCCCAAACGCGACGCGACCAGACGGGTGAGCACGACGGCCAATTGCGGGTGCCGGCGCGCAAGCGGATGGAACTCGTCGGCCGAAAGCAAGAGCGCGCGCACCGGCGTGAGGGCCTTCGCGTCGGCGGTCCGTGGTTCGCCGGTAAGCAGCGCCATTTCGCCAAGCACTTCCCCAGCGGCGGCCCGGCCGATGAAATGCCGTGCCCCGTCGGCGCGCGTGCTGATTTCGACGTGCCCTTCACTGATCACCAACAGCGATGAGCCGGCGTCGCCTTGCCGCATGATCAATTCACCGGTCTCGAATGAAACGGCGCGCACCTTCGCCCGAACGAGTTGGATGAGCTCGGCCGGCAAGCCGGCGAACGGCGCGGACCGCCCCAAGGTCAATGCCTGGTCTGGGTCCCGGATCGGCGGCTTCTTGCCAGACGCCTTTCTTCCCTCGACCGCGCGCTTTGGAAGTGGGGGCAGGTCATCGTCGCCTTTCATCGGACAGATTCCTCGACCAGGCGAACGGGCTTGGGGGCCCTTGGCGGTTACAAACGGGTCGTCGTTGTGTCGCGCGGCAGACCTCGATTGTAATCTGCTCCACCGAGGTTGGAACACCTGGGGAACGTTGGAACACCAGGCGATCGAGATGTACAATCGGATGCCTTGGCCCAAGACCACCGGAGAATGAAGATGAGCCCGGAAGATGAGGCACAGCACCTCAGCCGCATTGCGACGCAATGGGGCCTGGTCGTCAATGCGCACGGTGAATCGGCCGAAGGGGTCGTTACGGCCCGTCGCAAGCTGCTCGATCATTATTCCTCGGCGGTGTTCAGGTATTTGCTGGGAGCGGTCCGCGACGCGGATGCCGCCGAGGAAATGTCGCAAGACTTTGCCCTGCGCCTGATGCGAGGCGACTTCCGGCGGGCAAACCCCGAGCGCGGCCGATTCCGCGATTATGTCAAGCGGACGCTCGGAAACCTGGTCAACGATCATTTCCGATCGCAGCGGCGCCGGCCCGAGCCTTTGGACGAGCTGACGATGCCCGAGGCGGCCGATTTGGCCCCCGCCGCGGTATCGTTCGAAGACTGCCTGCGTGACACAGTGCTCGAGCGGACTTGGAAAGCGCTTGAGGCGGTCCAACCCCACTACCACGCCGTCCTGCTGCTGCGCGTCGAACAGCCGGACATTTCATCGTCGGACATCGCCGAGCGGCTTTCGGCCACCACAACCCAGAGTTGGACCGCCGATCGTGCGCGCAAGACGCTCGAACGCGCCCGGTCGAAATTTGCCGATCTCCTGCTCGACGAGGTGGCCTCGAGCCTCGACTGTGGCGACAGCGCTGATTTGGGAGAGGCCCTTGTCGACCTCGATTTGTTGAGGTATTGCCGCAAGGCCCTTGAGCGGCGCGCCGCGGCGCATTGAGCGAGTTTATGAGCGAGTCGTTGAATAACCTGAAATTCCCGATCCAGCACCTGTCACAAAGGCCACCCTGGACCGTATAAGGGTTAGGACCCTAAAGTACCTCAGAAGGAGCCTGAACCATGTCGAGTACACTGTGCTTGTTGTTGGCTGTGCTGCCCGCTTCGCGTCCCTCTGCCGCCCCACCCGCGAAATCTCCGCGGTTTGCGGCAGGTGCGATCGTCGTGGTGACCAAGGATGCGGCTCCCTTGATGGATGGGAACCGGACAGTAACCACCGTGAAACGCGGTTGCCGGCTTCAGGTTACCGAGGTCCGCGATTCCTGGTTGAAGACCAAGGTTTACCGCGCCGACAAGCCCCAACTGGCCTGGATCATCAATACGAACGTACGGCCGTACGATGTGGCATTGGACCTCGCAAACCGCATTGAGACGGGCGACGCCCATTTCAAGGCCCGACTCAAAGCGCTCGAAAGTTCGTCCGACCACAAAGTCAGAAGCGCCGTCAAGGTCGCATGGATCAATACCTGGCGCGAGTCGATGTTGAAGGTGCTCGATTCGAAGGATGACGAAAGCTTGCTGACTCCCGAAGCGTTCACGACGCTGCTGCCAGGCGTCGACACGTTGTTCCGTGCCGACGACACGTTGAAACGAACGGCTGTGGGTGTACTGCACACGCGCACCCGACAGCTTTCCAAGCAAGACTTGGACGCATGGCGGCCCATGCTCGAACAAGCAAGTGGGGAGCCGGTGCGCAATTTCCAGGTCGCCTTGCTGCTCATTCAGCAAGACGAGCTCTTTCATCGTGCCAGGTTCGAGCGCGAGCTCTCGGATCGGTGGATTCAGCGGCTGAAGCAACTCCCCATGCCCGAAGTGCTCGCCTGGTCGGAGCGAACACACTGCCCGCCCCACTGCGCCGCATTTGCCTTGGCCAAGGCCGATTCGTTGTTCAACGACAACCAGTTCCAGTTGCCGGCGTTCGAAGACCACTTGCGAAACCATCGGCTCGTTTCCAGCAGGTGACGCCCCGCGGCTGCGTTCGCCGGCGGCAAACGCCATCATGGGCTGGCCGGAACGTCCCCACGACACCCTTTGGGTCCGCGTTTTCACTCGAAAAGCGCTCAAAACGCTTCGAAATCGTTCGATTCAGCTCGATTCCAAAGTGAATCGATGGTAAACCATCCTGGCAGTACCCCGAAAAACCCGGGAAATACGCGTGCCCGCCGATCCGGGCGCTTGATTTGTTGCTCCCAAGGAACATCTCCCTGGTCGGCTGGGGAGCTTTTGGCTTTGTAGACTTGGAACGTGACTCAAGCTGTCGCTGGCGCGCGGGATTGGGTGTGGGAGATGGCCTCA